>Ga0102958_1000271_pt1 | contig 12333 bp, 24 predicted proteins | sample SalPonF2_B_D1_MG_FD_84513 | JGI IMG/M metagenome (GOLD analysis project Ga0102958, IMG submission 84513) | Salt pond soil microbial communities from South San Francisco under conditions of wetland restoration - Salt Pond MetaG SF2_B_D1_MG ...
CGATCAGATCGTTTTGGTCCAATGGTTAAACTATTATCGAAAAAGATTGGTAAATTTCGCAAAAAGGTTCCATTTGACACCATTGCATTCACTGGAATTAGTGGGGCTATGATTGCTCCTATTATCTCTTATAAGATGGATATTCCTCTTCTCCTTGTTAGAAAAAGGGGAAATAATAGTCACGATACTAATCGTGTTAGTGGAAATTTTGCTTGCCATAGATATGTAATCTTGGATGATTTAGTTTGCTCTGGAAAAACAATTTTAAGAATAAAAGATACAATAGAAGAAACTTTCATAAATTATATGTATCATCCACCAGAATTGGTTGGTATTGTATTATATAGTCATAATCATGGTATGAGTCCATCTCGTTGTGAAGATGGACTTTATCGGTTTAGCTCTGATTCAAGCTTATCATCTCTTGGAGAGATACCTATAATAGGTACTTATTTATTATGAGAAGATTATTTTATTCCGGTCGTCTTTTGGAGGGGCGAGTAGTTTCTCATTATTCATTGCGAATGGTAAGGGATCTATCGTCATCTATAATCAGGCATGGTGATAACAGTATATCTGGGTCAACGGTATTTGAGGGGGACGATATACATTTCTGTAATAATGCCAAGGAAGCATTTCTACTTTTTTTAAGTTTGAATAACGGGATTATTCTCACTTATGAGGAGTTGCGTTAAGATGGGAAAAGAAGAAACTAAAAGATGGTATAATGAAGAAGGTCAATTGCACAGAAAAAAAGGCCCAGCATTTGAGCATGCTAATGGAGATAAAGAATGGTATCTAAATGGAAAGCGGCATAGAGAGAATGGTCCAGCTATAGAATATGCTAATGGAGATAAAATTTGGTACCTAGAAGGAAAACGACATAGAGAAGATGGACCAGCAATTGAAAAAGCCGATGGAAGTAAAGAATGGTATATAAAAGGAAAGCTACATAGAGAGGAAGGACCAGCAATAGAGCATGCTAATGGAGATAAATTTTGGTATCTAAATGGAGAGTTACACAGAGAAGATGGTCCAGCAATTGAACATTATGATAAGGATAAGTATTGGTATCTAGATGGTCAGAAAATAGATCATAATGTTGATAACTTTCCAAAAGTATGGGAAGAATTAGTTAAGAAATACAGAGAAAAAAACTCTATGTATTCAAATCCTTATATTGATAAATATGGAACTAAAAGATGGTACGATGAAAAAGGTCAATTCCATAGAGAGAATGGACCAGCTATAGAGTATGTTAATGGATCTAAATATTGGTTTATAGATGGAAAGTTCCATAGAGAAGATGGACCAGCAATTGAAAGAGCCGATGGAAGTAAAGAATGGTATATAAAAGGAAAGCTACATAGAGAGGATGGACCAGCAATAGAGCATGCTAATGGAGATAAATTTTGGTATCTAGATAATGAAAAAATAGATTATTGCAATAAAATGAGCAAAGAAGAAAAAACCGTTAATGGGATATATGTAAACAAGCAGTACATAACATCTGACGGTGAGTTTTGGGAACATTTAGAGTTTGCTAATTTATGGCAATCATGGCTAAATATATGTCCTTTATCTATAAAGGAATCTAATAAAGGTAAGGAGTTTGGAGATCTTCTACTTAAGTTTATAGGGGATTATGTTAAGCTTGAGAAAGAGCTTTTAAACAAGAAAGACTAATCTTTTAAATATAGAGCAAAAAATACTATGTCTACAAATCCTGTTATTGATAATGCCGGAACTAAAAGATGGTATAACGAAAGAGGTAAATTGCATAGAGAGGATGGTCCTGCTATAGAGAATGCTGATGGAGATAAATATTGGTATCTAAATGATGAATTGCATAGAGAAGGTGGACCGGCAGTAGAGTATGCTGGTGGAGGTAAATTTTGGTACTTAAATGGGAAACTTCATAGAGAAGATGGACCAGCAGTAGAAGATACTAATGGAGATAAAGAATGGTGGATAAAAGGAAAGCTTCATAGAGAGGATGGACCAGCAGTAGAATATTTTGATGGAGATAAACATTGGTATCTAAATGATGAATTGCATAGAGAGGATGGACCAGCAGTAGAATATGCTAATGGAGATAAATTTTGGTATCTAAATGGTGAGGAAATAGATCATAATATTGAAAACTTCCAAGAAGTATGGGAAGAGCTAGTTGAAAAATATAGGAAAGAAAACTCTTAAAGAAGTCATTTACCATTAAATGGTTATACGGGAATTGATCAATGGATCCAGATAAAGCGCTTGCAAACATTCGAGAGCTAGCAGATGATCTCTCTAATAGGGCAGTTAACCTTAACGATAATGATGATGTAGAGGATTATCTTAATGATGTTTTTGAGCTAACTGAGAGAATCCATTCGCTAGACGAATGGATTATGAAGGGTGGTTTTTTACCTAAGGATTGGAGCAAGTAGAGATGTTATTTGAATTCAGTCTAGGTGATTATGTTGAGTTCACTGTAGGTCCAAGTAATTTTTTTCGCGGAACAATTGTAGGAACTGATTTTGATTATGATTATGATCAATGGCATTATTTAATAATGATGGATGAAGAGAATGATTATAATGGCACTCTTTCATATGCGTTAGAAGTTCTTGAGTCTGTTGAATTTTTACGTTTAGCTGACAATCTACCTGAGGATAAATATTATGTATGGATTGAGGTTGAATTTGTAAAATGTTTAGTAGAAAAAGAAGAGACTGTTAAAGAAGAGGTTACTAAAGGGGATGATAGTGGTGGCCGATGGTTGTCTGGTATTGATCAGTATTCTGAAAATAATTATAATCGTGGTAATTCTGGATTCAAATGGCTATAGCTAATGAAATCCTAACAAAGACAGCCGCCTTACTTCCTAATAATATAGAGGTAAGATTTAAAGAAGACCTAAACAATTATGATATTGAAAATTACCTTGTGATATTGGATCAATTATTACAGGGTAATTTTCTTTCAAACTCTGAGCTTATTAAAATTGATGACACACTGATAAGCTATCATATCAAAAATAGATACCTACTATCCTATAGGGATATTTATAAATCAGATCTTAATTTTATAGATAGAAATTTATATTTTCCTGACATAATATGGATAATAACAAACTTTCTTGAAGAAGGTTGTGTATTAAGTGAATATACAATGGCTACTCATTTTAAAGTGAGTTATAAATACTTTAATATAAAAATGGGTCAGGAATTAATATTCAAGGAATTGATTAAATTTCTGATTAGAGAAGGTTTATGTGTATCAGAAGCTTACATTACTCAAAAGAGTAAAGGTAGTTTAATTATAAGGTTTCCATTTCATAATAAGAAGATGATATATGATGGTTCTTATTTTTCAAATCAACCTTCACATATAAGAAAACTAAATTTTAAATATTTCTATAAGAGGTAAAAAGTGTCATTTCTAAAAACTCTAGCAGCTCTGCTTGGTTTAAATTATATAGCACCAAAAGCTACACACTATTTAGTAGTAGCTCCAACATTAGGTTTCGTATTTGGAACATTTACATTTGCACTATTCGGCTTATTTATAAGTACAAGTCTAGTAACTGTAAATGGATATCTAGTATGGCTGGCATGCTCTATGTTAATATCATATTCGTTTGTAATGTGGGATTGCAACAAATAATAGGAGATACATATGAGAGTTGCCCAGATAGTAGAAGATTCTATATCAGAAGGTCCTGGACGAAGGCTTGCGATATGGCTGCAAGGATGTTCTATACGTTGTAAAAGCTGTTGTAATCCCTATATGCTAAACCCAGAAGGTGGTTTTAATCTATCTCAAGAAGAAGTTATAAGGTTGCTTAAACGGGCAAAGGAAGATGGTATAGAGGGAATAAGTATCCTTGGAGGGGAACCATTCGATCAACCATCAGCATTATTCTTTCTTATAGAGCAAGCTAGAGATTTAGGACTAGGGACAATTATATTCACAGGATACACAATATCTGAGCTAAATAAGTGTAGAGATATAAGAGACATATTAAGTATGGTGGATTTAATTATTGACGGTCCTTATATTGCATCTCAACATTCTAAACGCAGGAGATGGATAGGTTCTAACAATCAGGAGATTCATTATATAAGCGATCGATATATGGGATATAATTTTGAGGAAGGGTATCAAAGTATAGATATCCATTTAAAGGATGGTGAGCTAACAATAAATGGTTGGCCTATGGAGGTATTTTAATGGACTGGGAATTGATAGTGATTATTAGTGTTAATATATTTCTTTTTGGTGCAGTTTTTGGCAAGTGGATAACAGACAATCGATGGCGTAATAATGTAAAGGTACCATATCGATTATCTTGTGGTGGGCGATTGTACAAGGTTAAAGATGTAACTCCATGGGATTGAATTTACGTAAGAAAATAAATCAAATTATTACAACGCTAATACATGACAGATATTTCATTTATGACAATAAGGTATTCTTTCTAATAGAGGATAAAAATAATGCATCTATCTATTATGCATTATTTTATACTGAGCAAGAAGCTTATAAGGGTATAAAAGAATTCAAAGATAATCTTGAATCATTTAGAAGCTATAAAGATATAGCTAAATTAGATGTAATAGATACTATTCATTTGCTAGATATTTAAATATGAAAATATTTTTAGATGATGTGAGAACAACTCCTGATGGTTGGGTAAGATGTTATTACCCTAAGGAGGTAATAACATTATTGAAAAACCATCGAGTAACTGAGATTAGCTTAGATCATGATTTAGGATATACAACAGAGACTGGATATGATGTATTATTATGGATAGAGGAGCAAGTAGTTTTAAATAGTTACAAGCCTCCCAAGATATACATTCATTCTGACAATGCATCAGCTATTCAGAAGATGCGATTAGCGGTACAGAGTATAGAAAAACGAAGCAACACTTAATTGATATTTGTTAAATGGAGTTGTTATGAGTGAAGTTAGTAAAAGCAGTGTTAGTAGCGGTGGTGTTAGTATAGGGGCAGTAATAGCAATCATATTGTCATGGACGGTAAATAAATCTATTTTATGGTGTATTCTACACGCATTTTGTAGCTGGTTTTATGTAATCTATTGGGTGATAGTATATAGCCAATGGATGTAATAAGTTAAGAAAGATTAAAACATGAGCGCAAAAGAATATATTGAATCGATAAACGACAGAGTAGAAAACTTTATGCAGGGAATGGATGAGATGGTTTTCTCATTTGAAACATCTCTTGGAGAGGTAACTTGTAGGGCAAAGTTAGTTGATACAGATATAATATATTACAGCAAACTATACAAGGTGAAGGATGTAGATTTTGAGATCCTGAAAGGAGATGAATATATAACAGACTTGTATGATGGCTTCGTAGGTATTCATGCCAGAGAGGGATGGATAAAGATATCCTTAATGGATGAGTACTATGGATCTCCTGAATATAAGATAACTCTTCTATAGGTGCAAGATGAAGCTAACAAAACCTAAGAAGCCTGAAAAACAGATTAGAATCAAAAGGGTAATACATTCCCAAAAGATATATAGAAGATGCAAACCTATACTTTTAGGAGATATAGAATTACCATCTGGAACTCCATATAAGGTTTTAAAGATATCAGCTCGTATAGTTTGCGATGTTTATACCTCAAACAGAAGCTATATTGAATTGGAAATTTTTGATGATAACATAGTATCGAATCCTAGATACGAAGCAGAGTATGAAGAGTATCAGGAGAAGATGATAGAGTACGACAAGCAAAAAGCGAGGAGTGAGAAGATAGAGAAGCTTTGTAATCTTCTTGGTTATAAATATAATGATGAGCTTATAAATTCTGCAAATGCTCTTGATATTATATTTGAGAATTGGAATCCATAAGTTTAGCTTTTAAAATCTTCTAGTTTAATCTTTTTTAGATTATGAACAAATTCTCTCACATCTTCTACTTCATCATCTTCTTCAAAATCATTCATATCTTTTTGGATATGAGTTTGTTTGATTGGATCAAATATAAACCAACCAAAATGTTGATTATTATAAGAGATATCTAAATCTTCTTCTTTATTTTCTTTAAAAGCTTTATTTAATAATTCTTTTATCTTTGGAGATATAGACTTTTTATTATATAATTTAACTTCAAATTCTTTAGCTAGTTTAAGTAATCTTTTCATAATACAATAAGATCTTATTATTAGGATTTTGTCAAGGAACAATATATAACGATGAAATATGTAGTTGGTGAAACGGTTAAGGTAATAGATAGCGATACATTTTTTACGGTATTGGTTATAAACTTAGATACCAAGTTATATCTTCTTATGTCTAAAGAAGGTACCAATATCATTGGAAACGGTTATTCACTTAAAGATGTATTAGAGGTAGTTAATGATAATATTTATTATAGTTATAATAAGTATATTATAGCAGATAATATAGATTCATATAATCTACAAGATAATGTATATTGGTTTATGGAATGTAATTTGTTAAAGGTAGATCTAGACGAGGTAAACAACCTCTTAAACGGCATGAATTGCGAAAAATGTAAAAATTACTATAAGTACGTAGAGCCGAATATTGCAAACGGTAAATATATTTGTTATAATTGTAGATCTTAATTATATTTTGTTTAATCTTACTTAATCTTATTTGGCCCTGTATCCCAACGGCAGAGGAAGACGGCTTAAAACCGTTAAAGTATGAGTTCGAATCTCATCAGGGCTACTAATTGAAAGGCGTAAGAAAATGAATCTAGAACTTAAAGCTAAAGCATTATCTGAGAAAATTAACAAAGAGGTAATTCTAAATCTAGAGAGAAGTGACGACCAAGATCTTGAGCAGCTAGCTGTATGGCTTGATGCACAGCTAGAAGGTTCTGAATGTTCTCTACCATTCTACAAAGAGGAAGATGAAAATAGGCTAAAGATTGTCATAAACCCTTTGGGAAGATTTATTAAGGACAATAGTTTTAATTGTCAAATTTACAAATCTTATAATGATCTGAGTGAGACTAGGTATATATCTGGCGGATTATATCCTGACAAGCTTTCTATTGATAAGTTTAATGATCAGCTATGGTTTCCTCCATATTTATCATATGGGGATTATGATAAGTCAACAGCCGTTGAGAGATCAAATTATGAAGTTTTCATAGAGAAGTTTGGAAATGTTGAGGGGGTATATGAGATTCATGGCGGATATAACTCTCGTTCTATTGGTATTCTACTAAGTACAGTAGATGTAGATGGGATGTTTGATATTCTTTTTGCGCTGGAAGATTATCCTATTATTGATGAGGATCATTGGTCAGCAACAGAATACGAAATGATCTCTGAGGCATGGGAATCCTATGGTTTTGATGATATAATCCGAGAGCTTGAATCTCGTTTTGAAGTTGATATTAAAGAATATAATTCTGAGAGATTATATGAATTGATTGGCCCTATTATGGAAGAAACTGGTAGATATCCTGAGATTGAAGCTGGTGGTGGTGTATATTTCTATACAGAGGAAATATGCAATAATATTGGATTGGATGATCTTGATGGTATTGCACAGATAGTTGAAGAGGATTAATATTTATCGTGAAAGATTACGAATGTGATTGCATAAGCTCATTACTATTGGGGAGTGATGTATCAGTTTTAGAGGGAAAGTTATCCAATATAAGATCGATATTATCCCTAATAAAGGTTGAGATAATAAGTAGTCTTTTACTTAAGAGTAAGAGAGCTGAAGCTATTTATCTTTTAAGTGAAATGGAGAATATACCTATAACGGAAGCTTTTAAAAGGATTGAAAATTTCAAAGCGGCATCCGGGATTTAAAGATAGGAAGCGTGAGAAAGATGATAAAGAAAATTACTCATGGATATGTTATTCAAACATTTGATGAAGAATTGATTTCTCAAGAATTTATAGCTGGCGATGAAGTTGATTATGAAGATGAGCATGGAAATGAAATAGACCCTACATATGATTATGCACCGTTTGATATGGCACAACCTAAGATGCAAAGTAAAAGTATTGATACAGATAATTATGATTTTGTAGGCAAAAATGTTTTGATATGTGCCAAGACTACTGGAGTATGGTTTTGGATGGGTCGTTGTCTTCATAAGGATGAAGAGTTTATATACCTTAACAAATCTTCATGGATTCCTTGTTTGGGAAGACATTATTCGGTAATGAACTCTGGGAAGATGGATGATTTAACTGAGTGTGAATGTAATCCTGATTATTTGGTTATCAGAATAAAGAGAAATGATGTAAGGATGATTTCTAATTGGCCATATCCATTATGGCGTAAAACAAAGTGAAATTATTTTTAAGGTTTAAAATAGTGATATCATAGGGAAGAGCTTGAAGTAATGCATAAAAAAGAAGAGAAATAAGATAAAGTATGTATAGAGGTTTTTATGTCTCAAAATCCTATTATTAATGGTAATGGAACTAAAAGATGGTTTAATGAAGAAGGTCAATTACATAGAGAAGATGGGCCAGCAATAGAGCATACTAATGGAACTAAAGGATGGTATCTAAATGGAGAATTAAATAGAGAAGATGGGCCAGCAATAGAGCATACTAATGGAGATAAATATTGGCATCTAAATGGAAAGATACATAGAGAAGATGGGCCAGCAATAGAGCATACTAATGGAGATAAATTTTGGTATCTAAAAGATCAATTACATAGAGAAGAAGGACCAGCAATAGAGTATCCTGATGGAACTAAAAAGTGGTATATAAAAGATCAATTACATAGAGAAGACGGACCAGCAATAGAGTATGCTAATGGAGATAAAAAGTGGTATATAAATGGAGAATTACATAGAGAAGAAGGACCAGCTCTAGAGTATGCTAATGGAGATAAATTTTGGTATCTAAAAGATCAATTACATAGAGAAGATGGACCAGCTCTAGAGCATGCTAATGGATCTAAAGGATGGTATCTAAATGGAAAGAGACATAGAGAAGAAGGACCAGCTCTAGAGTATGCTAATGGAAATAAAAAGTGGTATATAAATGGAGAATTACATAGAGAAGACGGACCAGCTCTAGAGTATGCTAATGGAGATAAATATTGGTATATAAAAGATCAATTACATAGAGAAGAAGGACCAGCAATAGAGCGTACTAATGGAGCTAAAGAGTGGTATATAAATGGAAAGCAAGTTACACCTGACGACTTAAAAAAATCATTTAAAGAAATAGTAATATCTGATAGTAAAAAGGTCGTTTACCGTCAGAGTGCAAAAAAACTTAGTAAGGTCACTCAGCTAACACTGCTAAGCGCGATGTCTAAAATGTTTAATTTAGACAAGAAACAGTTAAAGGTTGTAAGATACATATTAACACAACCTTCTGGTCAAGCACTTATATCATGGTTGACAGGAGTAAGCTTAATAAAGCTACCTAATATACCTCAAAATGAGGTGGTTGAAAACTTAGCAAAAGAATTTAGAGTTACAGGTATGGATATGATAGCAGATCTTGGCTTAGATAAGCTGATTGCAAGTACAAATAAAAAGAGCTTGAGAATTCTTTGTGAGAATCAAGAGGATCAGAATTACGAAGAAGAAGAATATGAAGAAGAAGAATATGATGAAGAAAAATATAATGAAGAAACAAGAAAAATAGCATAACATAAAACTCCTACCCAAAAGGTAGGAGTTTTATTATAATAAAGGTTTAATATGTTATTTTATTTTAATCTTTTTACTAAAGATCCTACTGGTATTGCAGGTACAATAAAGATAAAAAAAGAGGTAGATCCTCGTGGTAATCCTAGGATCATAGGTAGCATTATAACAGATATAGACGGTAACCTGTGGTATTTAAGAGGTCAAGTGGGTCAATGTGTATTAGCAAGACCTTACGTCTCTTTTGAAGAATTTAATAGACCTACACTTATAGAATATAGAACGTATGAAATAGAGATTGTAGATTATAAATCTTAGTTAAGATATATGAAACGAAAACATTATCTATAACTGATATTTGTAGTAAAAATAATATTAAAGGTAAAGTATAGTTAGTGACTAGAGCTTTTTGTAATCATATCAAAGAAATAATATCTATGATTCGAAAAGAAACTGAGCAAGTATACATTAAGCATTTGTTGAGATAAAATATGTTTTTAGTTAAACTTTTAGCAGTATTTGGATTTATGGTTTTGCTAGCTGGCTGTGGAGTAAGAGGAAACAGTATCTTCGTTGGAGGGGGAATATTTTTTCTTATTCTTTTGATGTCAAAAAGTAAGTGATAACTCCCCGACTTAAAAGTCGGGGCTTCTTGATACTTCAGATAAATTTTGTTTAACTCCCGATAAGCTTGAGAAATATATAGAGGATTAACGTAAAACTTATTACAAAAAGCCATAAAGTTTTACACCGGGTATTCGCCTGAGAAACAGGCATGACAAAAATTATCTTTATTACCTGCAGCATTAAGTAAAGCATCTAAAGATAAATAAGCTAACGTATCAGCTCCGATATATTTACATATTTCATCGATAGACATATTGGCAGCGATAAGCTCTTTCTTATTTGCTGTATCTATACCATAATAACAAGGTGATATTGTTGGAGGGCAAGATATTCTCATATGAATAGATCTTGCCCCACATTCTCTTAATATACTAATTAACTTCTTACTCGTTGTTCCTCTAACAATTGAATCATCTACAACAATAATATCCTTATTCCTAACAGCTTGCTTATTAGCTCCGAACTTTAGCTTTACATTTAAATCTCGTATATCTTGTTTGGGTTCAATAAAAGTTCTACCCATATAATGATTTCTAAACAAACCAAGCTCAAAAGGTATGTTAGCAGAATTAGCTAAACCAACAGCAGCAGATAAACCAGAGTCTAAAACAGGAACTACAACTAAGTTATCTCCATTAACGGGACTTTCTTTAAATAAAATCTTACCACATTCTTTCCTTATATCATAAACACCTTTACACATAAAATCTAAATTAATCAAAGAATCTGGCCTTGAAAAATAAACATATTCAAAAATACAAAATTTTGTATTATTAACAAAATCATATTGGATATGATCCATGCCGTCGTTATCTACAATAAACATCTCTCCTGGTCGAACATAAGAAAAATGTTTAGCTCCAATGAGATTAAAGCTAACAGATTCACTACTAAAAACAAAACTGCCATCATCCATTTTACCTATACATAATGGCCTAATACCCAGAGGATCTCTTATAGCAATAAGCTTATCCTTTAACAGTATAAGTAGCGAGTAAGCTCCTTTAACTCTTAATAAGGAGTCAATAATTTTTTCTTCTATTGTATTTTTTTTAGATAAAGAGATTAAATGAGCAAATATTTCAGTATCTGAATCTGTTTGAAATATTGACCCATTATTCTCTAATTCTTTTCTAAGCTCTCTATAATTTGTAAGGTTACCATTATGAGCGATAGCAATTTTACCGATCTTAGAATTAAATATAAAGGGTTGAGAGTTAGTTAATAAACTCTCACCTGAGGTAGAATACCTTACATGACCTATAGCATAATAACCTTTTAACCTATTTAAAGTATTATTATCGAAGCACTCATGGACAAACCCCATATCTCTATAACGATAGAGATCAGAGCCATCTGTGCTAGCGATACCTGCAGATTCTTGACCTCTATGTTGTAAAGCTCTTAAGCCGTAGTACGCGATATTAGAGGCATTTTGATAGTTAGCGATTCCAAATATTCCACACATAGTAGACTATATAACCATAGTTAGGGGTTGATGCAATAGGTAAGACGACAAAAATCGATCTAACTACATGTGATTATGGTAGCTGGTACGAATAATAAAATCAATTCATCACCGGCATAAATGCCGGGGTCTTTTTGAAGTAGATAGATAACAATGTTCGAATTTATCCGTTGGAATAAAATAATAATCAATGGTAGCGGATCTTGTATAGTTCTTAGAGGTGAAAGGATTTATATGGTAAAAATATTAGATATGATCATTGATGAATTGTATGATATTACAGACCAGCCATTTTCTAAAGATCTTCCTAGAGAGAAGTTTTCGGAAAGTGATGCAATTGAACTTGGACTTGAAATTAATAAATATTTATAGTTTACGGATCTAAAAAACCGTGTTATAGTAACAATATTTGATGAGGCTTCTATGTAGAGATTATTTAAAGGTCGACTCGAGGGATGGAGCTGGGTATCTCATAAAACTGCCCAATGCTAGGAGAATAAAATGAAAATCTTCAATTTAAGATTCGGTTTTGCTACTAATTCAAGCTCTACTCATTCAATTGTATTCTTTCCAGATGGTCACTCAATTAAAGATGA
>Ga0102958_1000274_pt1 | contig 12288 bp, 10 predicted proteins | sample SalPonF2_B_D1_MG_FD_84513 | JGI IMG/M metagenome (GOLD analysis project Ga0102958, IMG submission 84513) | Salt pond soil microbial communities from South San Francisco under conditions of wetland restoration - Salt Pond MetaG SF2_B_D1_MG ...
ATCCCAAGCTGCTCGAGACCTACGACAAACTCGGCATACCACTGCATGAACGCGCCCGACTGGCCGGCGTCGCGGTTGATGCCGTTTTCGACAGCGTCTCGGTTGCCACGACCTTCAAGGACAAGCTGGCCGATGCCGGGGTGATCTTCTGCTCGTTTTCCGAAGCCGTCCAGGAACATCCCGAGCTGATCGAGCGCTATCTCGGCACTGTGGTTCCCTACACCGACAATTTTTTTGCGACGCTTAATTCGGCAGTGTTCACCGACGGATCATTCGTCTACATACCTCCCGGCGTGCGTTGCCCGCTGGAACTGTCCACCTATTTCCGAATCAATGCAGCCAACACGGGCCAGTTCGAACGGACCCTGATCGTGGCTGCCGAAGACAGCCATGTGTCCTATCTCGAGGGTTGCACCGCACCCATGCGCGACGAAAACCAGTTGCACGCGGCCGTCGTGGAACTGGTCGCAATGGAAAATGCCGAGATCAAGTATTCGACCGTCCAGAACTGGTATCCGGGCGACGAGGAAGGTCGCGGCGGCATCTATAACTTTGTTACCAAGCGTGGAGAGTGCCGCGGCGACAATTCGAAAATTTCCTGGACCCAGGTCGAGACCGGATCGGCCATTACCTGGAAGTATCCAAGTTGCGTTTTGCTAGGCGACAACTCCGTGGGTGAGTTCTACTCGGTCGCCGTCACCAACAACTACCAGCAGGCCGACACCGGAACCAAGATGATCCATGTCGGGAAAAATACCAGCAGTACGATCGTATCCAAGGGCATCTCCGCGGGCAAAGCGCAAAATGCCTATCGCGGCCTGGTCCGGATCCTGCCCGGGGCAAGCGGCGCCCGTAACTACACCCAGTGCGATTCACTTCTTATGGGCAAGGATTGCGGCGCCCACACTTTCCCCTATGTCGAGGTAAAGAATCCGACTGCTATCGTCGAGCACGAGGCGACTACGTCGAAAATCGGCGAGGACCAGTTGTTTTATTGCCTGCAGCGAGGATTGTCAGAGGAAGACGCGGTCAACATGATCGTCAACGGTTTTTGCAAAGAGGTTTTCAAGGAGCTGCCGATGGAGTTCGCGGTCGAGGCTCAAAACCTTCTCAATGTAAGCCTTGAAGGCGCGGTCGGCTGATGACCGCACCACCCGGAGTCACGAACATGCTCAAAATTGAAAATCTCCATGCCAGCGTCGACGGCAGCGAAATACTGCGCGGCCTCGATCTCGAAGTGGGTGCCGGCGAAGTACACGCCATCATGGGGCCCAACGGTTCGGGTAAAAGCACTCTCGTTCAGGTGCTGGCCGGTCGCGACGACTATGAAGTTACTTCTGGCAACGTTACCTACTGCGGCAGTCAGTTGCTCGACATGGCGCCCGAGGAGCGTGCCCGTGAGGGCATCTTTCTCGGCTTTCAATATCCGGTCGAAATCCCCGGGGTCAATAATGTCTATTTGCTGAAAGCGGCACTGAACGCCATTCGCAAGCACCGTGGCCAGTCCGAACTCGACGCGGTCGAGTTTTTGGGGCTGGTGCGCGACAAAATGAAATTGATGCAGATGGACGACAGCTTCCTCAAACGCGGCGTCAACGAAGGCTTTTCCGGTGGCGAGAAGAAACGTAATGAGATCTTCCAGATGGCGGTGCTGGAACCTCGCCTCGCACTGCTGGACGAAACCGATTCCGGCCTCGACATCGATGCGCTCAAGGTCGTGGCGAAAGGTGTCGAGAGCCAACGACATCCAGATCGCGCAATTGTGCTGGTAACGCATTACCAGCGACTGCTCGATTACATCGAGCCCGATTATGTGCACGTGTTGTCCGCCGGTCGAATCGTTCGTTCCGGTGACAAATCGCTGGCGCTTGAGCTGGAACGGCGAGGTTATGACTGGCTCAAGGCGGAAGCAGCTGCATGAGCACTCCGGCGCACGCACTTGATTCTTATCGGGCCGCGTTCGAGCAACGCGTGCAGCAGACCCGGGAGTCCGCGGCGCTGGCGCAACAACGCCAGCAGGCGTGGGCAGCTTTCGCGGCAACCGGCTTTCCGAGCACCCGCGATGAGGACTGGAAATACACCAATCTTCGCCGCTTGTTGCGCAGGAAATTCTCGGCTCCGGCAGACAATCCGGACGAAATCGAAGCCGATGCGCTGGCCGGGCAGCTCATCGAAATGCCGCACGCGAGCCGACTGGTTTTCGTCGACGGCGTATTTTCGCCGCACCTGTCGAGCACCCCGTCCGATCATGCCGTCTCACTCGCGACAACCCTGCGAAACGAGGAGCAACCGGAAAAGACGCGGTTCGATAATGTTATCGACATCCGCCAGCATCGCTTCGCTGCGCTCAATACGGCGTTGTTTACCGACGGCGCAGTGATCAACGTTGCGCCCAATCAGAAACAGCCGACCGTGGTTTACCTGGTGTTCGTCTCGCGAGAGAACGGTCATCGCGTGGCAGTCCACCCACGGGTTCAGGTCAAGGTGGGCAACGCCTCGGCCCTGCAACTGGTGGAGCACCATATCAGCCTCGGCGCAGCGGACAATTTCGTCAACTCGATATGCGAGATCGATCTCGGAGACGGCGCGCGAGTCGAACACATAAGATTGCAGGATGAGGCCGACACGGGTTTCAGCATCGCAGGCCTGCATGTCCGTCAGGCGCGCGACAGCGAGTTCGTCAGCCACAACTATTGTCTGGGCGGGGCGCTGGCCCGTAACGACGTGGTTGTGTTGCTGGAGGAACCCGGGGCGCATTGCACCCTGAACGGGCTTTTCATGGTCCGTGGCAGTCAACATGTCGACAACCATGTGCGCATCGACCACCTCGCCATGCACACCCAAAGCGAGCAGAATTATCGTGGCGTGGCCGACGGGCGCGCTCGAGGTGTTTATAACGGTAAAGTTGTCGTACACGTCGGCGCCGACAAGACCGATGCCATTCAGAGCAGCAAGAACCTGTTGCTGTCAGACAAGGCCGAGATCGATACCAAGCCGGAACTGGAAATCTATGCCGACGACGTCAAATGCAGGCATGGAGCAACTGTCGGCCAGCTCGACGCCGATGCCCTTTTTTACCTGCGCAGCCGTGGCATCGATCTGGAAACCGCACGCGCACTTCTGACCTATGCTTTCGCCGAAGATGTCGTGGTGAAAGCCGGCGTGGATGCGGTCCGCGATCTACTCGACACGCGGATACTTGGCCTTCTTCCAGCCCAGGACATCATTCGGGAATTCGTATGAACGTTGCATCTCAAAACACGCTGCCGCTAAATTCCGCTGTGGCGGAAACGGATTTTGACGTCGAGGCGATACGCCGCGACTTTCCGGTTTTGCATCAGGAAATAAACGGGCATCCGCTCGCCTATCTCGATAACGCCGCATCCTCGCAGCGGCCGCAAAGCGTGATCGATGCGGTCAGGTATTACGAAGAACACGATCATGCCAATGTTCACCGCGGTGTGCATACGCTGAGTCAACGCGCCACCGACGCCTACGAGGGTGGGCGGGAGAAAATCAGAGCGTTCATCAATGCCGAATCCAACCAGGAAATAATTTACGTCCGAGGCGCAACCGAGGCGATAAACCTGGTAGCTCAGAGCTATGGCCGTAGCCGCATGCAGGCCGGCGATGAAATCGTCATCACAACGATGGAACACCACTCCAATATCGTGCCGTGGCAACTGCTGGCCGAACAAACCGGAGTCCGGCTCAGGGTAATACCCATCACCCGGCGCGGCGAACTGGAACTCGAGGCGGTAGACGAACTGCTGAACGAACGGACCCGATTATTGTCTGTCGTCTACATCTCCAATGCGCTTGGCACTATCAACCCGGTCAAGACGCTGATCGACAAAGCGCATTCCCGCGGAATTCCGGTCATGCTCGATGCTGCCCAGGCGGCTCCGCATACCCGGATCGACGTGCAAGCGCTGGATTGCGATTTTCTGGCCATTAGCGGTCACAAGATGTACGGCCCGACCGGAATCGGCATTTTGTACGGCAAGCGCTCGCTGCTGGAGGCGATGCCACCGTACCAGGGCGGCGGTGAGATGATTCTCGCGGTCAATTTCGAGCGCAGCGTATACAACGAACTTCCGTACAAATTCGAAGCCGGTACACCAAACATAAGTGGCGCCATCGGGCTCGGGGCCGCGGTCGACTATCTCCAGGCAATCGGGCTGGAGCGGATTTCGCGCTATGAACACAAGTTGCTGCGTTATGCGACGGAGAAACTCGAATCGATACCGGAACTGAAAATTGTCGGCACCGCACGCGAGAAAGCCAGCGTCATTTCGTTTACCGTCGACGGCGTCCACCCCCACGATCTCGGCACGATTGTCGACAGTGAAGGCGTCGCGATAAGAACCGGGCACCACTGTGCAATGCCGGTCATGGAATTTTTTGGCGTGCCTGCCACGGCGCGTGCCTCATTTGCGTTCTACAACACGACTGCCGAAATCGATGCGCTCGCAAACGCTCTACAGACCGCGCTCGGGGTACTGCGTTAATGGACCTTCGCGAGCTCTACCAGGACATTATTGTCGACCACAACCGGAGTCCCCGGAATTTTCGGGTACCCGAGCATTACGACCGCATGGCGGATGGTTTCAACCCGCTGTGCGGCGACAAACTGCATGTGTATCTGTCCGTTGACGACAATCGCGTCACCGACGTCAGTTTTCAGGGATCGGGATGTGCGATATCGGTCGCCTCCGCGTCGTTGATGACGGAAGCGGTGAAGGGCCTTACGGAACAAGAGGCACGGGCGCTGTTCGAGGACGTTCACAAGGCGCTTACCGGTGACGAGGATGCGGTTGACCTCGAAAGGCTCGGCAAACTGGCGGCGATATCGGGAGTGCGAGCGTTCCCGTCTCGAGTCAAGTGCGCCAGCCTGTGCTGGCATACCCTGACGGCTGCGCTGGATCAGCAAGACACAGCGGTTTCAACGGAGTAAGTGATGTTCGGCCACGACAACGAACCTGTGACCCTGCATCGCGACGTCAATGCAGTGATGATTCCCGCCGGCGTCGAGGTCAAATTGCGCGAAGGAATGTCCGGATTCATCACCCAGGCACTGGGCGGCAGTTTTACCGTTTATGTCGAAGGCAACCTCTTTCGCGTTGCGGGCGTGGACGCCGATGCGCTTGGCAAAGAACCCGTGAGACCGCCGGAACTGCCGCCTGGGGCTACCGATCAGGACGTCGAGGAGCTGATCTGGCAACAAATGCGCACCTGTTACGACCCGGAAATTCCGGTAAATATCGTGGATTTGGGCCTAATTTACCGTTGTCAGCTCGGGCGCGACGATGACGGTGCCCGAATTGTCGAGGTTGACATGACCCTGACGGCGCCTGGCTGTGGCATGGGCGAGATCCTGGTTCAGGACGTCAAGGAAAAAATCGAGATTATCCCCACCATCAACGCTGCCCGGGTTGAGCTCGTTTTCGACCCCCCTTGGAATCAGTCTATGATGTCCGAGGCTGCGCAGTTGCAGACTGGTATGATTTAAGGTTTGGTCAGCAGGTAAGCAGATGAGTGATTCATGGATTGATGTCGCCCTTGCCTCTGCGGTCGCACCCGGCGGATACGAAGTCGTCGACACGGATGATCAAGTGATTGCTGTGGTAAATGTGGGCGGTCAGTTTTTCGCTATCGAGGACGTGTGCACCCATGACGGCGAGGAATTGACGGGAGGCCCCATCGAGGATGCCGAAATCGTCTGTCCGCGGCATGGCGCGAGATTCTGCCTCCGTACCGGAGCCGCCCTTACAGCGCCTGCCTACGAGCCGGTCCGCACTTTTCCCGTGCGGGTTCAGAACGGTATGATTCAGGTCAGCGTATGAACATCCACGTGTCAAAATCGCTCTCACACCCGCTGTCGGTGATCGTCGCTACTGTCGCGATGCTTGCGTTGGCATTGCCCGGTCTCGCGCGCGCCACGCCCGATCCCGCCGTGGCGGAGACTATTGAGTACCTGATCGCGAGCGTGTCGGAATCGGATCTTACGTTCATTCGTAATGGCAAGCGCTATGCCGGCAGCGAAGCCGCCGAACACATGCGTAAGAAATACGATTATTTCGACGATGACATCGTCAGCGCCGAGGATTTTATCCGCCTTGCCGCCACCCGAAGCCTGATGTCGGGAAAACCTTACTACGTGGTACTCGCTGACGGAACGCGGACCAAGACCGCCGACTGGTTGGGGACGAGGTTGGGCGAGTATCGACTGCGAATGGCCGAACAAGCGCTCGCCCAGGAGTCCGAGAATGAGTAAGCGCATTCGAAACCTCCTCGTCCCTGTGTTGCTCGCAGCCGTGCTGGCGGCTTGCTCGAGCCAGCTTGAACTGGAACCGGCTCAGGAACAGCGGAATTCGGTCGCGATAAATGCTCCGATCAACGATCAGGGTGGCGTGCGGGTGATGACACTCAACGCTGCGCACTCGCGTGGCACGGGCTTTCATCAGATATTGCAGGACGGCGACACTGCGCGCGAGAATCTCGCCACCATCGCCGCGGTCATCGAACGCGAGGCGCCCGATGTGCTGGCACTGCAGGAGCTTGATGGCCCGTCATTCTGGAGCGGCGGCTTCGATCACGCCGAGTTTCTCAGCGAACGCAGCGGCCTGCCGTCATACCTGCGGGCCGATAATCAGAAACTGGCCGGCTTGCGCTATGGCACAGCACTGATGTCGCGATACACGCTGGCCGATGGCGAGGGATTCTCGTTTCCGGCTCGCGGAGTCTGGCCGGCCAAGGGCTTCGTTGTGTCCACTATGGAGACAGGTGCCGCCGACTATCCTTCCGTGACCGTCGTGTCTGTCCATCTCGATCCTTTGCGACCGACGATGCGCCATAAACAGCTGCGTATGCTCGCTCAGCACCTCGACAGCAACACCGGACCAACCATTGTGATGGGCGATTTCAACTGCGAGTGGGAAGAGGATACCTGCCTGCAATGGTTCACCTCCGAGATGCAGCTGCAGGCTCACGCGCCCGCTGCGCCAGACCTTGGCACGTTCCGTTTCGGCGGCAAACGACTCGACTGGGTGCTGGCATCCCGGCACTTCGGATTCAGCGATTACAAGGTGCTGACTGACGATCTGTCGGACCATCGCGGTGTTGTTGCCGAGCTGCACTGGCTACCGCAGCCAGACGATCCCCAGATCGTGGCAGACGGCGAAGAAAGCCGGCAGGCGGGACAAGTTCTGTCGCGGTGAGCAAGACGCTAACGATCGTCCGCCATGCAAAATCGAGCTGGGATGATCCGGTTCTCGCCGATTTCGATCGACCCTTGAACCCTCGTGGGCTGCGCGACGCTCCACGCATGGGCGCCCGCCTCGCCAAGACCGGCATAACACCGGACAGGCTGGTTTCGAGCCCGGCCAATCGGGCTTTGGCCACGGCAAAAATAATCGCTGCCGCGTTGGGTTTGGAGACCCGGGTCATCGTTCCGGATGAGCGCCTTTATCTCGCATCCGCCGACATGATTTTGCGGGTCGTGCAAGAGCAGGACGATAAAGTATCCAGCCTGATGTTATTCGGCCACAATCCCGGGATGACTGACCTGGTCCATCGTCTCGGCGACTGCCCGCTCGCAAATCTCCCGACCGGCGCCTGCGTGACGTTCCGCGTGGAGGTCGATCGTTGGGCCGCAACCGGGCCGGACAATACACGCCTCGAAGTCGTTGACTATCCGAAAAAGCGTATCGCCGCCGATGCCGGCTAACAGTCCGGTACGTTGACAGCCAGCCCGGCCTTCGACGTTTCTTTGTAGCTGGTCGACATATCGCGCCCGGTCTGACGCATCGTCGCGATGACCTGGTCGAGACTGACGACGTGACGGCCGTCACCGAACATCGCCAGGCGTGATGCATTGATGGCCTTTACCGCTCCCATGGCATTGCGTTCGATGCAGGGTACCTGTACCAGACCCGCAATCGGATCGCAGGTCAATCCCAGGTTGTGCTCCATGCCGATTTCGGCGGCGTTCTCGACCTGGGCATTGCTGCCACCCTGGGCCGCGACGAGTCCTCCGGCGGCCATCGAGCAGGCCACCCCTACTTCTCCCTGACAGCCCATCTCAGCTCCCGAAATCGAAGCGTTCTCCTTATACAGGATGCCGATCGCGCCCGCCGTCAACAGGAACCGCACGACACCGTCCTCATCCGCCCCGGGCACGAAGCGAAGATAATAGTTAAGCACCGCAGGGATGACCCCCGCAGCGCCATTTGTCGGCGCAGTCACAACCCGTCCGCCGGCGGCATTTTCCTCATTGACCGCCAGCGCAAAAACGTCGACCCAGTCCATTGCGTCGGCCGCGTGCCCGCTCGCATGTTGTAATCGTCGCAACAGCGCCGGAGCGCGGCGCTGCACCTTGAGGCTGCCCGGCAGAACGCCCTCGGTGCGCAGACCTCTATCGATGCAACTGCGCATTACCTCCCAGATCTCCAACAGGCCGGCAATAACCTGATCGCGGCTGCGCCAGGCGGTCTCGTTCTCCAGCATCAGCGCCGCAATACCCAATCCGGCCGCTTCCGCCCGGCTCAGCAACTCGGAGCCCGAGTGAAACGGATGCGCAAGCCGGACGCTTCCGCGATCATCGATGGCCTCCTCGGTCTCCTCATCGCCACGGGTGATGAACCCGCCGCCGATGGAATAGAACTCGGCGCTAGCCAGTTTCTTGCCTTTGTCATCGAGCGCACTAAAACGCATTCCGTTGGGATGGAGAGGCAGTACCTGATCACCAAGAAAAAGGATATCGAGGTCCGTGTCGATCGCTACGTCGCGCACGCCCCCGAGTCGAAGCGTTGCGCTCTCCCGGATTCGCGCGAGCAGTTTTTCGATTTGCTCAGGTAGAACCGCGTCCGGCAAATTGCCCTCTAGCCCGGCCAGTACTGCAACATCGGTGCAATGCCCACGACCTGTCAGCGCCAGCGAACCGTACAACTGAACCGCAACCCGGGCCACGTCATCCAGCACGCCGTTTTCCGCCAGGTCCGCGGCGAAATTTTGCGCCGCCCGCATCGGCCCCATGGTATGGGAGCTCGAAGGCCCGATACCAATCTTGAAGATGTCGAATATGCTGACTGTCATGGCTGGTCCCGCAACGCCTGAGCGCTAATCCGATGCCAGCGCCAGCAGGCTGGCGTTGCCGCCGACCGCGGACGTGTTGATCGTCAACGTCTTTTCCGTGGCAAAGCGATGGAGGTATTGCGGCCCACCGGCTTTTGGTCCGGTACCAGACAATCCACAACCGCCGAACGGTTGCACACCAACCACTGCCCCAACCATGTTTCGATTTACGTAGACGTTGCCGACCCGCATACGGCTGTGCACATATTGCGCAAAACCATCGATGCGGCTGTGAATACCGAGCGTCAAACCGAACCCCGTGGCGTTAATTGAATCGAGAACGGTATCCAGATCGCGGGCCCGGTAACGAATCACATGGAGCACCGGTCCGAAAACCTCGCGCTCGAGTTGGTCGATGGCATTGATTTCAACCAGCGCGGGTGCAAAGAACGTACCGCCTCCCGCTGCGGGCGCATTGCGGCACCTGTGCAGTAACTGGCCGGTATCGGCGATTTCGGATAGATGTGATTCCAGAACCCGGAGCGCCTCGACATCGATGACCGGACCGACATCGGTGTTCAGCAACCCCGGATCACCCACGACGAGCTCGTCCATGTAGCCTTTCAGCAGATCCAGCACGCGCGGTGCGATCTCTTGTTGCAGGAACAGGACGCGGAGCGCCGAACAACGCTGACCGGCGCTGTTAAAGGCCGACTGTACGACATCCAGCACGACCTGCTCGGGCAATGCTGAACTATCCACGATCATTGCATTCTGGCCACCGGTTTCGGCGATCAAGGCACCGATCGGCCCCGTGCCCGCCGCCATTCCGGCATGGATAATGCGAGCCGTCTCCGTCGAACCAGTAAACGCAACCCCGGCTACACGCCGATCTCCAATTGCGGCACCACCGATCGTGGCGCCGTCTCCCGGCAGAAAATTCAGTGCCCCGGGCGGCACCCCGGCTTCGTGCAGCAGGCGTACTGCAAGCGCCGCGACCAATGGCGTTTGTTCCGCCGGCTTGGCGATGACTGCATTGCCCGCGGCAAGAGCAGCAGCGATCTGTCCGGTAAAAATTGCCAACGGGAAATTCCATGGACTGATGCATACAAACACACCGCGCCCGGACAGACTCAAATGATTCGTCTCACCGGTCGGCCCCGGCAATTGCACTGGTTCGCCAAAATCGCTCTCCGCCTGCATCGCATAGTAACGAAGGAAATCGACGGCCTCGCGAAGTTCGGCGACACTGTCCGGCAAGGTTTTGCCGGCTTCCCGCACCAGTAACGCAAGAAACTGGTCGGAATGCTGTTCGAAACGATCGGCCGCAGTCCTCAGCGCATGCGCTCGCTGCGCGACCGCAGTCGCATTCCATACACGATGTGAGGCGACCGCCGTAACCAGTGCCTTGTCGACCTGCTCCGCGGTGGCCTCGACAACGGTACCGACCTGATGGCCGTCCCAGGGATCGCGAACGGCAATATCGGGACCGGATTGGGCCTTGCCATCAATGACCGGTGCCGCACGCCAATCGCTCTGCAGCGCGGCTTCCAACCTCACAGACATTGTCTGTAAAGAGGATTGATCAGCGAGGTTGATGCCGCGCGAGTTGACCCGGCCGCGACCGAAAATTGCATCCGGCATCGGAATTCTTGGATGCGGGACCTGATGCAGCGATTCGACTTCCGCAATCGGGTCGGCCACTATCTCTTCGAGCGGTGCTTTTTCGTCCACGATGCGATTGACAAATGAAGTGTTCGCGCCGTTCTCGAGCAACCGACGCACGAGGTAAGGCAGCAGATCCTTGTGATTGCCGACGGGTGCATAGACCCTGCATGGCAGCCCGAAACGTTGCGGATCGACCACCTCGTCGTATAGCTCCTCACCCATGCCATGCAGACGCTGAAACTCGAACGGCTTCCCCTGCGCCATGTGGATGATGCTGGCAACCGTGTGCGCGTTGTGGGTCGCAAATTGCGGATAGATATGACTGCCGTCGTGCAACAGTATCGCTGCACAGGCGAGGTAACTGACATCCGTGTTTACCTTGCGTGTAAACACCGGGTAGCCATCGAGACCCTGCTCCTGGGCGCGCTTGATTTCGGTATCCCAATACGCTCCCTTGACGAGGCGAACCGGAATTGTCCGCCCGACCTCGGCACTCATCTCGGTCAGCCACCGCAAAACCTCAACCGCGCGTTTCTGGTAGGCCTGCACCGCAAGTCCGAGTCCATGCCAGTCCGCCAGCCCCGGATCCCGGTAAACATTCTCGAAAACCTCCAGGGAAAGCTGGAGCCGGTCGGCCTCTTCCGCATCCATCGTGAGGGCGACGGATGCCTTGCGTGCAAACTCGGCAAGCTGCCGCAAACGCGGGGTCAGCTCAGACAGGACCCGCTCGCGCTGGGCGAACTCGTAACGCGGGAACAGCGCCGACAATTTGACCGAAATACTGGGCGCCGAATCATCCGTCGCCGCGCCCTCGCGCGATGCTCCCAGCACCTGTATCGCGTCGGCATAAGCTCTCATGTATCGCTGCGCGTCGGCGTCGGTCAGTGCGGCCTCGCCGAGCATATCGAAGGAGTAACGGTAAACCCGGTTAGCCTCCTTCTGGCTGCGCTTTATCGCCGCCTGAATATCGCGGCCCATCACAAACTGGTGCCCCATGATGCGCATTGCCTGGCGCATTGCACCGCGCACAACCGGGTCGCCAAGCCGATTCACGACTTTACCGAGGAAACCGGCCGGGTTCTCCGTCACATCCTCGTCAAGCGCGATCAGGCGCCCGGTCAGCATTAGCCCCCAGGTCGACGCATTGACGAACATTGAATCGCTGCTGCCCAGGTGTTCCTTCCAGTTCGCGGTAGTCAATTTGTCTGCGATCAATCGATCGGCGGTCTCGGCGTCGGGAATTCGCAGCAGAGCCTCGGCGAGACACATCAGCACCACGCCCTCGTGCGAAGACAAGTCGTATTTGCGCAGGAATGCATCGAGCCCACCCTTGCGATTGCGGTTGTTGCGCACCCCGCGAACGAGTTCGCGCGCGGTAGCACCAACCCGGTCGGTCACTTCCGGATCGAGTCGCGCCAGTTCCAGACATTCATGTATACAGGTCGTCTCGTCCGCGAGGTAAAGCCCGTCGAGACGGGCGCCGAAGGACGGTTGTCCCGGATAGCTGCGCGGAAAGACAATGCCATTGGAATTTACGGAAACCGG
>Ga0102958_1000276_pt1 | contig 12273 bp, 12 predicted proteins | sample SalPonF2_B_D1_MG_FD_84513 | JGI IMG/M metagenome (GOLD analysis project Ga0102958, IMG submission 84513) | Salt pond soil microbial communities from South San Francisco under conditions of wetland restoration - Salt Pond MetaG SF2_B_D1_MG ...
GGCGGATTCGCGCCGGCGCGCCGCGCCCTAGCCGAAAATAGCCCGAAGGATCAGAAAGAACACGATTGCGAGAAACGCGCCTACCGGTAGCGTGACCAGCCAGGACAGGAAGATTTGTCCCACGACTCCGAGCCTTATCGCGGCGATGCCGCGGGCGAGACCGACGCCAAGCACTGCGCCGACCAGCGTATGGGTCGTCGAAATCGGTACACCGGTTCCCGAGGCTACGACGATCGTGCTGGCTGCCGCGAGTTCCGCTGCGAAGCCGCGCGTCGGCGTCAACTCGGTAACCCGCCGTCCTACGGTGGCGATCACCTTGTAGCCAAGCGTGGCGAGGCCGAACACGATACCGCCCGCGCCGAGCATCAGTACCCACAGCGGTAGTTTTGCGCTTTGATCGACGACGCCGGACTGGGCGACGCTGATCACCGCCGCCAGTGGTCCGATCGCGTTGGCGACGTCGTTTGAGCCATGCGCAAACGCCATGCCACAGGCAGTGACCACCATCAGCACCGCAAACACCCGCTCCACGCTGTGGAAGTGAAACTCGCGGTCGGATTCCGGATCGACCTTGATGCGGTTGATAAAGACCTTTCCTATCACTGCCACCAGTATCGAGACCGTAACGGAAATAGCCAGCAACTCCGTCAGCTCGAGATCCAGGCCGACGTGCTTGAGGCCCTTGAGAGCGGTTACCAGGCTGATCATGAACACCGCAAGAAAAATGTAGAACGGCACGAATCTCCGCGCTCGCGCGAGCGGGTCAGGGCGCGACAGGATCAGCCATTGTACGGAGTTGAAAAGCGCGAATGCGATGACGCCGGCGATTACCGGGGAGATTACCCAGCTTGCTGCAATACTCGCGATCTTGCCCCACTTCACCGCGTCCAGGCCGATGGCGACCACTGCGAAACCGACAATGGCACCGACAATCGAGTGGGTGGTGGACACGGGCCATCCGCGTTGCGATGCGATCAGCAGCCAGGTACCGGCCGCGAGCAACGCCGCGAGCATCCCGAAAATCAGCAGTTCCGGCTGCTCGCTGAACAACCCGGCATCCACGATCCCCTTGCGCACCGTCGCCGTGACTTCGCCTCCGGCAAGAACTGCGCCGGTGAACTCGAAGATTGCCGCGACCAGCAGTGCCTGTTTGACCGTCAGGACCTTAGACCCAACCGACGTTGCCATCGCGTTGGCGACATCGTTCGCGCCGATACCCCACGCCATGAACAAACCGAACAGACCCGCCAGAGCGATATAGAGCGCCGCATTTTCCATTGCCGTCAGCGCCCCATCAGAATCTCAAGGCGGCGCCCGACCGACTGCGCCCGGTCGGCAATATCGCCGAGCAATTCGATTACGCGATAGAGAAACATCACGTCGATCGGGTCAAGCTGCTTTTCGAGCGCCTGGAGTTCCTGGCGTATATTGACCTGCAAATCGTCCGTCTCGTTTTCTATCTCATCGAGTTCATCGATCAGTTTCCCGATGACCTCGGTTTCCTTTCCTTTGAATCCCGCCTCGTAAAGCTCGTCGAGTTCGCGGATGGTCTTGCTCGCCACTTTGGCTGCGTCAACGTTGCGTTTGGCATAGGCCAGAAACGAATCCCGGATTGGCTCGGGAATGGTCATTTTTCTGCCGAATACCAGGCCCGATATGTCGCGAGCGCTGTTGGCGATTTTGTCCTGGACGATAACGAGTTCGAGAAGGTCCTCGCGGGCCACGGGCATGAACATCCCGCCCGGGAGCTTGCTGCGTACTTCCTTCTTGAGACTGTCGGCGCGATGTTCGAACTCGACGACCCTGGCACGCCCTTCCTCGGCCTTCACCCAGTCGCCTTCTGCCGCATGACGCAACATGTCGAGCATGGCATTTGCGGCCTGATAACAAAGACCGCAGTGCTCCTGAATAGGCAGCACCGGCGACTCGCCAAAAATCTTGTGGAAATATCCCGCCACGTTTGCCCCCCCCCCGGACGCAGGCCCCATCCTGCTAATAGAAATCTAACAGAACCAACCGGTTGCGGCTATCGACATGATAGTGCCCTCGGGGCGGGGGGGCAGGATCGTCCGATCCCGTTCGGGGCGCAACTAAGTTTGACCGGAGCTGTCGGATTGCTCTACGTTCAGAAGACTAACCTTTGTCGCCCCAGCGATTCGGTTCGTTCGAGTCGGGGCTTTAAATTGCACACTGGGAGAAGGAAAATACCATGGCAGTTTTTCGCAAGATGCTTTTGATCGGGTTGGGCATGCTGGCGATGTCGGCGGTCAATGCGGAGCGCGGCTCATTCGTCAAGTCGATTCCTCAGGCGATACCGAGCAAGAATCTGTTTCAGGTCAATATTGACCGGATCGACGCTGAGCAACCCTCGACGTTTAGCACCAATCTCCCGGTCAAGCCCGGTACGCACACCCTGGTGGTGCGGATCGAAGCCGCCTATGGCCTGACCAACATGAAGGACGTGGTGGAAGTGTCCAGGGAAATGACACTTGAGGTCGAGGAGGGAGCAACGTACCTGATTGCGGGCGAGATCAACCCGGATGCGACGTCGGAACAACAAAGAGCCGGGGATTACTGGAAACCGGTGATACACAAGGTCGTCAAGTAGCCGACCGCATTTGCCGGTCGATCCGGCGGATAAAAAAACGCCGCGCGGACCCATGTCGGTTCGCGCGGCATTTTTTTGCGCCAGGGTAGCGGACGAAAACCCGGATCACTCCTTGCGAATTTTGGCCATCCAGCCGCGGAAGTAGTCCCCGAGCGTCTCGTCTTTCCAGTCACGAAATTCGCCAGCATCGAAATAGACGCCGCAGCCCTCGGGACATTGTTCGTAGCTGATGTGGGTCTGTTTGTCGTCGGTAATATGATCGAGGCGGGTGCCACAGAGCGGGCAGTCGATTACATCGATTTTGTTTTGTTCGCGACCGACCTTGGCATCGCCCTTGTCGATGACTTCGGCCTTGAAGCTGTTTTTGAGGTGCTTTACGTCGCTGGGTTTAAACCAGATGCCATGACAATTCACGCAGCGGTTCACCGTACGATCGCCGGCTCCGTAGCGTAGCGACTCCATATCGTGATTACATTTCGGGCAGTCCATGGTTCCCCCTGCAAGCATTGGTGTATCGGCGGATTATCGCAGAATCCCGCCGTAAAAGTGTGACTAGCGCATATTTCCGGCCGGTATCAGCCCGGCCTGCCGATGGCGCCATCGGTTGCCGGGGATCCGGTCGCGACAGCTACCCGTCTTATGGCGTAAACCGCGGTGCTGAAATTGGGGTCTCGGTGATCGCGCCGTACTTCTCCAGATCCTCGCGAATGTCCTCGCCGTGTCCGATTACCACGAACACGAGATCCTCCCGCGCAGGGTATACGCGGGCGATCGCAGCGCCGGCAGATTCTTCGGAGACCGCGTCGATCTGTCGCGTGTAGTCGTTCACGACGGTGTCGGGTTGGGAATAAAATTTCAGCCGGCCCAGCGCAGCCGCCAGCTGCGAATTGGTTTCGAATTCCAGCGGGAAAAGCCCTTTCCTGTAGGACTTTCCGGAACGCAGCGCGGTCTCGTCGATTCCTTCAGCTCTGAGCTTTTCCAGTAGCGACAGCGCCATGTCGATGGCCTCGATCGTGGTTTCGTTGGCGGTGTAGGAAACCATCGCCACGGTCCCCGGTTGGGTGTGGCGAGCAAGCGTCGATCTTGCCCCGTAGGTAAGACCGGATTCGACCCGCAACGCGGTATTCAGCATCGACGTGAATCTTCCCCCGAACAACGTGTTGACCAGGTCGATAGCCGCTGTGTCGGGATCTCCGTGGCTGACGCCGATGTTGCCGATCCAGAAATAGGTCTGCGTTGCGTCGGGCTTGTCGACCAGGTAGATGCGTCCGCCGCGCGCGGCAGCAGGCGCCGCCACCCGCGGTGCTGCGGATTTGGCCGGCTGCCAGTCACCCAGGCGCCGTTCCAGTTTGGCTTTCATGGCGGCGGAGTCGAAATCGCCGACGATGGTCAGCTGCAGACGGTCCGCGCCGAAATTGTCGGCGTAGAATTGCAGCACGTCCTCGTGGCCGATGCGTTCGAGGCTCGACTCGCTGCCATTGTAGGACCGTCCATAATGATGATCGCCAAAGACAAACGCGTTGGCGTAGGTGGAGATAAGCCCGCGCGGGTCCGAGTCCCTGGCGGCGCTCACGCTTTGGATCGCGCGCAACTTCACTTTCTCGAACTCCGCGTTTTCGAGCGCCGGCGCACGCAGCATATCGGCCAGCAGATCGGTCATCAGCTCGGCATCGCGCGACATGAACTCACCGGAAACAACGATCGACTCGAGCCCGGACGACACCTCTATTACCCCACCGACGGCAGCAACGGTCTCGGCAAACTCGCGCGCATTGCGCATGCCGGAGCCTTTTTCGAGCAATTCCGCGGTAAGCGCCGCAACGCCGTTCAGCGTGTCCGGTTCGGCGATCACGCCGCCACGCATTGACGCGTTGAACGACACCAGTGGCACGTCGCGGCGCTCCATCAACACCAGCAATGCGCCATTGTCGAGCCGGAACTCCCGGTACTCGGGAAGTTGGACTCCCTCGGGTGCCGCTGCCGCAGTAGCGGCGGCGAATAAAAGCCACAGCGCGCTGGCGGCAACGTGTTGCGAGAGGCGTCTGCTCATGGTCCTTTCTCCGCGTCGGAGTCATCCGGGACCAGTAGCCCCACGGTGCTGTTTTCCCTGCGGAAGATGCGTGCTGCCAGGGCCTGGATCTGGTCGACGTCAACCGCTTCGAAGCGCGTCGGCACATCGAGCAACGCGCGAAAATCGCCGTGAAAAACCTCATAGGTTCCGAGCAGGTCGGCCTTGCCGTCGATCGTCGCGAGCTTGCGCCAGAACTGCGCGAGCTGGATGTTTCGCGCTTTTGCAAGCTCCGCCGCCGAGACCCCGTTCGCACCGATGTTCTTGAACTCCTCGAACAGCGCATCCTCGACCGCGGCAAGATCGCCTCCGGGCGGCAGAATCGCAAAGAACCATGCCAGGCCCGGATCGAATCCGGCGTCGTGATAGCTGTCGATTTCGACAACCAGCTGGTCCCGCTCTACCAGGCGCTGGTACAGCCGGGACGAACTGCCGGTGGCGAGGATGTCCATCAGCAGCACGAGCGCCGGCATCTCTGGATCTTTGGCACGCGGTATATGGAAAGCCATTTCGATGATCGGCGTTTGCGCTTCCTTGCGAATCTCGAGACGGCGCTGGCCTTTTTGCGGTGGCTCCACGGTTCGTACCGGCGCCGGCTCGGCTTGCGCCGGAATCTTGCCAAAATAGCGCTCGGCCAATGCAAACACTGCGTCGGGCTTTACTGCGCCGGCGATTACCAGGGTCGTATTGTTGGGGGCGTAATAGGTGCGGTAATACGTCTGCAGATCCTGCAACGTCCAGTTTTCGATATCGGACGGCCAGCCGATGGTCGGGAACTGGTAGGGATGCGCAACATAGGCGGTCGCCTGCACCTGTTCGTAGAGCATGTTCACGTTCTGGTTGTCGTAACTCGAGCGACGTTCCGAGAACACGACTCCGCGCTCGCTCTCGACGACGTCCGGGTCAATGGCCAGGTTCTGGAAGCGATCGCTCTCCAGATCCATGTTCGTTTCGAGGGCAGCTGCTGGCACCCAGTCGGTATAAACGGTCACATCGGAACTGGTATAGGCGTTGTTCGCACCGCCGTTCGCTTCCATGATGCGGTCGAACTCACCGGGTTTGCGGCGGTCGGTCCCATTGAACATCATATGTTCGAAAAAATGAGACAGACCGGTTATGCCGGGGTACTCGTTTCGCGAACCTGCGCGGACCCAGTGATACCAGGCAATGTTGGGGATATCGAAATCCGGCCATACGATGATTTTCAGCCCGTTTTCCAGCGTCCTCGTTTCGATTTTCTCGGAGCCGGCGAGATCCGGCGCCGCGTGCGCGCTGCCGGTCAGGAAAGCAGCTACGATCAGTGAAACAACGATCCTTGGCATGGTGGTACCTTTGTGCAGGTTGTAGGTTGCGGAGAGGAAGCCTAGCATCGGCAGGCGCTTTTCGGGTACCGGTACCCCTGCCGGGCAGTGCTTGGATTGGCGCGGCCGGGGGTGTTGGCGGCAGCCCACCGCAAAAGGCGCTGATTCCCGCGATCAGGGAATTCCTGGATGAGACGTCGGGCCTGGTGGCATAGAATGAAGCGGATAGTGCCGCCAGAACACTTCAGCGGCGCGGGTCGGACCGGTTCGACCCCTGGGAAGCAACAACAAGCACAAGGAGCCGAAGATGCAGGCTGCATCCGCTGAATTTTATCCGTTTATCGAAGTGTCGCTCGCATGCACCGATGTCGATGCGATGGAACAGTTCTGGGTCGACATGTTCGATGGCAAAGTGATTTTCCGTGGCAAGATGATGGGGCAGCGCTTCAGCCGTATCATCGTTTGCGGTGTTACGCTCGCGTTTCGCGAGGATCCGGATATGCCGGTTCCGCCGGGGCCCGGCGAGGAATTCCTGTTCCGCAACCACCTCGGTCTGCGGGTGACCGATCTCGACGCCGCAATCGAACGGCTCGAGGCGCGCGGCGCCAATTTCGCGATGACGCCGGCGATGGTCCGGCAGTTCCAGCAAATGAAGAAGGATGACGGGGCAAAATTTCTCGAGACCGACTTCGTTGCGCCGCCGCTGACCGCCGAGCGCATGGCTGCCGGCGAATTCAAAATCGATGTCGCGATCCTGGCCGGGCCCGACAATCTCTGGATCGAGCTGAACGAAATCCACGAACCGGCCGATACCAATTGGTTTCCGGGCGCCTGACCAAAGTCACCGAGGCTTGTGACAGGATGGCAAAGCTTGATGATTGGTTTTCGCCACACTGGAGCCAACACCCGACATCGCTTAGTACGCTGCGTCGGTGAGCAACGAAAAGAGCGTAGATTTCCCGAGGAGTCAATGCCATGAATCCGATTGCCAGAGGCTGGATTCTCTACAAACCCGACCCCGGCCTGGTAAAGCAGGAGACCTACGAAATCGACCGGATCGTCGCGGCGGCGCCGGAGAACGCCTACGAAGTCGAGATCGTCAGCCCGGACGAGATCGGTTTGCTGGTCAGCAGCAGCCAGGGGCACAGCGTGTTTCTGCGTGGCAAGGAGGCCGATCTGCCGGATTTCGTAATTCCGCGGATGGGTTCGACCACTACCTACTTCGCGATGGCCATACTGCGCCAGCTCGAACGTCTCGGAGTCTACTGTCTGAACGGTTCGCAGGCGGTCGAACTCGCCCAGGACAAGCTTTTTCACCTGCAGGTACTCGCGGCGGCCGGTTTGCCGGTGCCGAAGACCATCCTGGTCCAGTTTCCGGTCGATCCCGATATCGTCGAGCGCGAACTCGGTTTCCCGGTCGTGGTGAAGACGCTGGTCGGCACACAGGGAAGCGGCGTGTACCTGGCGGAGGATCGGGAAAAGCTGATGGACCTGTTGCAGTTCGTGGAAGCCAACAACCCGGCTGCGCAGCTGGTTTTGCAGAAGTATATGTCGGAGAGCCGTGGCCGCGACGTACGGGTGCTTTCGATCGGCGGCCATATCGTCGGGGCGATGGAGCGGATCGCCAAGACCGGGTTCAAGTCGAATTATTCGCAGGGCGGTACCGTAAAGCCATTTGCCTATGGGCCGCGTAACGAAATGTCGGTGGCCGAGACGATGCGGGTGCTCGATATGGATATGGCCGGGCTCGATTTTCTTTACGACGAAGAGGTCGGTTTTCGCATTTGCGAAGTCAACTCGTCACCGGGTTTCGAAGGTCTCGAGCAGGCCTGTGATGTCGACGTCGCGGCAGCCCTTTTTCAGTATCTCGATGTGAAATTCCGCATATCGGCGAAAGCGCGTGCCCGAATTCTCGAACAGAGTAAAAAAGACGGTCCGGCGGACTGACTATCGGCCCGTTTCCGGGCGCAGTCGGGTTCGGCGCGCGGGCACGATCCGGTAGACTAACCGTTTCCCCAAACCAGGTATCAGCCGTCATGTTGCATCATCTGAAAAACGTGCTGACCGCGGACGAGGTTGCGCGGTTGCGGCAGATCGCCGAAGAGGCAGGATTCGTGCCCGGTCAGGTCACGAATCCTCACTCGCGGATCAAGAACAATCTGCAGTTGCCGCAAAACGATCCGCGTTCCGAAGAGGCTGGAAAGCTGGTGCGCGCGGCTATTTTCCGCAACCAGATGTTTCGCGACATCGTGGTACCAAAGCAGGTTGCGCGCCCGACCCTGTGTCTTTACGAGCCAGGTATGACCTATGGCTACCACGTGGACGAGGCCGTCTTCCCTTCGACTCCACCGATGCGATCGGATGTCTCCTGCACGGTGTTCGTGTCCGATCCCGACGATTACCAGGGCGGCGAGCTGGAGGTGGAATCCGGAGCCGGGATCGTCAGTTTCAAATGCGCTGCGGGCGAGGCGGTGGTCTACCCGTCAACCACCGTGCATCGCGTCGCGCCGGTTACCGACGGCAGGCGTATCGTGGCTATCACCTGGTTTCAGAGCATGATCCGGGATCAGCGCCAGCGCGATGTGCTGCTGCAACTGCAGCAAGTGGCCAACATTCTGCACACGGCGGGCGACCCCCAGGGCGGGCGCACGATCACCGAGGCGATCCGTACCAACCTGATGAGGATGTGGGCCGAGCTCTAGCCGGCTCCCGGCAGAAACACCGGATCCAGCTTTTGTTCCAGTGCCGGGTGCGCGCTCAGCATCGTTTCCGCCCAGCCAAGTCCGTGCCGGATCTCGGCGCTGAAGCGCTGCCTGCTGTCATTGAGTTCGCGCGCCCGCAATTCGGCCGAATATGCGTGTTCGGGGGCCTTGGCATAACGATTCATAACGCCGCTGCCAAGCGCGTTGGCAATCTCCTCGGGGTCGGTGCTGCTGCCGAAAAACCGGGCCAGTGCCAGCAGTTCGCTTTCCGGAGATCGGAGAAAATCGTCGAAATCCAGCAACCGCAGGCGCTCTGAATGGCTCGCCCGGGCAGTCGAGAACAATGCGACGCATGACAACCAGTTCACTACCGCGCGCTGTGGCAGCGAGAGCTGGTAAAGACGCAGATCGGATTCCGGGCCGCTCAGCGCCAGCAGGTCCTGTAACCGGCTGCGGGCATGGGTCTCCGTGTCGGTGCGGGATCCACCGGCGCGCAGCATCGTCGCGAGGTAATTCTCGAGCGACAGATAAAGTGCCAGCGCACGCGAGTCCGGTGCGGTATCGAGCACCGGCGACAACAGGTTGTTGCAACTGCTCGTCGCCTTGACCAGCGGCAAGCCGTCGATGCGGTAGCGCCGCCCTAGCAGCGCCAGTACAAGGTCGAATACAAGCGGCCAGCGCGCCGGATCGATGAGTGAAAGCGGAGTGGCAAGGTCGCGTTGCGCCGCGGCGAGGCTGCGCAGAACGGGCGGCTCGCGCAGCGGCAGGTAGCCGCCCAGGGCGCCCAGCAAGCGCGATAACAAGGTCGAACCGCAGTGACCGACATGGAAAATCCAGTGCTGTGGCGGCGGTTGCGCCGGTTGGCGGCGAAACCGCGCTTCGAGGTCGTCCAGGCCAACCCAGAAACCGGGGATATCCGCGCTCGAAAGGCGCTCATCCAGAAAGGCGGCCTCGTGATAGGTTCGCTCGTCGAGCTGCAACAACAGCACCCGTTCCACGGTCAGGTCGAGCTGTTGCGGGAACAGCTCTGGAGAGCCGAATAGTTTCTCGAGTTTCTCGAGCGCTCGTTTTTTGTCGAGTATCGCCAAGGCCGTCTTCAGTTCGTTTGTTCAGGCAAGCAAGCCGATGCCAAGCCTACCATCGCCGAATCGCGGGGGCGCGGCGCCCATTTCACCGCCCACGCGCGCGCAGGGTGCCGGTTTGATAGTCGGCGGAGCGCATACCGTCAACGTTAACTCTGGCGCGGACCGTGAGCGTCGTGCAATGCTGCGCCTGCAGGTCGATCATCGAGGCGCCGTCGAAAATCGGGGTGCCCGAGCCGGCATTTTCAGGCGCATGATGATCCGGGTGAGAGAATCCGGCGATTGCGAGATTCCACAATTTCCCCGCCCGGTCGAAAATAAGTCCCGGCGGGACGGCATATTCGCTATCCAGCAGATTTTCGTGCTCGCCGATATTGCCACTATCAATGACGCTGCCGGGGGGTGGTCCCGCCTCCCGCAGAGAAGCTTCACCCGGCGCGGGCCGCTGTGCGGCCGTCGTGCCGAACCAGAGCGAGATTGCTGTTGCGACACAGGTAGTCGGGGTGATCTGGAGTGGCATCCGGGCTTGGCCCCGTTGCTGCGCATCCGGCAATGCTACACGGATCTTGCAGCGCGCCGTGAAACACGCTCTGATGCACGTGACGAACCGGGTATGAGGCGGTAATGACCGAGTGGATGCTGGCAGTCGGGCTTGCGGTGGCGGGATTTTTCGCATCGAATCTCGACAACCTCGTGCTGATGGCCGTTTTGCGGGCGTCGGGAGCCAGTGCTGCGCGAATCACGCTGGGCTTCTTTACCGCGCTGCTCGTTGTGCTCGTGATTGCCAGCGGAGCCGGCTGGTTGCTGGCGCGGTGGTCAGCGCGGATGACGGGGTGGCTGGGGCTGATACCGCTGAGCCTCGGGGTGGCTGGCCTGCTGCGGATGCACCTGGCAGGCGCGAGCGCGGCCGCAGAAGCCGGGACCATGGAAGTCGCACCGGGTTATGCCGCGATCGCGATGCTGATGATCGCGACCAGCGGCGACTCCATCGCGCTTTTTACGGCGACGTTTGCCGACACCCACTCCGGATACTGGGCGGCGATGGCTGTTGCGGTCCTCGCTGCCGGTGTCGCGTGGAGCGCAATCGCGAACGGTCTGGGGGCGCGGATCGGAGCAAATGGCGCGATTACCCGCTACGCGACCCGCCTGGTGCCGTGGATCATGATGGTAATCGGCGCCTATATCCTGCTCGATACCCCGACGGATCTGCTGTGAACCCTCGCCCGCAATAAAGATCAAACATTGCGGCGGGCCCGCGGTTAACTGCCGCGGGCGTGAATTAGATAAAATGTCGGGTTCTATGCACAGACCAAACCAATTTTTGCTGTTTCTGGCCGGGCCGGCGCTGTTCGCCTCGGCTGCGGCAGCGGCCGAACAGGCGCCTTTTGTCGAAATCGCCGGTCAGGCAGGTCTCGACTTCGTACATTTCAACGGTATGACCGGCAAGGAATATTTTGCCGAAATGATGGGGGCCGGGGTTGCGCTGATCGACTATGACGGTGACGGCGATCTGGACGTTTACCTGGTGCAGGGACAGTTGCTCGGCGAGGACGACTCGATCGATGATGCGCTCATCCCTATCGGCGGCGAGCCTCCGTATTCCGACCGCCTTTTTCGCAACGATCTCGAAATTGTCGGCGGCAAGCCCGTGCTGAAGTTCACCGACGTCACCCGAGAGGCGGGCATTGCGGCAACCGGTTACGGTATGGGCGTGGCCAGCGGTGATGTAAACAACGATGGCCATATCGATCTCTACGTCACTAATTTCGGCGAAAATAACCTGCTGTTAAATAATGGCAAAGCGGGTTTCAGCGATGCGACCGCGGACCGCGGTGCAGCCGATTCGCGCTGGAGCGTCAGTGCGTCCTTTCTCGATTTCGATCGCGATGGCTGGCTCGATCTGTTCATCGGAAACTACGTCAACTACACCATGCTTACCCACGAAACGTGCCGCCTGCCGAACGGCATTCCGGATTACTGTTCTCCATCCGCCTACCGGCCGGTCAACGACCGGTTTCTGCACAACCAGGGGGGCGGGAAATTTGCCAACCGCAGCAGCCAGGTGGGTATCGAGAAGATCTTTGGCGCCGCGCTGGGTGTCATTGCCGCCGATTTCAACGGCGATGGCTGGGCCGATGTGTATGTCGCCAATGACGGCGCCGAGAACCAGTTGTGGATGAACGATCAAAAAGGCCGTTTTCGCGACGAATCTCTGCTGGCCGGCACGGCGGTCAACATGGAAGGCAAGGCGGAGGCCAGCATGGGCGTCACCGCGGAGGACTTCGATGGTGACGGCGATATCGATTTGTTCATGACTCATCTGAGCCGCGAAACCAACACGCTTTACGTCAACGACGGTCAGGGCTGGTTCGAAGATCGCACAATGAGTCTTGCGCTTGGACAGAGCAGCTTGTCGGCGACCGGTTTCGGCACGGCCTGGTTTGACTACGACAACGACGGATGGATGGATCTGTTCAGTGCCAATGGCGCCGTTACCAAGGTCGAGGCTCAA
>Ga0102958_1000279_pt1 | contig 12177 bp, 11 predicted proteins | sample SalPonF2_B_D1_MG_FD_84513 | JGI IMG/M metagenome (GOLD analysis project Ga0102958, IMG submission 84513) | Salt pond soil microbial communities from South San Francisco under conditions of wetland restoration - Salt Pond MetaG SF2_B_D1_MG ...
AGATCGCGGTCCGTCTCGCATTTCGCGAGTCCGATCAACAGAGTATTGAACAGCTCGCGGATCTGCCGCTTTACACACCGGACGGACGACGGGTCCGGCTGGCCAGTGTCGCCAGTTTCAAAATTGAGCGCGCGCCGCAGACCATTCAGCGGGTCGATCGGCAGACCGCTGTCGTAATCAATGCCAACCTCGCGAAGGACAGCTCCCTCGATGAGGTCAAGCCGGCGGTGGAAGAACTGATGGAACAGTTTGAATTGCCGCCCGGCTATAGCTGGAAGTTCGGCCGCGGCTTCGAACGCCAGGACGAGACGCAACAGATCATGGCGCAGAATATTTTGCTCGGAATCGCAATGATATTTATCGTCATGGCCGCTCTGTTCGAATCGGTCCTTTATCCGATGTCGATCATTTTCTCGATTTTGTTTTCCATCATCGGGGTTTTCTGGTTCTTCTTCCTGACCGGTACGACTTTTTCCTTCATGGCCTCGATCGGCATCATGATTCTGATCGGGGTGGTCGTAAACAACGGCATTGTGCTCGTGGACCATATCAACAATCTGCGACGCGAGGGCATGGAGCGCAAAGAGGCTGTCATCGAGGCAGGCCGCGACCGGCTACGACCGATCCTGATGACCGTGGCAACCACCATTCTCGGGCTTAGCCCGCTGGCAGTCGGCACCACCCAGGTCGGAGGCGACGGCCCCCCCTACTTCCCGATGGCGCGGGCAATCATTGGCGGCCTGGCATTTTCCACGGTTGTTTCGTTGCTGGTCGTGCCCAGCTTCTATCTTTGGCTGGACGGTCTGAGCCGCTGGGGCAGGAAGGTCATGCGCACAGCCAGGCAGGGCGGGAAGGCTGCGGCAAGAGCTGGTTGAATCGACTAGGGCGTCATCGCCGCACAGACATCCCAAAAATCACTGGCAAGGACGTTGACCGCTTCTCCCACGGTCGGCACGCCGGATGTCGCAATCTTGTGTTGCAGCACCGCATTAATCGACTCGGGACGCGGCACTGTGTCGCCCTCTGATTTGTATTGCGCCGCACCTCTAAGTGCGGCCGTGCGCTGACGCAAAACATCGGAAAGCCCGGCGTCGGAGTTCATCTTTGCGATTGCTTTCGGAATTTCCTCGATATATCGGATGCAGTCCGCGCGATGACCGTATTTGATTTCCTCGATGGGTTTAATCATCGCCTCGTGAGCGAGTCTTGCAAGACCCTTTTCATCGAAATAATCGAAATGTTGCTGTGCCAATGCGATCACCGCGAGATTAATCAAGCGGCGTGCCGCAACCGAAGTGGAATCAGTTTCAGGGGCCTGCGCCTGCTCCAGCGCGGTCTTTTCCTCAATCAACTGCTCAATTGCGGACGAGTACCCCTCCACAGCCGCGCTCAGTTCCTCGACCCTGACCTTGCGCTTGCGGCGGCGCGAATGATTCCAGAATCCCGTCAGACTTGCGATTTCGCCCTCGAGGGTCTGTCTTTCCGCGCCTGCCTGGTGCAAAAGCTGGCGTTGTTCCTGGATCTCGCCGCGCAGTAGCTCGACCTTGCCGGCGCGCTCCTGGTTGAACCGCATCAATTGCGCACGACGTGCGCGCTGTAACTGCTGGCTCAGCAACTGGGCAGAAAATTTCTCCAGTTCGGCGCGGCAAGTGCGCCACACGAAACGCAATTGAAAAAATACGATAGCGTTGAACCCGGCCTCGGGGTTTGCCAGCAGAGTCTCGAGCGATTCGATACGCTGCTGCAGCAATTGCCGGCTTTCGTCTTTGCTCTCGAGCTTCCTGATTAGCGCATAATTCTGGTCCCGGAGTTTGCGGAATTCCTTTTTTAGTTCTGCCCTGTTCCAGTAAAGCGTAAGGAGACGTTCGTCCTCTCTCTTTTTCGAACGCGGTCCCAGGATTGGCAGTTCCCCGGTCAGCTCCTTTGCGTCTTTCATCGCCGTCAGTCCGGAACCGCGCTGGCCTTCAGGCCGATAGCGCGTGAATCTCTGTATTCGATCCGAGTTCGTGCCCCAGATCGACGCAGTATTCAAGCCACTTGTTCAGCATCGTGTTGCGCGCCCAACGCAGACCCAGTTCGTTGCCGGCCGGTGTCACGCAATCCTTGAGGGCATGGTGACGATGATGGCCGGCGCAACACATGGCCTCTGCCAGACGCGCATCGTGGTACACCCGCACAGTCAGATCGGGATCGGCCACCCGCCCGGACTCATCCGCAAAAAAATAGGTGAGATGAATGGTCGTCGTATATCGCGCGCGGTCCAGCAAGCGGGCGTGCAGCGGCAGATCCGTATCCGGGCTGGAGACACGCTGCGCGTCAAGGCTTTGCAGGTCCGGAAGCAGCCAGCCAAGTCGAACGTAGTTGCTTTCGTAAAGCGTCATCAGCCCGGTGAAGGTGAGCGGACGGGTGGGACGCGGCAACACTATGCGACTGTCGGTGAGCATAGTCCGAATATAGCACACGCATGCTAACCGAAGTATCTGACAATGCTCACAAAATTAGCCTTTGAAAAGCGACGTGTTTTCAGGGCCTGACGCGTCTCTCAATTGCCGTTTTGTCGAGGATCGTACTGGCGATTTCCTCGATTGAGCTTTGCGTCGTATCGAGAAAAGGGATACCCAGGCGACGGAACAGCTTCTCCGCCTCGCGGAGCTCGAAACGAACCTGCTGGATCGTCGCATAACGGCCGTCCGCACGCCGCTCCTTGCGGATCTGCTGCAGGCGCTCCGCCGATATCGTCAGGCCGTACAGTTTTTCCTTCACTGGCTTCAGGACGGCCGGCAGGTCGCCGCGTTCGAAATCATCGTCCGCCAATGGATAATTCGCAGCATAGATTCCATATTGCAGTGCAAGATACAGACAGGTCGGGGTCTTGCCCGAGCGTGAAACCCCGACCAGCACCAGATCGGCACGGTCATAGTCGCGGTTACTACCTCCATCGTCACTGGCCAGGGCAAAGTTGGTGGCATCGATGCGTTGATTGTATTTTTGCAAATTGCTCATACCGTGAGCCCGCCCGGCCGCGTGGCTGGAGCGCTGCTCCAGTTCCTTTTCCAGTGGCGCAAGGAATGCATCGAAGAAATCGAGATAAAGACCGTTACTGTTTTGAAACAGCACCCGCAGATCGTCATTGACCAGGGTACTGAAGATGATCGGACGTACGCCCTCCAGCTCGGCTGTGAGATTGATCCTGTCTACCGCTTCCTGGGCTTTCTGTGGGCTGGAGAGAAAAGGCAAGGTTACCTGCCTGAACGTCACCCCTTCGAACTGGGTCAGCAAGCTGTGACCCAGGGTCTCGGCGGTGACGCCTGTCTCGTCGGATATGAAAAATACGGTTCGCTGGCTCATTGCAGTCGGTATAATGCCTTGTTTGTGTATCAGGCGGCGGTTTAACACCTTCGATACTGGAAAACAAGGGGTTAGCAAGTGGGCGCATACATCCTTCCTCTCGACGAACTCGGCATGGGCGATGTCGATACCGTTGGCGGCAAGAACGCCTCACTCGGTGAAATGATCAGTCACCTGACCGCTTCCGGGGTCCAGGTTCCCGGAGGATTTGCGACGACATCTCTTGCCTATCGCGACTTTCTTGCGACCGACGGGCTCCGCGAGAGAATCGACACTGCGCTCGCGGAACTCGATGTCGACGATGTGGAAGAACTCTCGCGCACGGGCGCCCTCATCCGCGAGTGGATCATGGATACCCCATTGCCTGCTCGCTTGCACGAGGATCTCCGCACTGCGTGGGACCAGATGTCAGGGGGTGCCGATATTGCCGTAGCCGTGCGTTCATCGGCCACCGCGGAGGATCTCCCGGACGCCTCTTTTGCGGGGCAACAGGAAACTCTGCTTAACGTCAGGGGTTTTGCCAACATCGTCGCGGCGATCCACGAGGTTTTCGCCTCGCTTTTCAACGATCGCGCGATCGCCTACCGGGTCCACCAGGGGTTCGATCACCATCAGGTAGCATTGTCGACCGGAATCCAGCACATGGTCCGCAGCGACAAGGGCACCAGTGGCGTCATGTTCACGCTGGACACGGATTCCGGTTTCCGCGAAGTGGTTTTCATAACCGCCTCCTACGGCCTCGGCGAAACCGTGGTTCAGGGAGCGGTGAATCCCGACGAATTTTATGTTTCCAAGCGCGCGTTGCGAGACGGTCACTACCCGGTGCTACGGCGCACACTCGGAACGAAGGCCATCCAGATGGTCTACAACGAAGATGCCGCGGATTCGGACACGGTGAAGCAAATCGAGGTTGACCCGGCAGATCAGCACCGGTTCTGCCTGACCGACGAAGACATCGTGGCGCTGTCGAAACAGGCCCTGCTGATCGAGGATCACTACGGCCGACCGATGGATATCGAATGGGGCAAGGACGGCGTCAGCGGAGAAATTTATATTCTTCAGGCGCGGCCCGAAACAGTTCAGAGCCGCTCGGGCCGAACGATTCAGCGTTTCAAGTTGCGTGGATCCTCCGATGTTGTAGCGTGCGGTCGCAGTATCGGCCAACGCATTGGCGCCGGCACCGTACGTATCATCCGCAACGTCAAGGAGATGGGCCGGGTACAGACGGGAGACGTTCTGGTGGCCGACATGACCGATCCGGACTGGGAGCCGGTGATGAAACGCGCTGCCGCCATTGTCACAAACCGCGGTGGCCGAACCTGTCATGCCGCGATCATCGCGCGCGAACTCGGCATACCTGCGGTGGTGGGATGTGGCGACGCCACGGAGCGCCTGGTCGACGGCAGTGAGGTTACTGTTTCATGCGCCGAGGGCGACGTCGGCAATGTCTACGACGGCATGCTGCAATTTGAACAACAGGACGTGCAACTCGATAGCCTGCCCGATATTCCGGTCAAACTCATGATGAACGTCGGCAATCCCGACCGCGCCTTCGATTTTGCCGGAATTCCGAATCATGGCGTAGGCCTTGCGCGGCTGGAGTTCATCATCAACCGCATGATTGGCGTACATCCCCGGGCACTGCTGGAAATTGATGAACTCGACAACGAAACCCGGGTCGTGGTTGCGCAACAGATGTTCGGTTATTCCGACCCGCGCGAGTTTTTTGTTCACAAGCTTGCGGAGGGGATCGCGACGATCGCCGCCGCATTCGAGCCGCACCCGGTTATCGTGCGTCTGTCGGATTTCAAATCGAACGAATACGCCAACCTGGTCGGCGGCGAGCGCTACGAGCCTCACGAAGAGAACCCGATGCTCGGATTCCGCGGCGCATCGCGCTATGTGGACACCGATTTCCGGCCCTGTTTCGAGATGGAATGCGAGGCATTGAAGCGGGTCCGCGAACAAATGGGATTCAGCAACGTCTGGGTTATGGTCCCGTTCGTACGCACGCTTGAGGAGGCGAGCGAGGTCACGGGATTGCTGCGCGACAACGGCCTCGAACGGGGCGTCAACGATCTTCGCGTAATCATGATGTGCGAAATCCCCAGCAATGCGCTCTTGGCTGACGAATTTCTGGAGTATTTCGACGGGATGTCGATTGGCTCGAACGATATGACTCAGCTGACTCTGGGGCTCGACCGCGACTCTTCGGTCATCGCCCATTTATTCGATGAGCGCGACCCGGCCGTGCGCAAGTTGCTGGGCATGGCAATTTCGGCCTGTCGCAAGCAAAACAAATACATCGGAATTTGCGGCCAGGGACCCTCCGATCATCCTGACCTGGCACGCTGGCTCCTCGATCAGGGGATCGAGTCGATCTCGCTCAACCCCGACACCGTGGTCGAAACCTGGATGTACCTGGCAGGAAAACAGGTCTAGACAGGGGGCTAGAGATCGCCCCAGCCGGACCGCCGACGCATCCGCAGCCGCGGCAGTATCAGGCCGAGCAAAACCCCCACGAACAGCACGCTCGCGCCCACTACAAACCACTCCAGCGTGCGCTTGCTGGAAAGGTCGTCGTTCTCCATGCTGAGGCGATCTACCTCGCTCTGCAGGCTATCGACGCGGGTATTCAATCTCTGGTTCTGCTGGTCTACCTGAAGAACGTTTGATGCTTTCACCCTCAGCTCCTCGAGCTCACGGGCTGTCCGCTCGTAATCCGAGCGAAACTGGTCACGCTCGGCGATAAGGTCTGAATTCTCGCCAGCCGCAGCGCTCGCTGTATCGCGTAAGGCCGCCAGTTGTTCGCGCAAGGTTGAAACCTCTTGCTGGACCTGCGGCAGCCGGTCCCGGGCCACCGGTTGCGAAACCAGAAATCGGGTCAGGACCCAGCCCTCGGTGCCGCCGCTGACCCGGACCTTGGTGTAGCCGGCCTCCGCATCCGTCTCCAGCACTTCCACCGCGGCCCCGCTTCTGAGCATGCGAACTATCGCATTGCGCGTACTCTGACCACTGCGCATGGTGACTTCGAGCTGGTCAGTAATGTACCGGGTTTCGGCGCTGGCTGCGCCAGCCAGCAGCGCCAGCAAAACTGTCAGAACAGAGCATTTGAACATCGGCGTCGTCATAATTGGTGAGTTGATCCAGTATTGTAGCTTTTCGACCAGCGCCGCCGCAGTGTCGCTTTTCAACGACATCAGGCCAAGGCCGCTAGTCTTCGCTCAGGTGACTCAGAGCGGCTGCGCCACTCTCCCAGTTCTGGCCGTCGAACGGTATCGCGGTAATACGGCCCAGAGTTTCGCTCTCAAGGCACCGCAGATTAACACTGTAGCCATCAGGATTGGAACGCGGCACATAAAACGACTTGATTCCGCAGATCGAACAGAATAAGTGCCGCGCCGATCCGGTATTGAACCTGTAAACGGTCAGCTTCTCGCGGCCGCAAATCAGACGTAAACGGCTGGCCGGGACGATGAGATGCCGAAACCCGGTCATCGCGCAAATCGAACAATTGCAATCGTGAACCTCGACATTCCGGGGGGCATCAACTTCGAAACGGACCGCGCCGCAATGGCAGCCACCACGATGCGTAACATTCCGGCCGTCATCCGAAGTCATAGTGTCCCTGCGCCTAGCCGCCCTCGGCGACTGTTACTACCAACGCCACCCAGCGCTCGTCGGCACTGAGCGCGAGCCGGCTGATCGGGCCGGGAAGATAATCGGTCAGGTCAGCCCAGACGTTCCAGCGGGTGCGGCGCCCCGTAGCTACATAGATTACCTTTTCTTCGGCCATCAGAATTGCATCATCGGACGTAAAGATATAGTCCTGCGCATCTGGTCGCGGCTCCATAATCTCGACCCGCTCCCGGTTGCCCAGGGAATAGCTGACCATGACCGGCCGGTCGGCCTCGATGATATCCAGAAAGCTTATGCTATCGGACTCCGGACGATAGTGAATCGAGCGACCAATGCCAGTAGCCAGAACCTCGGCGATACCGCTGCCGATGTCGATTACCGCAAGCTGCGACGGATCGCCGACCAGGAATGCGAGCACCCGCCGCGAGTCAATCCACTCGTGGTAACCGACGTTGCGCCATTGCGGAAGCAAAAGACGCGGCTCCCTCCCCGTGCGACTAAACTCCCAGAGACGCTGCGCCCCATCCTGCTCGACCCGTACTACCGAATAGTCGCCGTCCGGCCCCAGCGGCGTCGGCGAGTATTCGCTTTCCTCTGTGTCGGTCAACTGAGTCAGCAACTCTTCGCTAAAATCATACTCGAAAATGTCGGCCTGCCTGCCGTCCACAATCGACGAGAAGAGCAAGGCCTGCCTGCCGGGCACGAAAGCCGGCTGGTTGTCGTAGCCCGGTCGTGCCGTGAGATTGCGAAGGTTGGCCGGGTCCGGAGAGTCATCGATGTCTTTCACCGACAACAGAAAGATATCCGTATTCGGCACACCCGCCGCGATCGCGGCACCGGCGGAATCGTCGCCGCCCCCTCCGCCACAAGCTGCAAGGGCCGCGAGAGCGGCAAAAACAGGGGCAGGAAAGAATTTCCCTCGCATCGAGCCTTCTCCCGTTGCGGATCCGCGTGTGCCACGCATGTCGTGATCTCGCGCTACGATACAGGAGCCAGCGGGATGGATGCCATACCGCGAATCGCGCTCCGCCACCAACGCAACCAGGCCGCGGGCGCATGTCCGCGTATGCGGGTTTTTGCTGCCAGCTCTATCGCGACCAGGGCAACGAGCCCAGGTCAACGTTGCCACCGCTCAGGATAACCCCGATCCGCTGACCTTCGACGTCGATTTCATGCTCCAGCAATGCCGCGACCGGCACCGCCGCCGAAGGCTCAATAACGATTTTCATGCGCTCCCAGACAACTCGCATCGCCGCTGCTATCGCTGCCTCGTCGACCCGCACAATGTCATCGACATGACGCCTGATCAGTTCGAAATTGAGCTTGCCCAACGACGCGCGCAGGCCATCGGCAATCGTGACCGGCGCATCGACAATCACCCGCTCACCGGATCGAAAACCTTGCCAGGCATCGTCCGCCGCCGCGGGTTCTGCGCCGACGATCGCCAGAGACCGGGCACTGCCTTTGGCGACAATCGCCGAGCCGGACAGGAGTCCGCCACCCCCGACCGGAACCAGTACCATATCAAGATCGGGTATGTCATCGATCAACTCGAGCGCCGCCGTGCCCTGCCCGGCAATGACCGCGGCATCGTCATACGGATGGACTGGAGTGGCCCCAACCCGGTCCACGACTTCCGCCAGCGTCCGCTCGCGATCTTTAAGGGTTGGACGGCATTCGATGATCTGCGCGCCATAACGCTCAACCGCGGCCCGTTTCACCGCCGGCGCGCTTTCCGGCACGACAACGTGAGCGGGAATGCCCCGACTGCGGGCCGCAAGGGCCAATGCAGCGCCGTGATTTCCGGATGAGTGAGTGGCGACACCGTTCCGGCACAGTTCCTCGCTCAAACCAAAAACCGCGTTGTGGGCACCGCGCGCCTTGAATGCGCCGACTTTTTGCAAATTCTCACATTTGAAAAACAACTCTGCCCCGACTTCGCTGGACAGGCTCTCGCAGGTAAGCACCGGCGTGCGATGAACATACGGGGCGATCCGGACCGCCGCGGCCAGCACGTCATCGTAAGTGACTGATTCGCTCATTTCACAGGGCCTCTTTGAAAGGCGAGAATGAAATTATTGGCCGGCATCGGATGCACGGCGACCGGTTCCAGGCCCGCCGCCAGAGCTTCCTGCTGTACGGCCTCCAGATCGCGCAATCCCTGACCATTACCGTCAGCCCGCAACTGGGCATCGAACAGCGCGTTACCGCGCCCGACGTGACGGCCATCGCGATTGAATGGCCCGTAAATCAGTAACTGCCCGCCCGGGCCCAGCAACGCGGCACTGCCGGCAATAGCTTTCGTGCCCGTTTCCCACGGCATAATGTGCAGGGTATTGGCGGTGAAGATCGCGTCGATAGCGGGTACTTGCCACGTCTCCGCGAAATTCGCGTCCAGGGCGAGAGGTCCGCCGAGATTGGGTAACCCGGCCTCCTCCAGCCACGCCGCGATGCCCTCCTTTCGATGTGCCAGGTCGCTGGTTATCCAGTTCAGCCACGGCATGTTTGCGGCAAAGAAGACTGCGTGCTGCCCGGTGCCGGAACCGATTTCCAGGACCGACGCGGCTTCACTCAGATATCCGCTCAGAACGTCGAGAATCGGCCGCTTGTTTTTGTCACAAGCCGGCGCGTAGGGCTTCATGGTCCCGGCAATCGGAACCCGGCGTCAATGAAATTGGCGCGGTAGTATTCGAGTTCCTTGATCGACTCATGGATATCGGCCAGCGCCAGATGGCGCGCTTCTTTCGAGAACCCTTTCACCAGCCCCGGCGCCCACCGCGTAACCAGCTCCTTCAGGCTGCTCACATCCAGATTTCTGTAATGGAAGAAGCGCTCAAGCCGCGGCATTGAGCGCGCCAGAAAACGGCGATCCTGACAGATCGTGTTGCCACACATCGGAGATTTGCCGGGCTCCTGGTAGCGATTCAGGAATAACAGCGTCTGAGCCTGCGCCTCGGCTTCGTTATTGGTGCTCTCGCGAACGCGCGTGATCAGCCCCGAGTCGCCGTGCTGAACCGTATTCCACTCGTCCATGGCGGCAAGAATTTTGTCGGGCTGATGGATTGCCAGAACAGGCCCCTCGGCCAGGATTTTCAGATCCTTGTCGGTAACCACAGTTGCGATCTCGAGAATACGGTCATGCTCAGGGTCCAGACCGGTCATTTCAAGGTCGATCCAAACCAGATTTTGTGGGTCTTTCACAGCGCGTTCAAAGCCCTTGGCCAGCTTGCGGCGCATTCTATCAGAGGCTAAGCTTGGCCGCCCTCGTACTGGCAAATACCGTATGAACGTCTACACCATTGTCTTTCTCGTACTTCTGGCGGCCGTCACGCTCTGCCGACTGTGGCTCAGTTCGCGCCAGACCCGCAATATTCGACAGCACCGGTCCAGCGTGCCAAGCCCGTTCGACAGCCGTATCTCACTGGACGATCACATAAAAGCCGCGGACTACGCGATCGCCCGGGGCCGCCTCGGCCGACTCGAAACGCTTTTCGATGCGTTACTGCTGTGCATGTGGACGCTCGGCGGCGGATTCGCACTGCTGGACGGGGCCGTGCGAGGTCTTGGATGGGGCAACATCGCAACTGGCCTCGGGTTCGTATTGAGCTTTTCGATTATCGGTAGTTTGCTCGGACTGCCGTTCTCTGTTTTCAACACCTTCGGCATCGAGGAGCGCTTCGGCTTCAACCGAACGACGCCACGCTTGTTCGTCATCGACATGCTGAAAGGACTGGTCGTCAGCCTGCTGCTCGGGGCGCCATTGCTCGCTGCGGTGCTCTGGTTCATGGCAAATGCCGGAGCGTACTGGTGGATCTATGCGTGGCTGGTCTGGGCCGGTTTCAGCCTGCTACTCACATGGGCGTATCCAACGTTCATTGCGCCCTGGTTCAATCGCTTCGAGGCCCTCGAGGATCGCGATCTGCAGGCTCGCATCGAGGCATTGTTGCAACGCTGCGGATTTCGTTCCAGCGGTGTATTTGTCATGGACGGTTCGCGCCGCAGCAGCCACGGCAACGCGTACTTTACCGGCCTCGGCGCAGCCAAGCGAATCGTGTTTTTCGACACCCTGCTGAAATCGCTCGAACCACCCGAAATCGAGGCAGTTCTTGCACATGAGCTCGGACATTTTCGCCGCCATCACGTTCGCAAACGGCTGGTCACCATGCTCGCGCTTGGGCTCGCCGCGCTGGGGATGCTCGGCTGGCTAAAATTGCAGCCCGGGTTCTACTCCGGCCTCGGCTTTTCCGCCGTTTCAGATTACGCGGCGTTGACGTTGTTCATGGTCGTAGCTCCACTGGCAGGCTATTTTGCCTCCCCGCTTGCCGCTTTGTTGTCGCGTAAACACGAGTTCGAAGCGGATGCCTTCGCGGTCGAACACAGCGACGGCCCCGCACTGATCGCCGCTCTGGTAAAACTCTATCGCGACAATGCGACGACGTTGACACCCGACCGGTTGCATTCACTGTTTTACGATTCGCATCCGCCCGCGCCGATCCGAATCGAACACATCGAAGCGCTGGTCGGGCGACGGTGACCGCGATCGCCGATTGTCATGGCACCGTTGTCAGTAATTTTGGCCGTCGGGCCTTGGTCGAGGACGCGACCGGTGAACGCCACCAGTGCATGCTCTCCAGCCGCAGCCTGAGACCGGTCACCGGGGACCACGTGGTGTGGAGACCCGCCACACCAAGTTCACAACCACTTCTGCTAAGTGTTGAAGAGCGGCGCAATGCACTGGTAAGACCGAACAACCGCGGCAAGATCGAAGTACTCGCGGCCAATATTACACAGGTCGTAATAGTCGTCGCGCCGTCACCAGAACCCGATCCCTTTATCGTTGACCGCTATATTGCGGCTGCCGAATTCATGACTGCAGATGCGGCAATCGTGTGTAACAAGCGCGATCTCATCGGCGCCGACGGATTCGAATTCGACGCGGAACTCGACGTGTTTGCCGCGCTCGGCTACCCGACTCTTCTGACCAGCGCAGTGGGGCATGAGGGGCTTGGGGAGTTGCGGGACCTGTTGCAGTCACATACTTCGATACTCGTCGGCCAGTCCGGAACCGGCAAGTCGTCATTGCTGAACGCTCTTTTGCCGGACCTCGACCTCGCGACTCAGAGCGTATCGGCGTCGCTGGGCGAAGGTCGTCATACCACCACCGCGTCGACGCTATATCACCTCGACAAT
>Ga0102958_1000280_pt1 | contig 12176 bp, 6 predicted proteins | sample SalPonF2_B_D1_MG_FD_84513 | JGI IMG/M metagenome (GOLD analysis project Ga0102958, IMG submission 84513) | Salt pond soil microbial communities from South San Francisco under conditions of wetland restoration - Salt Pond MetaG SF2_B_D1_MG ...
AATGAGCTTTCAAATAATGTAGATGGGTTTTGATTGAGTACATGTTTAACTAAAGAGAAAAACGAAAAACTAAAAATGGGTCCATTTGGGATTTTAATCTAGCCTTTGGAAATACAAATTATTGTGGCGGCGGAGAAACAAATATATGGGCATATAAATTTAACGAACGATGCTCAAATGATACCTGGTTAATTCCATTTTGGTGGGATAGATTACTTTCAGATCCGGTGTTTGTTTCACAATTACAAAATAGATGGGATGAACTGCGCAGTGGTGCATTTTCAAACCAATATATCATTAATAAAATTGATAACTATACAGAAACACTGAATAGAGCAGGAGCTATAGATGCAAACTTTGAAAAATGGCCTGTATTAACCGAGTATGTTTGGCCAAATAATTATGTTGGGAATACGTATTCTTCAGAGGTTACTTATCTAAAAACTTGGATAAATGATAGATTAGATTGGTTAGATACATCAATTGCTAACTTATAGTAGTGAAGAATTGTTGGGTTGAGCATTTATTGACAGTATTAAAACTGACTTAAATTATCTTAAATTATATCTTAAAGCAGTATTTTTGATGCATTAATGAAAAAATAATGAAAAAAATAACCTTAATAATTGCTGTTTTTACGTTTTGGTTTGGTCAATCTCAAATCCTAGAACCTGTAAAATGGGCGACATCGGTTGAGAAGATATCAGACACAGAATTTGTTTTAGTATCAACAGCTACCATTAAAGAGGGTTGGCATTTATATTCGCAAGATGTTCCAGAAGGTGGACCAATTCCAACGACGTTTTCTTATGATTCTGCCAACAACACGTTTAAAACCCTTGATAAAACCATTGAAAAAGCCGGACATATAATTGATGATCCTGTATTTCAAATGAAAATTAAGTTTTTTGATAAAACAGCTGTTTTTAAACAAAAAGTTAAACTTTCTGACGAGATAAATACCATCAATGGTTTTGTCGAGTTTATGGTTTGTGATGATACCAGATGTTTACCACCTACGGAGGTTGATTTAGAATTTAATCTATTAAAGAGCACAAAATATATAGAGGAAACAGGCGGAACTAGTAATACGAATGAAATAGTAAGTTCCTATCAAGAACCAAAGAACACGAATTCAAAAAAAGGTCTTTGGTCCATCTTTTTTATAGCATTTTTATCGGGTTTTGCGGCATTATTAACCCCATGTGTGTTTCCTATGATACCCATGACAGTGAGTTTTTTTACTAAGCAAAGTAAAACAAAAGCACAAGGTATTAGAAACGCCATTATTTATGGTATTTGTATTATAGTTATATATGTACTTTTAGGGACAGCGGTTACGGCTATTTTTGGTGCAGACGCTCTAAATGCCTTAGCCACAAACGTATGGTTTAATATTATTTTCTTCTTACTCTTAGTTATTTTTGCGGTATCTTTTTTAGGCGCCTTTGAGATTATATTGCCTAATTCTTGGGCAAATAAAGTAGATTCGCAGGCTAACAGAGGAGGAATTATCGGTATCTTTTTTATGGCCTTAGCCCTGGCTATTGTATCCTTTTCATGTACAGGACCCATTGTTGGAACCTTATTAGTTGAAGCCGCTTCCAAGGGTGGTTTGGCACCCATTATTGGTATGCTAGGGTTTTCATTAGCCATTGCACTTCCATTTGCTTTATTTGCAGCTTTTCCAGGCTGGTTAAATTCATTGCCAAAATCTGGAGGTTGGTTAAACACCGTAAAAGTAGTTTTAGGATTTTTAGAATTGGCTTTAGCTTTTAAATTTTTGTCACAGGCCGATTTAGTTTTACAAACACATTTGTTAGAGCGCGAAGTGTTTTTAGCTATTTGGATTGCCATATTCGGTACGCTAGCCTTGTATTTGTTTGGTAAAATTCAATTGCCACATGATTCGCCGTTAACACACATATCTGTAGGAAGACTCAGTTTAGGATTACTTGTACTATCCTTTACTATTTATATGATTCCTGGCCTATGGGGTGCACCTTTAAACTTAATAAGTGCTTTTCCGCCACCTCAGAATTATAGCGAATCACCATATGGCGTAGGTTTTTCTAAAGTCGGTAGCTCAATTTTAACATCAAACAGTAATCACGATAGTTTACCAGAAGGCGCTCATTTACTAGCACCTCACGATATATTAGCATTCAATGATTACGATAAAGGGCTCGCTTATGCAAAAAAAGTAGGTAAACCTGTGATGATTGATTTTACCGGATGGGCATGTGTGAATTGCAGAAAGATGGAACAAAATGTTTGGCCAGACCCAAAGGTCTTGAATATTCTTAAAAACGAGGTTGTTTTAATATCTTTATATGTTGATGATAAAAGAGAATTAGAAGCAGATGAGATTGTGGAGTCGCAATTAAAACCAGGAAAGCAATTGAAATATATTGGACAAAAATGGAGTGAACTACAAGCAATTAAATATAAAGCCAATTCGCAACCATTTTATGTATTAATGGATCATAACGAATCAAACTTAATTGAGCCCGCAGCTTATGTACCAGATATTGAAGAGTATTATAACTGGCTAAAGAAAGGACTGTCAAATTTCTAACTTCAGAAGATTATGAATGGTGAAATAAAACATAAAATATCATTAGAAACGTATTTTTCTAAGTTTAGAGAAAATATTGTTGGAATTGATCAAGAATTTTTATCTCCTTATGGCAAGAAAAAAATTATATATGCCGACTGGACAGCGAGTGGAAGGTTATATAAGCCCATAGAAGAGAAACTGCTTAACGACATAGGACCATTTGTTGCTAATACACATACAGAAACTTCCATCACGGGAAGTGTGATGACGCACGCCTATCATGACGCAAGAAACACGATTAAAAAACATGTTAATGCTTCAAAAGATGATGTTCTTATTACCGTTGGAACTGGAATGACAGGAGCTATTAATAAATTTCAACGAATTCTAGGTTTAAAATTAAACGAAAACTTAAAGGAGCATACTGCTATTCCCGATGAGAAAAGACCAATTATTTTTGTGTCTCATATGGAACACCATTCTAACCAAACATCCTGGCTAGAGACTATAGCCAATGTTGAGGTTATACAATCTAACGAGGAAGGCTTACCATGTTTAGATAATCTTCAACTACTCATAGAAAAATATCAAGATGTACCATTGAAAATAGCGGCCATTACAGGTTGTTCAAATGTTACAGGAATTAGAACTAATTATCATGAAATAGCAAAATTAATGCATCAGAACAACGGCTTGTGTTTTGTTGATTTTGCTTGTTCCGCACCCTATGTAGCTATTGATATGCATCCAGAAGACCAAGATCAATATTTGGATGCTATTACATTTTCACCACATAAGTTTTTAGGAGGACCAGGTTCTTCAGGCGTATTAATCTTCAATAAGAAGCTTTATAAAAATTTGGTTCCAGATAATCCTGGAGGAGGCACCGTATCGTATACCAATCCTTGGGGTGATCATGACTATATAGATGATATAGAAACAAGAGAAGATGGTGGAACGCCAGGGTTTTTACAAGCTATTAAAATAGCCTTAAGTATTAAGCTTAAAGAGCAAATGGGGATTCAAAATATATTAGAAAGAGAACACGAGTTAAACACGATTGTTTTTAATAAGCTTTCTAAAATAAAGAATTTAACGCTTCTTGCTCCAGATCACACAAATAGATTAGGGGTTTTTTCTTTTTATATTGAGAACGCCCATTATAATTTAATTGTTAAACTTTTGAATGATCGTTTTGGGGTACAAACCAGAGGTGGGTGCTCTTGTGCGGGAACTTACGGACATTATCTATTGCATGTAGATCAATTAACATCGAAAGCAATTGAACAAAAAATTTTAGAAGGCTGTTTAATGGAACGTCCAGGATGGATTAGGATGTCTATTCATCCAACTATGACCAATGCAGAAATAGAATTCATTTGTGATGCTATTGAAGCCGTTTCTAAAAACTATCAAGATTGGCAAAATGACTACACCTACAATTCAGCAAAAAATGAATTCGTACATAAAGAAAATAGTATTGTCGAGCAACAAATAATTGAAAATTGGTTCGATTTATAGCGTAGTCGTTTCTCTTCTATTAATATGTCATTTTTACACTTTAATTTATGATGTAGGGGTTTTGTATCGTTCATAATTGGACTATACAATCATGTTACATATTTTTCATTTTTTTAAGTTTTATAATAATTTACACTATCTTAGCTACCCAACATTATATTAACAAATTAATATGTCATGAAGGGCTTATATAGTTTTTTCACATTCTTATTTTTTATTTTGTTGCATGCTCAAGAGCGGCCACCTATTCAAGTTTTTGAACCAAAGGCGTATGGTGCAGAAAATCAAAACTGGAGTATTTCGCAGTCAAACGATAAATTTATTTATGTAGCCAATAATAAAGGCCTTTTGGAATTTAATGGTGCGATTTGGAATCTTTATCCATCTCCTAATGAAACCATAATGAGGTCTGTGAATGTTATTGATGATAAAATATATTCAGGTTGCTACAGGGAATTTGGATATTGGGAGAAGAATGAATTTGGATCTCTTGATTATACCTCACTTTCACAAAATTTACAGATTCCTTTTTTGGATGATGAAGAAATTTGGAATATTATAAATTTTGACGAATGGATTTTATTTCAATCATTTAAGCGCATTTACATATTTAATAAAAAAGACAATAGCTATAATATTATTGATTCTAACACGACTATTTATAAAGTTTTTAAAGTTAAGGATACCATTTATTACCAGAGTTTAAAAAATGGTATTTATAAAATTGAAAATGGTAAATCAACCATTGTTGTTGATGACGAAATTGTCAAAGAAAACAGATTAGTTAACATATTTTATCAAGAGGAAAAGCTATTAATTCAAACAGAGGATAGCGGTTTTTTTGTTTATCAAAATGAAGTACTTGAAAAATGGATGATTCCGGCTAATAAGGTTTTAGAGACTGTAAGTGTATATCGGAGCATAAAATTAAGAGATGGCACATTTATTTTAGGTACTATATCTGATGGCATTTTTCATATGCTAAAGAACGGAGAAATAGGTTATCAAATAAATAATTATAATGGATTAAGCAATAATACGGTTCAATCTATTTTTGAAGATACTGAATACAATATTTGGCTTGGATTAAATAACGGAATAAACTGTTTAAACGCAGAAGCGCCATTAAGTATCTACAATGAAGAAAATGGGAAAATTGGAACAGTTCATGCCTCTAGTGTTTTTAATAATAATATTTACCTAGGAAGTAATCAAGGTTTGTTTTATAGGCCTTGGAACTCGAATGAAGAGTTTATTTTCATAGAAGGTTCACAAGGACAAGTATGGAGCTTAAATGTGTTTGATAACACACTGTTTTGTGGTCATAACAACGGAACATTTATTGTGAATAACAATGATATTCAGCTCATTTCTGATGTGCAGGGCACATGGAATATTATTCCTGTTAAAAATAAACCAGAGACCTTGTTGCAAGGAAATTATGATGGTCTCTATGTTCTGGAAAAATCAAATAATAAGTGGAGACTAAAAAATAAAATTAAAGGGTATGATATTTCAAGCAAATTCTTTGAAATGCCGAATGCTAGAACTATTCTTGTAAGTCATGAATATAAAGGTGTTTTTAAGGTTGAAGTAAATCCAGAATTAACTGAAGCGACTTTAGTATCTAAGGATACATCTATTCAAAAAGGCTTAACATCAAGCCTAATTCGATATAATGAAGAGGTTATCTATGCAAATAAAGGTGGTGTTTATAAATATTGGCAAGAAAGTGGACGTTTTCAAAAAGACACCTTATTAAGCCAATTACTGGATTCAACGGGTTATAATTCGAGCAAATTAGTTCATAATATAAACACCAACACATTATGGAGTTTTTCTGATAAAAGTTTAAGTTTTATGGCGCCAAGTGCATTAAGTAGCGAACTTAAATTAAATAATGTGCCATTATCTGAAACGCTACCAAAAGGGCTTACGGGTTATGAAAACATATCGCATTTAAGTGAAGATAAGTTTCTTATTGGTGCAGCTTCTGGATACGTAATTATCGACTTTAATAGGTTTAAAGAAAAGACAACGAGTGTAAACATTAACGATATCACGATTAGTGATCAAGATATCAATGAGAAGAAAGTTAAACTAAACGAAAGCGGGGAATTTGAAAATAATTATAATAATATAGAGTTCAGTTTTAGTGTTCCTGATTATGATAAATATCTTGATACCGAGTATCAATTCCAATTAGAAGGAATTGATAATCACTGGAGTCGATGGACCAAAACACCAACGGCTACTTATAAGTATTTGCCTTTTGGAAACTATATATTTAAAGTACGCGCAAAGGTTGGAAATAAACTATCTATAAATGAGGCCAAATATAATTTTAAAATACAACGCCCATTTTTACTTTCAAATTTTGTTATTGCCATATATTTAATTGCGCTCTGGTTATTTTCTCTTTTAGTACACAACATATATAAAAGATATTATAAAAAACAACGCGAAAAACTATTATTAAAAACACAGCAAGATCTTGAATTAAAGGAACTAGAAAACCAAAAACAGCTTATGGAATATAAAAATGATAAGCTTAAACAAGATATTGAAAACAAAAATCGTGAGTTGGGTATTTCTACAATGAATTTAATTAAGAAAAATGAATTCCTTAATAATATTAAAAAGGAATTAAAAAGTGTTGACAACTCAAAATGTGTTAAAGATGTAGTTAAGATTATTGATAAAAATTTAAATAATTCTGACGATTGGAATTTATTTGAAGAAGCATTTAATAATGCTGATAAAGATTTTTTAAAAAAAATAAAAGGGCTGCATCCTTCCCTTACTTCTAACGATTTAAGATTATGTGCATACCTTCGATTAAACTTGTCATCAAAGGAGATTGCGCCACTTTTAAACATCTCTCCAAGAAGTGTAGAAGTAAAACGATATAGGTTGCGAAAAAAAATGGCATTAGAGCATGAGTCTAGCCTAACAGACTATATATTAGAAATATAAACACTATACATTTCACTATATTACCTATACATTGCCTATACAAAAATAAGCATGAGTTAGTTTCGACAAGTAATAACTATAGGTTTTGCCAATGTTAGCATGCCTTTTCTCTATAGTTGTGCGTTTGATTGAGATGTATACTTTTTGTTTGGGTTGATTTTTTTAGCTTTACTCAAATCATATCTACCTTTATTCAAAATCAAATTAAAATATATGAGACATATTCTCTTAAACGTTTTAGCTTTCTTTTTCATAGCATACACTAGTGCGCAGAATGTTAATTTAAGCGGAACAGTTCAGGACGAAGGCGGTATGCCTATTCCTGGAGTTAATGTTATAGTGAAAAACACAACCAAAGGATCAGTAACAGATTTTGACGGAAATTTTACTATCTCGGATGTTGAAATTGGTTCAACGCTTACATTTAGTTATGTGGGTTACGTTACCTATGAAGTTGTTATTGCAAACGGAAACGATATGGCAATAGTACTTCAAGAGGATGTAGCTCAACTTGATGAAGTTGTTGTGATTGGGTATGGTACTCAAACCAAAAAAGAAATTACTGGGGCTGTTAGTGTTGTTTCTAATGAAACAATAGAAAAACTAAAGCCAACACGTATTGAGCAGGCTTTACAAGGTCAAGTTGCCGGTGTAAATATTACGGCAAATTCAGGATCGCCTGGGGCTGGGTCTACTATTAGCATTCGTGGTGTTTCCACCAATGGAGATAGTCGCCCATTAATTTTAGTTGATGGTAACGTTGTGGAAGACCTTAGTGTTATTAACCCAGCGGACATTGAAAGTATGAATATCCTGAAGGATGCGACTGCTGGTATATATGGTGTGAGAGCAGCAAATGGGGTTATCCTTATTACTACAAAAACAGGTAGAAAGGAAATGCCATTAACCATTGAGTATAACGGATATATGGGTTTCCAACAAACTACGAGAAAAATGCCAGTGTTAAATGCTACGGAATACGCCTTAATTATTAATGAGGCATATGCAGCCGGAGGCAGTACACCGCCGTTTTCTGATGTTACTAATTTAGGAGCAGGAACAGATTGGCAGGATGAAATATTTCAAACAGCTCCTATTCAAAATCATAATATATCTTTAAGAGGAGGTAAAGAAAAATCGTCATATTCTTACAGTGGATCTTTCTTAACTCAAGACGGTATTGTAGGTGGAAAAAAATCCAATTTTACACGTTTTACAAATCAATTGACGTATAATTTAGATTTCTTTGAAAACTTTAAATTCAAGTCGGGAGTTACCTTAACACGTACAAATAGTAAGGGATTACCAGAAAATGCCTTAGGTTCCGTTTTATTTAATGCTTTAAATATTCCGCCTACGTTATCAGTAACTGATGAAAATGGTGATTATACTTTAGCTGAAGGTGTAGGGGCAGAAGTTATAAATCCTGCTGCGCAAATTTCTAACACCTACAATCGTAACAAGATTATGAAGTTATATGGGTTTGCCGGGATATCTTATAACTTTCTGAAAAACTTTACTGCAGAAGCTAATTATCAATGGAATTATTCTGAAGTATCGAGCTATTCTTTCAGTCCAATTGTTTTTTATGGGGTTGGAAAAGTTTTTAATATTGACAGAAATTCGGTTTTCGAAGGGTTTAATATTTTTAGAGATTACACCTTTGATGGTTTTGTAAAGTATGAAAACACTTTTAATGACGAGCACAAACTTAATGTATTGTTAGCAACCTCCGTTTTTAAAACCACAGGGGTATTTGCAGGACGAATTGGTCGTGATATTAGAGATAACAGTTTGGCATTTGCTACTGTAGATGAAGCTAGAGAGCAAGAAAATATTTATGAAGAATTAGGAAGAAATCCAACTTTTGACGCAAGAACATTATCATATTTTACAAGAGTACAATACGACTACAAGGGCAAGTATTTGTTTTCAGCAGTTGTACGTAGAGATGGCTCTACCAGATTTGGTCCAGAAAACAAGTTTGGATATTTCCCCTCAGGATCTATCGGATGGGTAGCATCTGATGAAGACTTCTTGATAGACAACAATTTTTTTGATTTAATTAAAGTAAGAGCCTCATATGGTATTTTAGGAAACGATAGAATTGGTGATTACAGGTTTGTGTCTTTACTAAATGGAGAGGGAACTTATTTCTTTGGAGGTAATAATAGAGAAGATGAGTATTTTGGAACCGCAAGTGGTCCTATTGCCAATCCAGAAATTAAATGGGAAAAACAAAAAACTATAGATATTGGATTGGATCTTAGGTTTTGGGATAATAAAATTGATATAACAACCGATTATTTCAAGAAAAGAACAGAAGATTTATTAGTTTCTCCAGCCATTACTGGATTATTAGGTACTGGAGCACCACCATTTGTAAATGCAGGAGTTGTTGAAAATGAGGGTATAGAATTTGCTATTGGCTATTCAGATAATTTTAGCGATAATTTTAAATTTAGTGTTAAGTATAATGTAACAGCCATTAAAAATGAAGTAGTGGAAGTAAGCGGTGATGGTGAATATCTTGAAGGAGGCGGATTTGGAATATCTCAACCAGCCATATCAAGGATGGAAGCTGGCTATCCACTGGGCTATTTTGTAGGTTATAAAACCGATGGTATTTTCCAGAATCAAAGCGAAATAGACAATGCAGCCGTTGGGGAGGTTGCGCCGCAGCCAGGAGATTTTAGATTTGTAGATCAAAATGGAGACGGTGTGATTGATTTAGACGATAGAGTAAACTTGGGTAATCCTTTACCTGCTGCTACTATGGGTATGAATATATCATTTGATTATAAAAACTGGGATTTTGCTGCCTATGCGTTTGCATCTCTTGGAAATGAGATTGTACGCAATTATGAGCGTAATCAACAATTAGTAAATAAACCTAACTTTTATTTAAATCGTTGGACAGGAGAAGGCACTAGTAATACGGATCCTAGAGTTTCAATAGGGCCTAGTGCAAATACAGTGTTTTCTGATTTTTATGTAGAGGATGGTTCATTTGTTCGCTTACAAAACGCACAATTAGGATATACATTTTCTAATAAAGCGGATTCTAAATTTCAAAAGTTCCGTGTTTATATATCTGGCCAAAATTTATTTACTTTAACCGAGTATAGTGGTTATGATCCTACAGCAGGTACAGGCGCGCCAATTGGAGGCGGAATAGACCAAGGGTTTTATCCTAGTGCTGCAACATATTTATTAGGCGTTAACTTAAAATTTTAATTAAGTGTTATGAAAAATTTAAAACAAATTTATATCGTTTTTATTGCTCTGGTTCTAATTACAGCATGTAGTGACGACTTCGTGTATGTGGATTCAGAAGATAAAAACTCTGAAGATTATTTTAATTCAGAACAAGATTATCAGGATGCGCTTGTAGCAGCGTATGATTATTTACAAACTACATCAAGATTTGTGCAATGGGCAGAAGTGGCTTCAGACAATACCTTAGCTGGTGGAGAAAGCGCAACTGATACACCAGCACTTCAGCAAATTGATGACATGATTCATTCAGAAGTAGGTCAATTTGGCGGTGGTACTTTAGGCCAAATGTGGCAGTGGATGTATGAAGCTATTAATCGCTGTAACTATATTATGGAGTTTCAAGGCAAAGAGGATGCTATTGATTTCCCAAATAAAACAAGTGTCATAGCACAAACAAGATTCCTTAGAGCGTATTACAATTTCATATTGGTAAAATGGTGGGGAGACGTGCCTATGATTGAAGATAAGCGTATACGCTTTGGTGATCAATTTGAAATTGATAGAACACCTAAAGCAGAGGTTTATGATTTAATCGAGCGGGATTTAATATTTGCCGCTGCAAATCTGCCATACGTTCAAAATGAAACAGGTAGAGTTACTAAAGGTGCTGCGCAAGCATTATTAGGAAAGGTATATCTCTATCAAGATAAGTTTACTGAATCTGCAAGTGTCCTTGAAGACCTAATCAATAATGGCCCACATCGCTTATTGACAACCGCAGAATATCCTAATATGTTCGAACGTGATTGGGAGAATAATATAGAATCAGTATTCGAAGTACAGTATTCGGATGTAGATGGCGGTAGTTACGATTGTTTTCAATGTCTTGAAGGTAATTATGCAGCCTTTTTTAATGGTCCAAGAGGATTTGTAGATTCTTCTGGTTTATTTGATGCAGGGTATAGTTTTAATGTGCCTGTTCAAGAAGTAGTAGATGCTTTTGAAGAGGGTGATATTAGATTGGAGTATTCTATATTAGATATTAAAAAATGGATTGAAGATCATCCGGGTTCAACCTATGATGAAACTGCTGGTTATGAGCAAACAGGTTATTTTAACCGAAAAATAATGGCAAGAAAAGGCGATTTAAATAATCCCGATGCAGCACTTACCAACCCGGATAATTACCGCGCTATTCGGTATGCAGATGTGTTGTTAATGGCTGCAGAAGCAAATCGCAAAAAACCAACTCCAGATGACATTAAAGCACAATATTATTTAAACCAGGTGCGTAGAAGAGCTTTTGGAGAACCACTCGATGCGACAGCACCACAAATACATGACATAACATCAACAGGCGAGAATTTATATAACGCCATCTTGAAAGAACGTCGTGTTGAATTAGTTGGTGAAGGGCACCGTTTCTTTGATTTGGTTAGAACAGGAAGAGCTGCACAAGAAATAGACGGATTTCAATCGCCTAAAAATGAGCTGTTTCCAATTCCAATTGAGGAGATTCTGTTAACAGGAAACCGATGGGAACAAAATCCAGGATACTAAAAAAAAATAGACATATGAAAACATTAAAATATTTATTAAGTTCTTTTTTAACGTTGTTACTCCTTTTTGGCTGCGACAATGAAGAAGACAATTTTGATTATTTAAATACGCTAAGAGCTCCTTGGGATGTTTCAGCTACTTTTCAAGTAGCACAGGATAATAGCGGATTAGTGACAATTATTCCTAATGCTGAGGGAGCAGTTAACTATAAAATAACCTTAGGAGATGGTACAGCAGAAGCTGTTAGTGTTAAACAGGGTGAACAAATTGAGCATACGTATGCCGAAGGTAAATATGATGTTGTAATTGAAGCAATTGGAATTACGGGTTTACGCAATGT
>Ga0102958_1000292_pt1 | contig 11992 bp, 8 predicted proteins | sample SalPonF2_B_D1_MG_FD_84513 | JGI IMG/M metagenome (GOLD analysis project Ga0102958, IMG submission 84513) | Salt pond soil microbial communities from South San Francisco under conditions of wetland restoration - Salt Pond MetaG SF2_B_D1_MG ...
AATCCGACTGGCCTGTGCAAACTTCATGGGATTGAGCCAGCTCTTCCATTCGCAGTTTTGCATATTTATCCCCATCCGCCTTCTCCGAATATTCACCGGGGTGATCATAGATTTCATAATCCGCCCGGGCGTGGGACTTTTTATCTTCATCAATGCTCATTAAAGAGGTGCTGGGTTTCTCAAAATTATAATCGACATGGGCAAATTTCCCTGACCGGACGTGTTTCTCAACCGTCCATTCACTGATTCGCTCTAAAATCGCCGAGCCTGCCGTATCGGAAATGAAGTCAATCGTTCCATATTTTCCATATGGGTCATGCTTGCTCAGGGAATCACAAATAACAATGGTGCATTTTCCCTGCTCGTGAAGGAAATAGTAGTAGATTCCCTCCTGCTCCATCAGACGGCTGACGAAATTGAAATCTGTTTCCCGGTACTGTACACAGTAGGTCCAGGTCCGATACCCACCGGAAAGCCGATCTTCGATGTCGCTGAACCCGAGATCATTGAATACTTGCTTGATGATGTCCGGCACCGTTTTTTCCTGGAAAATACGGCAATCGGAGGTTTGGGTAAGGAACCACAACCAGGGGACCATTGTTGCCTGGTATTGAGCAAACTGAACGCTGGTTGACCCCCCCTGCACAAAGCTATTGATATAGCCGTTCCAGTAACGGGTTCCGCCTTCCGGATGTTCCATGCGAATGGTTACATTCTGCCCGATGATATCGTCAAAATTGATCTCATAATCCTCGCTTAACAAATCGAGATCAAACTCGGACAGGCGGCTGATTTCTTCGTGCCCTGAGAAACTACGCAGCAGTAAAACATCTTCGCCCAACGGTGTATCAATGGCTATATTTCGGGTTGCCTGGGTAGGTTTCGGCATGGTACAGCCTCCTTGATTCAGATTTGACGGTCCCGTAAAAAGTCCAACTTCTGCGTTTTGCTGCATTTCGCAATCATTCAACGTACGATAAGTACGCCTCATGATTATAAAATTCGAGACGACTTTTTATCCCGCATATGTTTGGCGGGGGAATTTGAACTTTTTACGAAACCGTCTAAATCGGACTTTTTACGAGTTCATTAGATTTGATTCAATTTAAAACCAAAAACTAAGCCGCGGGACCCCAACGAGCCCCGCGGAAATCGAGCAGCCGAGTTTCTTATGCCTCGCCTGCTTCAACTTTCCAGGCGTACTCAACGTTACCTTTCTTATTGCCTTTATCATCCGCTTCGGTATAGGTGACTTTGATTTCTTCAAAGTTCAAGGCAAAGTCTTCCATCGGCACATCTTCCGACTGACCGCTGCCGGAGATATGATAGCTTGAAACCAGGACGTTTTTCAGCTCATAGGCATAATAGGTCACTCGTCCGGCATCCGTATATGACGCTGTCAGGTGGATTTCGACTTTGGGAAAGACTTTACCCTTGCACACGGCTTCGGCAATCTTGGGGCTAGCCTTATCGAGCTCTTTGCTTGCAGAAATGTCATCCAATATCACATCCCCCCGGCGTCGTGTCGCTCCGGTAGAGGAGCTTCCCGGTTGCATGAGACCTTGGCTGAAAGAAGCTAAATCGCTCCAACCTTTATGATCCTTGTCCTGTGCCTCACCATCAACTCCATCAAATTTAATATAAGCCGCCATTTTTTCCCTCCTTATTTAGATGTTTATATGAGAAACGACAATCTTCAGATCTAATAGTCATGGATTGCCATCGTTCCATACTTAGGTAAAAGAATAGGTGAAACCACCGTCTTGCACACCTACGTGAACCCGAGCCAGTACTTTCCCCTCCATCATGCGTGATAAAAGTTCGCTGCTGATTTCAGGTAACAGGGTATGGGACAAAATAGCATCCACCATTCGTGCACCGCTTTCCACCTCGGTGCAACGGTTTTGGACCAATTCGACAACCTCGTCGTCATAAGTGAATGGTACCTGATGATTTTCCTGGATACGATTTTCAATTCTATCCAATTGCAGACGAATGATCTTTCTCAGCACTTCGTCGCCAAGAGGATAAAACGGAACCACTGTCAACCGTCCCAGAAAAGCTGCAGGAAATGCTTTCAGCAAAGGCTCTCGCAGCGCCTTGACCATACCCTCTGGATCGGGCATGAGTTCGGGGTCCTTGCACATGTTCATTATCAGATCGGTTCCCACATTGCTGGTGAGAAGAATGATGGTATTCTTAAAATCGATCATTCTCCCCTCACCATCTTCCATTCTTCCTTTATCGAAAACCTGGAAAAAGACTTCGTGCACGTCCTTGTGGGCTTTTTCCACTTCATCCAGCAGTACGATACTGTATGGACGCCTGCGAACAGCTTCAGTGAGCACCCCGCCTTCACCGTATCCCACATATCCAGGGGGGGCTCCTTTTAAGGTCGAAACAGTGTGGGCTTCCTGAAACTCGCTCATGTTAATGGTGATAACATTCTGCTCGCCCCCGTAGAGAGCCTCTGCCAAAGCCAGCGCTGACTCTGTTTTGCCCACACCGCTCGGTCCCGCCAGCAAAAAAACTCCGATCGGTCGAGCCGGATTCTCCAGCCTGGCCCGCGAAGTCCGAATGCGCATGGCGATAGCATCCAGGCCATGTCGCTGTCCGATCACACGTTTTTCGAGCGTATCAGCCAGATGCATGATGGCCTCAATTTCATTTTTAACCATGCGGCCAACCGGGACACCGGTCCAGTCGGCGACCACTGATGCTACCACCTGAGCAGCGACGCTCGGCAAAATCAACGGAGATTCCCCCTGGATTTCGCTAAGCTTATCCATCAGCTCTTTCAGTTCAGCCATCATGGTTTCGCGTTCCTGTGGGGTCAGAATGCCGCTTCCGGTCTCTTTCTGCGAAACTTCTTTTTTTTCCGACCCGGCCTTGGTCTCAGCTTCTGAAAAACCCATTTCGGCGGAATTTTCATCAATGGATTTTCCGGTACCAGCCCTGAGATTACCTCTTAGTTCAAGAATCTTATCCACTAGATCTTTTTCTTTTTGCCAGCTATCTTCCTGCACTTTCAGTTCCTCGACTTCATGAGCCAGCTGGGCTTTAATCTCATCCTGCCGATCCTGGCGGGCCAACCCCACCGCTGCTTCACGGGTCAAAATTTCATTTTCCGTCTCCAGCGCCGAGATACGCCGTCGGCATGCTTCAACGGCCGGAGGTGTCGCATGCAGACTGACCGCCACCCGCGCACAGGCGGTGTCCAGCAGACTGACCGCTTTGTCAGGAAGCTGACGAGCGGGAATATAGCGATGAGAAAGCTGTACCGCAGCTACCAGCGCTTCATCGAGTATTTGCACCCGATGATGCTTCTCACTGACGCCTGCTAATCCGCGCATCATGATAACCGCCTGATCTTCAGACGGTTCATCAATTTTCACCACCTGAAATCGCCGGGTAAGAGCGGCATCCTTTTCAAAATACTTTTTGTACTCGGCCCAGGTTGTCGCTGCAATGGTCCTGAGCGTCCCCCGGGCAAGGGCAGGCTTGAGCAAATTTGCAGCGTCTCCAGAGCCGGCGGCTCCACCGGCACCGATCAGGGTGTGAGCCTCGTCAATGAAGAGGATGATCGGTTTGGGTGACGCCTGGACCTCTTCAATTACCTGCCGCAGACGGTTTTCAAACTCCCCTTTCATGCTGGCGCCCGCCTGGAGCAGCCCCAAATCCAGAGTACGCACAGAAACATCTTTCAACGGCGGTGGAATATCACCCGATACGATACGCTGAGCAAATCCTTCCACAACTGCTGTCTTTCCTACACCAGCCTCACCCGTCAGAATGGGATTATTTTGACGACGGCGCATAAGGATGTCAATAATCTGACGGATTTCCTTATCCCGGCCCAAAATCGGATCGAGCGACCCTTTTCGGGCGGTTTCCGTCAAATCCATGGAAAACTGAGCCAATGCTTCTTGTTTGCCCATTACCGCCGGTGCCACCGCACCGCTGGCCTCGCCAGGGGCGACACCACCACCCACCCGAGTACCGTCTTGTGCGCCGAGAGCATCTTCTGGTGAACCGCTAACAACGGATGAAAACCTGTCCGACAGGTCTTCCACCTTTATTTTTTTAAATTCAGAGGATATCCCGGGCAATATTGCTTTCAGACCCGGTGTCTTAAACAGCGCAATGATCATATGTCCTGTACGCACCTGGGAGACACGAAAGAGCAGTGTGCTGTATACCCATGCCCTTTCAACAGTCTCTTCCAGGTGGGGTGAAAAGTCCGATATGGAGGTTGCCCCACGCGGCAGACTATCCAGAGAAGCTGTAATGTCGGATGCCAGGCGGGAGGGATTGAGGTCGTAGTGATTGACAATACCATGAAGATCCGAATTTTGTAACTGCAGAACCATGTTTAGCCAATGTACGAGTTCAACATAGGGATTTCCGCGCATCTTGCAAAATACGGTGGCACTCTCCACCGATTTATACGCCAGGCTGTTAAGCTTACCAAACAACTCTGTACGACTTATTTCCGCCATGATGATGTCCTTTTGCTGTTGTTCAATTCATGGTTATTTTATGTCCGAATACCAGTGAGGGTTCCTGCATTTCCATGCTAACACACCTCTGACTGAAGCTTAATATCTTTAACATCCTGTTCAAAGGGATAACTTTGAACCCAGGTTGTACATCCCAGACGCCCTGATTCACCAAGGCGTATTTTCGGCACTTCGGCTGCCTTCAAGATAAGCTGAAGTTCCCACGACAGTTCGTCTCCCACATAATTTCTCACCCAGTCTTTCAGTGTTGCATAACTATTTCCTCCCGGCAGCATTTGTTCATATCTTTTCAGGCTCATGGGGCCCAATACTATTCTGAACTTTTGCTGGCAATCCCATACCTGGGAACCCACGGTCGCGTTAACACCTACGGTTGCTGAATCCGCAGACTGACCCAATCGGCATCGGTAAGTTTCGGGAATCCTGACCCACTGTCCGATAAACTCCTCGATGGATGTCTTTACGCCAAGATAATGTTCTAAAATAGCACGCAGCCCATCGGCATGACGCGTCTGGCAAGATAAATGTCCGGAAAAATGCAACTTTGCCACATCAGGAACATTATCCCGGTGGCAAAGGGAGTCAAGGCCGATTCCGATCAGGCTTCCGATATAGAGTGAGAAGCGATCTTCATAGGGACGGTCGTAACTTACAGTTGGACGATTGCAGGCCCAGGCCCGGTAGAACAAACTGATCATGCGGTGATTAAAAATATCTAAAAAACGGGCCAATGTATGGTCGTTATGATTCAGTTCGCGGTCGTGAATGTAATCCGTAATGTGAAGAGGCATGGGCCCCTGAGGCCCGAGCAGTCCCAGAAAATTGACTATAAGGCGCGGCTTGTTGGTTTTTGTAGCTTGCTCATAACGTTGAAGCGTAGCCGGAGGAAATCTCAAAGAAGGTTCCTGGCAAAATTGAACCGGTTCATCCGACGAACGGGCTGTATAACCCACCCGGGGTTTATCCGAAAAATGGCATTCCAGCCGTCGGACAGCCTGAAAGAAACTGAGCCCCACAGGGTTTTCGAGAAATCGCAGTTTCAAAGCGTGTGTCTGACTCCCAAATTTGCCGGCCATCGCATAATTTCTCCACGTTCCCGCGTTTTGATCACCGTTTCCGTGAACGAGTTAATTGAGACATACTTGGAGAGAAAAACGTTCATTACAGCTCCTAAAAGAAATACCCCGGTTCCCTCGAAGGCTGATTCATCAAATTCGAGTGTAATCTCTAGACCGCGGACAAAAGCTACCTGTCCCTGGTCACTGATCCGGCGAGTGACGGGGCGGCTGTTAACGGACAATAAACCTTCTATCTGTTTTTTAGACTGGATATTGCGGGCGTCACAATATAACCTGAACAGATCCCGAATGGCGGCCGAACCTTTTTGATCCGGACCTTCTACTAATGAAAGATAATTTAGACTCAGGTGATTAATAATACGCCAGCAGATCTCTCCTTCGGCAATAGAGGGGCGGGGTGGTGTCGGTCCCACCAAACACCGCACGGACTCCACCGGTGAAGCGATGTCAAGGTTGAAATCCGTTTTATCCCGACCAACCCCCATTTGAATGGGAAGATCGCGGTTGGTACAAAGGGTTTCAACTGCCAGCTGCCGCAGATCTGATCGGTAAGGTGCTGCGGCAGAATCTACAATTGCCAAAAATACTTCACTGCCGCCGTAGCTGGATCGGCGACTCCGCTGCTTCTCCCTGCTCGACATTATACGGGGGGTACGATTCGTCGTGAAGTATCCGTCACTGCCGCTCTTTTCTTCTAAATCAGTAGCCGAATAAAAAGGGGTAAAAGATTGTTTTTCATCGGCACGAACGCCGTAACCGGTTACGTTGGTCACCTGAAAGACCTCATAATCCATGGGGCAGGTCCGATTGGGAACAACGTGAAACTCAGTAAATTTATCGGACAAGTGAATAACATCAGCCCGTTTAGGAAACAGGTTGATCGCCGTGGTGCAATACAAAGCAAAATTAGTAGCATCAATCCGTCCTTCAAGCACCGGGTCTTCTTGATCAAGAAGAATAATCAGATCAATAAGGTTGCTTTGGCATTGTTCGATGTAACGACGCAGGCCATTGATTCGGAAAAATAAAAATCGTTGCGGAAAGGCAAAATATTCCCGGAGCAGCCGATAGCCCCGAAAAGATCGGGCCACAACCGGCAAAAGGGCTTCCTCATCAACAAATCCAACAGGCTCGATATTTTTAGGCGGCAGCACATGCTGCCAGGCATAAGGCTTTTCCGTTGGCCGAACCAGTAAATTTTTGCGGTGAGCAAAGATTTGCTCGTAAATTTTCATCGGAAAATCTTCGGCACCCCGGATAAAGAAGGTTAATGTATCCAGGTTTAATTCAGAAAAGGTTAAATCTGACCGAGTTTCAAGGCGAATACGGATCCCTGCTTTGGCAGCAGCCATCGAATCCGGTGGCTTCAGGCTGCTTATATCCCGAGCAAAATAATCCGCTTGAGTTATTTTGACTGGCCAAAGCATGACAGAATGTCCGGTACGATACTCGCACGCAGTTCGATCATCGGGGCCGATCACCGACCGTAAAACCGTTCCCCGCTTAATCTCAAATCCATTTTCCAGGCCGCTTCCCTTTGTATCAAAGGTGAACCCGACAACTGCCATGGAGGGAGTTGGAGACAGATAGTGAGGATAAACGGTTTCCAGCATCGCCTGGGTAAACTGTGGAAATTCGGCATCTAATTTCAGCTGAACACGCGCAGCAAGAAATGCGAATCCTTCCAGCAACCGTTCCACATAAGGGTCACCACAGGCAAATTCATCCAGAGAGAGCCGACTGGCAACTTTAGGAAACTCCCTGGCAAAATCACCTGCCGTACTCCGCAGATGTCGGAGTTCCTCATTATAATATCTCAATAACCGTCTATCCACTCCCCCCCCTATTTATCCGGGCCTCGCCTGTTTCAAGATCCAATTCGGTTTTAATAAACAGCGATTCGGGAATAGATTGAGTCCATAACACCCCACGGATTTCAAAACTAAGCGAGCGGCGATTGCTCATTGCATCCGGATCTATCATTATGTCAATGGAAAGGGTATCGGGAAGAATACGCGGCTCAAAACGCTGAATCGCTTCAATTAGTTGATACCGCGTATCATCGACACTAAGGCTGGACCCCGTCATACCTGCTACGTTCTGTACGCCAAAATTCAAAACCGATGATACGATATCATCAAACTCGTCCAAACCGCTTTGCCCAGCATCGGCGTGGGTGTTCAGCAGCCAGGACAAATCGCGCAAAACCGCTTCCCGGTATCTTTGTAAGCTCACCACACGCTGATTACGGCTTTCCTGCTTTTTTTCCGGCTCATCGTCGGTCAGCCTGTCCAGCAGACAAGGCTGTAATTTTTCTAACGGTGTCAACTCAGCCATGCTGAACGCTTTCTTTTGGTAGGATGTCCAAAGGATCGAAGGTCACTTCTCGAATATCCAGCAAAGGATATTCTCCATGATCCGTAGTCAGCATGCGCTGCCCTAAACCAATAAAAAAATTGTTCCCCAGATTCCTCCAGCCGGTTTTTCGGCTCATCCGGAATCCGCTGTCCTCCTCTTCTTCAGAACCGGGATACCGGCTTGGAATAAGGCCAACCGCCTGACCTTCATTGGTCCATGTGAATGTTGCCGTAATCCATATCACATCACGAAGATTGACAGGTTTTTCGATTTGTATTTTTCGAATCCGCTCAAAAGGTACCCAATAATACTTTCCGTTGATAATGGCTTCAAGAATGGGCCCCAGCCTCTCATCTGCATCAGCAATCCATGTGAATGCCTGCCCGTCTATTTTCCCCGATATCGCCGGAGCCGCTTCGAAGGCCTGGTCGCGCAGACCAACTGCAGCTTCGGATTGATCCGTAACCAACAGGCTTGGTATCTGGGTGAGCCATACCATCCAGTCCAAAGGTTCACCAAAAATTAACGGGGTGCGTTTACCTTGAAAAACATCGGCACGCAACACCTCACAATTCAGAGCAGGACGATAGACTTGGGCCATCAGCAAAACATCCGAATCCGTTTCGGCCGCTACATTAAGTTGGGTAAGGGCGCGTTCCCACTGCCCCATAACACTTAGCAATTGAAACAGAAATATCCTCAGCTCAGCTTTTTCAGGATGTTTGCGAATTCTCTCTTTGAGTTCAGCCAACGCTTTTTCAAGATCACCGGATTGAAGATATGTCTCTGCTTGCATGGCTCCTCACTTTTTCATTTATTACCAGTTTAACCAAGATGCGGGTTTTAATGAAATCAGGCTCCACCCTTGGCGGATGGCAGTTTCGAGACCAATCTTAAGGATACGGTCAAGCCTTCCAACTGATAATGAGGGCGCAGAAAAAACTTGGCGCTATAGTATCCCGGATTGCCTTCAATATCCTCGACCACGACTTCTGCAGCTGATAATGGATATCTCGCTTTAACTGATTGAGAAGCGGTCGGATCGGTGGTAACATATTGGGTGATCCAGTTGTTCAGCCATTTTTCCATATCTGCCCGCTCCATGAAAGAACCCACTTTATCCCGTACGATGCACTTGAGGTAATGAGCAAAGCGACATATTGCAAAAAGATAGGGCAGTCTGGCCCCCAGGTTTGCATTGGCGGTGGCATCCGGATCATCATACTGTGCTGGGTTGTGCAAGGATTGCGCCCCCACGAATACCGCATAGTCGGTATTCTTCCAGTGAGAAAGCGGCATTAATCCGTTTTTGGCCAGTTCCGCTTCTCTGCGGTCGGTGATAGCTATTTCTGTCGGACATTTCATGTCCACGCCGCCATCATCCGTGGGAAATGTGTGACAAGGCAATCCCTCCACCATACCACCACTCTCGGCACCCCGTATCTGGGAACACCAACCAAAAAGTTTAAAGGCCCGGTTGATATTAACTGCCATGGCAAAGGCGGAATTGGCCCAACAATATTTAGAATGATCGGCCCCTTCGATATCCTCTTCGAAATCAAATTCCTCCACTGGATCGGTTTTGGCTCCATAAGGCAGACGGGACAAAAAGCGGGGCATCGTCAGACCGATATACCGGGAGTCATCCGAGTCTCGAAGAGAGCGCCAGGGCGCATACTCAGCGGTTTGCAGAATTTTTGTCAAATCCCTTGGATTCCCCAACTCCTGCCACGTTTCCATGTTCATCAGCCCTGGATCGGAGGCAGAAATAAACGGTGCGTGTGCCGCAGCAGCAATTTTGGCCATCCCATCAAGAATTTGCACATTTTGAGGAGTATGGTCGAAGAAATAGTCACCGACCAGACAGCCATAAGGCTCTCCACCCGGTGTACCGAATTCATTTTCATACATCTTTTTAAACAACGGGCTCTGATCCCATGCGGTTCCCTTGTATTTTTTTAGGGTTTTTGCTAAATCTTTTTTGTTCAGGTTTATTACCCTGATCTTGAGCATTTCATCGGTTTCCGTATTGTTTACCAGATAGGATAATCCGCGCCACGTTCCTTCCAGTTGCTGGAAATCCGGATGATGGATGATTAAATTGACCTGCTCACTAAGCTTTCGATCAATTTCTGCAATAATTGTCTCAATGGTCCTGACGGCATCGTCGGAAATCAATGCGGTTTGTTGCAGCGCTTGTGCCGCCAATTGCTGCACGGCCGCCTGAACGGCCTCGCGGGCTCTATCTGTCTTGGGTTTAAATTCTTTCTGGAGGAGCCCTTCAAATTCACTCGTCTCAATGGTTTGGGCTTCTGCCGATTCTGTAGCGGTTGCCTTGTTTTCATCTGCCATGATCAACTTTCCCCTTCTGTTTTTTCGGATTCTTCATTCGGTTTGGGTGTCGAGGACAACGCCTGCATGAGCGCCGGATCGTTTAGAAGCCGGGCAACAAGCTCTTCCGCACCCCCCTTGCCGTCCATATAGGTGAGTAAGTTGGCCAATTGAGTTCGGGCTGTGAGCAGTTTGTTCAGGGAATCAACTTTTTGGGCTATTGCAGCCGGTGAAAAGTCATCCATGCTCTCAAAGGTCAGATCGATGTTGAGATTACCTTCTCCGGTCAACGTGTTTGGAACCTGAAAGGCAACCCTCGGTTTTGCAGATTTCATCCGTTCATCAAAATTATCCACGTCGATTTCCAAAAATTTTCGATCTGCTACGGCTGGCAGTGCCTCTTCCGGTTTACCTGACAAATCGGCCATTACCCCCATCACAAAAGGCAGATTGATCTTTTGTTCCGCTCCATAGGTTTCCAGATCATACTCTATTTGAACCCTCGGAGCTCTATTGCGCGCAATAAATTTTTGACTGCTGGCTTTTCCCTTGGCCATGATGTTTTCTCCTTTTCTTGATATCTTTTAAATTTTGCGAGTTACGGTTAATCACAAATTTGTCTAAAACAATGGTGAACTGTTTTACGAACTATTGAATTAACTGTCGGTTGATTCTTCCTCACCGCTGACCATTTTTACCTGGGTCATTGCATCCGGGGAAATGTTGCGGATGATATCCACAAAAGTTCGGCCAACAAGACGTTTAGCCCGCCTTAGCAGCAAAGGCACGGGGCTGGATGGTTCATTTTGTTCATAATAAACAATGATCATGTCTAAAGCTTTATGTACATCCTGATTCGATGTGATCTGTCCTGATAATTCTTGATTTAAGGATTCAACCGCTGATAGTTTCATCTCTTTGTTATTGTCCGACCGGGGTTCATCTAATGGGGTTTGTTTGCCTTTGAAATAAGTTTTTATTTTATTCTGTGTCTGCTTGAGAAATGAAGAATCTCTACCATACCCTCTGCGCTCCAGGTACATACCTGTTTTTGTGTACATTTGTTTCAACACTTGCTCAAGAGTGTCGAAATTGGGTGCCATTGCCGTCCCGACATGGTCAATTAACATGTGGTCCAAGGCATGTAAATGCTCAATGCATCCGTGCAATATCTGATCGGTATTTTGTAACTCCTGAATATCGGTTTCCTCGAAAGCAGCATCAATGAGCTGCATGGCAGGAAAATCTTTAGCTTCCGTTTCAGGCACTGAAATTTCCCCCGATGCCACTAGAAAATGCCTCAGGCTCGGTTGAGGCAAACGAACATTGTTAGGTTTACAAAGGGGCACATTCATTAATCGGGGAATGAATTTCATGGCGTCCTGGTCGCTCATTACCGACGGAGGGGGAGAAAGAGAACCAACAATGTTCATTCGTTCCATTGGATCATTGTCGTCCTCTGGGTCCAATTGCGGGAAGCAACATTCCCAATAACGTTCTATAACACATCGCAGCAGAGCGAGCCCATCATAAAACCCCGGCAGCCCCTCGAGACAAAGTTTCGAAACAGTCAAATAAAGTATCAACCTGAGATCCCGACTGCGCTCAAGCAATTTAAGACTCTGGCTTTTTACTTTTTTCCAATTAGGCTCTGCGCTTTCATGGATATGATCCCCCACCTGGGTTTCTCCCGTGCCTTGAACA
>Ga0102958_1000298_pt1 | contig 11919 bp, 10 predicted proteins | sample SalPonF2_B_D1_MG_FD_84513 | JGI IMG/M metagenome (GOLD analysis project Ga0102958, IMG submission 84513) | Salt pond soil microbial communities from South San Francisco under conditions of wetland restoration - Salt Pond MetaG SF2_B_D1_MG ...
AGTGATGGCAACGAATATCGGGTTTTTAACATAACCACATTCAGCTCTGATTCCGGAGCAAATACAACTATTACCTATTACAATGGCTCAGGTGTCAATATACTCGACGCGGATGGCGACGGAAATAATACAACTCCTGCCTTTGATGTCACTTTTGAAGCTGACGGCAACATTGTCGGTAGTGGTGAAAACGAGGTCATTGCCGGAAGCAGCCAAAACAATTTGATTCACGGCAGCAGCGGTGATGATGTTATTTCAGGCGGATCCGGTAATGATATGCTATATGGTGATATTGGTGATGATATACTAGACGGCGGAGCCGGCGATGATTATCTTACAGGCGGTACGGGTGCTGACACCTTCAAAGCAGGTCAAGGCGATGACACGATTGCCGACTACAACCAAACAGAAGGTGATGTTGTTGATATAAGCCATGTTATCGATACAGACGCGGGAGATACTCTCAAAGTAAGTGAAAACCTGGATAACTCAGTTAAATTATCTATCCTCGACAGCGGTCTTGTTGAGAAAGGAAGTGTTTCTTTTGATAATATCAATTTCGCAGATTTGGATCCCAATCCGGTATCTGACCTTAACGGAGATGGTGAATTCAACGAGCTAGATTCCCTATTGGGACAGGTTGATATTGACGACGGCACAATTTAATCCAAAATACAAAATGGCCACTGTCATTTTAACCGGCCGCTGGCCATAAACATCAAAAAAAGCGCGTTCCCTGGGGTAACACAGGAACGCGCTTTTTTTATTTCTGCTTAAAATTTTCAGTAAAAAGTTAGCGTCTGTTCAACCCCGGTTAATCATTAACGCGAGATTCAGTCTGCTGCCGGTTTTTGTTTTTTCATAAATTGAACTTAAGTGAGCCTTAACTGTTCGCTCTGCAATATCAAGATTAGCGGCAATTTCCAGGTTTGTCTGACCCTGAGAAATGAGGTTTGCTATTTCTCGTTCACGCTTGGTCAGGCTGTCAAGTTTCTTTTCAGAATCGGCAACTGCTTTTTCCTTTGTTTTGGCGTAGGAATCCAGAATCAAACGCTGCATGACCTTTTGGCCCAGCCAAACAGCACCGCTCGTAATCACCCGGACAGCCTCGGCAAGGCGTTCTGATGAAATATAGGTATTTGCATACCCTACTATACCAAGTTTCAGGAAGGTAAGCCCTTCTTCTTCATCTGGTTGATCGGAGAGCAGAAAAATCCTGCTTAAAGGGGTTGCGCGCCGTATTTCAATAAAGGTATCGGTATCGATCAGGGGACGGTGAATAAGGATCAGGTCAAATGGACTGGCAGCACAGCGAATTTTAAGCTCTCTTGCCGTGATTACCTGCTCAAGATCATAATTACTCTCCAGCAGGTCTTTCCACCTTTTCAGAACAGCATCATCAGCACAACATAAGAGGATATCCATATTTTACTGTTCCCTCAACGCCATATATTTAGCTCGTAAAACAGGTTTTAAAAGATAGGCCAGAATTGTTTTTTTACCTGTCAGAATATCAACTGATGCAACCATACCCGGAATAATCGGCAGCGGGTCCGATTCAGGGCCAAGATAATTTTTATTTGTTCGTAAGCGAACAAGGTAATAACTATTATCCTTCTCGTCTGTGATGCTGTCCGCACTAATATGTTCCAGTTTGGCTTCCAGGCCGCCATAAATTGTAAAATCATATGCTGTGAATTTCACCTTGGCTTCCTGATTCGGTCGCAGAAATGCAATATCAGCGGGCTTAACCTTGGCCTCAATAACCAATGTATCCTCAAGGGGCACTATCTCGACAAGATCCATTCCAGGCTGGATAACTCCTCCGACAGTATTGACCAAAAGCCTGTTTATCGTTCCTGTCACAGGTGAACGCACGTTAGTGCGCCGCAAACGATCCTCCAGGGCGATTGCAGAAGCAGAAACCTCTTCAAGTTCAGCAAGAACCTCGTTTAATTCCTCCTTGGCCTTATTAAAAAAGGCAAGCTGATTTTCACGGAGGTCCAGCTGGGCTTCCTGAAGTCGTGATTGAGCCTTGGGAATTGTCTGCTTAATGGTTGAAATTTCGCCCTGCATCTGACTGGCCTGCCGTTCAAGATGCAGCACCTCAACTTCCGACACCGCCCCTTGGGAAACAAGAGGCCTGGTGAGCTCCAACTCCTTTTGCAAAAGGGCATAGGTCCTGGTCAATTCCTCAAGCTTTGAGGTTAATTCTCCGTACTCATGCTCCCGCTGTCTGATCTGTTCATGCAGGATATCCACGGTTGACTGAAATTCCCTTTTCCTGGATTCAAAAAGTTCCTCCTCACGCACCCCGATTTCAGGCTTTTCAGCAAAAACTTCCTGCGGCACCTCAAAAGCTGTGCCATTTGCTTCAGACAAAAGTCTGCCGGCTCTTGCCTTATAGGAAAGGTATTTCGACCTGTTCTGCTTAAAGGATGATGAGAACCTGGTCTCATCGATGCGCAGCAGAAGCTGGTCTTTCTTTACCAGTTCACCGACATCGACCATTATTTCAGAAAGTATACCCCCTTCAAAGTTCTGTACTATCTGAATCTGGGTAGAAGGTACAACCTTGCCGTCACTACGGGTTACCTGCTCTATATTGGAAAAATAGGCCCATACAATAAAAAGCAGAAAAAGGGCTAACGTTACCCAGATTATAGCACGACCGCCCCGAGGTGACTGGGCCAGAATAGACGTGCGTATATCAGTTGTCAGGTCCACATCTTCGGCCATCATTCGGTGGAAAAGTTTATTTTGTTCAGGTTTTTTTTCAGTTTCAGACAACTTTCAAACTCCAGCTTAGACGTTTAACTGGCCTCTTTTGAGGGCTTCCAGAACAGACGTCTTGGGTCCATCAGCTACAATGGTACCGTTATCGATGACAATAATACGGTCGACCATAGCAAGCAACGAGGCCCTGTGGCTAATTAATATCACTGTTTTATTTTCTATTATTTTGGAGAGATTGTCACGCAGCAAAACTTCCGTCCTGTTATCCATGTTGCTCGTCGGCTCATCAAGAACAAGTACAGGAGGCTCAAGGAGCAAAGCCCGGGCCAGGGCCACGCATTGTCTCTGACCACCGGAAAGCCCCCGCCCAAGCTCCCCGACTTCCATATCAAAACCCATGGAATGTTTTTTTACGAATTCGTTCACACCCGTCAACTCGGAAGCCCGTAATACTGCATTATCGTCAATATCATGGGTGCCCATAGTTATATTGTCCCGGATAGTACCGCGAAAAAGTGTTATGTCCTGGGATACATAGCCGATACTGTGTCTCAGGTCAGCCGGATCTATCTGTCTGATATCTGTACCATCCATGCTCACCATACCGCTAACGGGTTGATACAAACCAAGAATAAGCTTGCCCAGAGTCGTTTTGCCGGAGCCTATGGGACCAATGATACCGACCTTTTCTGCGGGTTTTATCTTGAAGGAGATATTATTCAGGATCTTTACAGTCTGGTTCGGATAGGCAAAATTAAGATTTTTGAGTTCAATGGCTCCTTCTATCTGTGATCGGTGTAAAAATGTCTTGCCCTCGGGGCGTTCTACGGGAAGTTCCATGATCTGATTAAGAGTCTTCAGGGCGGTCCTGGCGCGATGATAACGGGTGGCAAGGCTTACAACCTGCGACATGGGAGCAACAGCCTGGCGGGAAAGAATTACCAGCGCTATCAGACCACCTTGGGTCAGGTCACCATTGGAGATCATGTACACGCCGACAACAACAACACCAACAACGGACATGCTTTGTACAAAAAAGGAAAAATGATTCACAGAAGATGATAAAAACCTGGAGCGGGCGCTCCATTTGGCAATATAACTGACCGCTTCTTCCCAGGCTCTCTGTATCTGACTTTCCGCCCCAAGCATTTTAATGGTTTCTAGGCCACTCAAGCCTTCAATTAAGATTGCATTTTTTTGGGATGAAGCCTGAAAGGATTGCTCAACAGCCTTTTGCAGAGGGACCTGGATAAAAAGGGCATAGGCCAGTAACAGTATAATTGAAATTATCTGCACCAGAACTATAATACCGCCCAAATACCAGATAACTAACAGGGCCAGTAGCACAAAAGGGACATCGATCAATGCAGTGATGGAAAACGAGGTGATAAAGTCACGGATAGACTCAAATTCCTGCAGATTTTTGGAAAACGAACCTATTGATTGAGGACGGGACTCCATGCGCAACCCCAGCACCTTTTGAAAAAGGGAGGCGGATATTTTCAGGTTAGCCCTCTTGCCGGCTTCATCAACAAAAAAACCGCGCAGGCCTCGCATGATAGTAGCAAAAGCATAAATTACACTTATACCGATAGCCAATACCCATAGCGTTTCAAAGGCAGCGTTTGGTATTACCCTGTCATAAACATTTAAAACGAAAAATGGACTGGCAAGTCCAAAAAGATTGATTAAAAATGAGGCCAGAAAAACATCACGGTATATACGCCATGACTCAAAAATTGTACCCCAGAACCACCCTCTTCCCGATGTTTGGGGACTGATTTCCTCAACAGTTTGCCGATCCATGCGGAATTTTGGCCGCACAAATATACCGTAGCCGGTATAGAGACCCTCCATCTCCTGTTTTGCAACTGTTTCTTCCCCCATTCCTGTTTCAGGCAGAAGAATCCTCAACTGTTTGCCTTCATCTTCAATAGCCACAAGAACGCAGGCTTTACGGTTTTTCAGGAGTAGAATCACAGGAAGCTGCAGGTTCCCAATCTTTTCAAGGGGCCTGTGGAGAACACGGGATGACAATCCCGTTCTGTCTGCAGCCCTTGAAAACAACTCCACGGTAAGCCTGTTGTGGACAAGGGGCAGGCCGGAACTTAAACCCGCTCTGGTTGCCTGGCGGCCATGGAGTTTGGCGAGCTGCATGAGACAATCCAGAAGCGGATCATCATAAGTATCAGTATCCCCTCCAATATCCCATTGACTTGGAGGGGGCTGTTTGTCTTTTTCTGGCATTGATTTATTATGCTGGCTAAGAAAAGTACAGATAATGTTTAACTATTAACGACTTACCATATTTAACGTATTAATCTTACCAGGTAAATATATTTTAAGGTTAAAATAAAGATATGTTTGTTTTTTGTTGGATAACTTACCAAAATGGCTTATAAAATATAGTGAGATCAACTCATTTTAATGGAGCCAAGTTATGCTGTACGTAGAAAGGGATGAAGCTGGAAACATAGTTTCTTTGCATAATAAACCAGAAACAGGTGCTGACGAGCAAAAAACCGTAATGGATGAAGAGGTTATTAAATTTCTTGAAAAAAATATTGATACGGATCCCAGGATACAACTACTGTCGCTCTCTGATACCGGTATCATCCGCATACTTGAAGACCTGATAGATCTCCTTATCCGTAAAAACATTATTCTTTTTACAGAACTGCCTGAACAAGCACAGGCAAAGATCAGTGATCGTAAAATGTTGCGCGAGGGAATCGGGCCGGATCACCTGATGGTAGATGATATTCTTTAGTCCCCTCTAAACAGAATTCCATTAACTCTACATTCTGTTTGTGAATCATTTCACTTTTTCTATATTTCATTAATGAGCGGTTTAGGCCTGTCAATGATATACCCTTGAATTGCATCAAGGTTAAGTTTCTTAAGATGCTCCCATTGCTGCTCGGTTTCAACCCCTTCGGCAATTACTGTTATATCCAGGCTGTGTGCAACACTGCAGAGAGCACCGATAAAGAACCTGCTGTCGCTCTCTTCATCTTTCAACTCCACTGTGTAAGCCCTGTCAATCTTGACATAGTCCGGACGCAGTGACTTAAGATAGCCCAAATGGGAAAAACCCTGGCCGTAGTGATCCAGGCCGACAAGATGCCCATACTTCCTGACTGCTGAACTGAACTCTTTAATCCTGTCGAGATGCTGGACTGCGCCGAACTCTGGAAATTCAAAATTAACCCGCGGGGCTTTTTTCGGCAGCCGTTCAATTTTATCTAAAAGCCAACGACGTAATGAATCATTCTGGAGCGATGCCGGCGACATATTTACTGCCACCCGGTCAGCGCCTATACTAGCTACATCAAGCTGCATCACCTCTTCCAGAACTATACGATCTAGGTATGAAACAAGATGTAAATGTTCAGCAAAGGGCATGAATAATCCGGCACTCAAAAGATTGCCGTCTTCCTGTATTATGCGGGCGAAAAGCTCACGATGAATTATCTTATCGCTGTCATGGGTATTGACAACGTTCTGGGCAAACAGGGTAATTTTGCGTTGTGCTAACGCCTGGTCAAGGATATTTTTCCACTGCTGCCGCCCCAGTGGAATTTCTTCTGTTTCATCTGTGACTGCACGAACTTCACATTTATTAGGACCAGCCTGCTGGGCCGAACGCAGGGCCAGGTCCGCCTCAGACAACAAACGTTCCAGCCTGGTGAAATTTTCATAACATACAACGCCGACATGGCCAACATTATCCGTCAATGTGAGTTGTTCAACAGCAAGCTGGTTCATTTCAGCGCATACTGCTTCAGCTATAGCTTCAGCATCCCATGACGAAACATCGGGTACAAAAATGCCGAAATCGCCTCCTGTTAAACGGGCCAGGGTAACATTTGCATGTTTTTTTGCAGCTTCCTGGAGTAAAACTCCGGCCCGTTTCAAAAGTTCGTCGCCTGCCTGAAAACCTTTCTGCTGATTCAATGCATGTAGATCATTGATCTGGACCAACATTAAAATACCTTGTGTTGTACTGTCCTGCCGATCAAGCCGGGCGTTTATCTGGCTTTCAAAATAACGCCTGTTACCCAACCCGGTCAGGGAATCATGATAGGCATGCTTACGAAGTCCTTCTGTAATGGCAACCTGCTCATCAAACATCACCTTGACCTTACCGGTCATGCGGTTCATGGCTTCAACGACACGACGCAGTTCTTTGGTTTTGGGCAGATATTTCTGGATCTCATATTTTTTCTTACACAGAGCATCCGCCTGTCGTTCAACCAAAGACAATGGTTTCAACAGTAACCGCAAGCCAAATCCTCCTGCAAAGAGAACGGCGATCCCGCAGACCAAAAACCATAGCGTCATGCGTACAACATTCTCCCACAGGGTCTTATAAGCATACCCGGGATGGCTTTTAACATAAATGGTTCCGGCCTGGTTCCAGCCCGACATGACTTTTGCAGATATCTCAGGAGTTTTTAACGGGACCAGGCTGATAAACCATTGCGGCACATTTTCAATGGTGACATCAAGCGCCCTGTCTATGAGAATATTACCGTTGGTGTCCGTATATCGAACAATCCGGTAATAGCCCCTGTCAAACACCGCATTGATCATACTTTCAATAGCAGGCAAATCATTTTCAGTACTGTACTGCGATATAGACACCCCTAGGGAGGTGGCAGTATCCTGGGCATGCGATTCCAATTGGTCCATGAGAAAAGACCTGGTACTCTCAAACTTTACCAGCAGAGTTCCTGTAAACAGGATCAAGAAAAGAACCAGCGTGAAGATAACGAGTTGCCTGTAAAGTGTCATAATTTACACCATGTTTTACACAATTAATTCTTATCAGAACGCATAAAATACAAAACTATATTGCCATTGGCACCCGAATTTCCAGCTAGAATGGCTAAATTTCATTTGCGCTCCCTCCTTAGGCATTTTCATAAAATACGCGAACACCTTGCAACTTGGCTTGATTCCTTAAAAATTGTCATCGGACATCCTTTGCAGTAAATCCTGCCAGTATTGCAGCCGGTTGCTGCTCCCAGCCAGTTTGCCTCGTCCCCGCTGCTTGGCGAGCCACAAACCCGTGCCGTTAAAACTGTATATTGGAATTAAATCTGTACGTTGTGATGCACTTTTTATTTCTCTTACAAGATTATCGAGAATGAGTGGCTCTGCATCTGCTGTACTGAAATATGTGAGAACCATATGGTGGACATTTAAATTGAGGGATTTTACATATGTGAGATTTAATTTTTCTTCATCAACTCCCATTGTTTTAAGGGTGAAATATTTTGCAATTGCAAAATCTTCGCAGTCACCACCCTGGGTAGCTAAAAACTCTATGGGAGTTGCCCAATAATCTTCTTTTTTCCAGTGGATCCTATCATCAACAAATTCCATCTGGTTTAAAAAATCATTGACCCGCTTAAGTTTATCCAGGTCCGTCATGCTCATATCCTGAATTATGAGACCTTCCCAGGCAACAAGGAGAGTATGTGCTTCCTTTCCATATTTGTGCTCTACCTTATTGAGAAGCTCTTTGTCGAGATGAAAATCACTTCCGCTGATAACCGGTGCAATACCGATCAGAAACAAAAAAATAACAAGAAAAAGCAGGGTAAGCTTTATTTTATCAGTATGTATGACCACAATGGTGTAATAACAGAAAACTCTATTTCTGGGTAAACTCCCCCTCGAAAATTGTTAGGATAGGCAGGAGCAGGTACAAAACAAAAATGGGGCAGCAAAAATGTGCTGCCCCATTTTAACAACTTACTGCTTGAATAAGCAACAATCTATAATCAATTCCGAGTCATGGTCTTGTTTGCACGTCAGACATTACGCCAATGCAGATATTCATCTTCTGTTGCTAAAGATATTCACCTTATGAAGCGTCATCATCCTGATTATCTTTTTCAACCTTGCTTTCCACAGGCCACTGCAATCCCATTGTATGAACCAGTTGTCCCATACCGTTTAAAATTCTATACTGCGCATAGAGTTTGTCATACTGAGCATTGACCAGGTCTATCTTGGCATTGACAAGTTCTGCTTCTATGTCCAGAACATCAAACATGGACCGTCTGCCAATATTCCATTGCTTGGAAAAGGCCTCTGCAGTCGCTCCGGTTGACTTGACATAATTCTGCAGGTAGACAATTGAGTTTTGGGATGCTTGATGGGCCATCCATGACAAACGGATGGATTCAATAATCTGGCGTTCCGTGTTTTTCTGAATTTCACGTGCCTCTTTGATAAGGTAGCATGTTTCCGCAATGCGGGCCTTATCGCTGAAACCATTGAAAATGTTGAAACGCGCAACGGCTGTAGCTCTTAGTTCCTCCTCGTACCCTGGAATATCGACATCCTCTTCCCATTTCTGGTCAACTACGATATCCAGCTTGGGATAATAGTTGCTCTTGGCAACAACGTACTGGGCTTCACGGGCTTGCACGTCTGCCTGGGCAGACTTGAGGATCGGATAGTTTTTCACGGCCAGTTGCTGGGCTTCTTCCAGTAATGCAGGGATAAAATCATCCACCGGCTGGGGCTTGACCAGATGCTCGGGTATACGTCCAACGACAAACTGATAATCGGTCTCAGCATCAGCAACGTTTGCCTCGGCAATAACTAGACTAGATTCTGCCAGGGACAGACGTCCCATGACCTGGTCAAGATCTGCTTTTCGATCTATACCGGATTCACTTCGCAGTTTGATCTGGTCATGAATCCGCTGGTGTATCGTAAGGTTCTCTTTTGCCAACTCAAGTAGCTCAAGTTGACGCAGGTAATTCAAATATACACGTGAGGTCACTAAGGCGATGTTCTCTGATCTACCCTGCAGCAGATAAGCAGATGAATTGACCCGTGCTGTCTGCCTTTCCACCTCATATTGATCAGCAAACCCACGAAATACATTTTGTCGCAGACTCAATACAGTTGATTGCGGATAGGAAGTATCGTCAAAGGGGTTCTTCTGGTCCGCGATGCCGGCACCGTAAGAAATGTCAAGGCTGGGCAGGTACCCTGCCCTTGCCTGCTTGACTTCCTCACCCCTTGCCAGCCGATTATAGGCAATTGATTTTACATCCGGATTGGTTTGCAGCATGTAATGAACAGCATCCTGGAGTGTTTCAGCATGTGCGGAACCAGTTCCTGCGATTAGGGCTCCAAGAGTAAGCGCGCCCAAGTACCTGACTGTCAATTTCATCAGAATGCTCCCATTGTTAGATTAAATATACTCTTTTCCAAGAGAAAAAAAAGGTTCTGCGCCCCAGGTCATGCAAACGTTTTTTTTACTACATTGAAGCAAAAAAAATCATTAAAACATTTAAAAATTATCATAGTAATATAATAATTTCAATTACTTTTATATAATATTTTAGGAACAATTTGCCAATACTGAGCCGCATATTGTCATTCAGTGGAAGACATTTGAGCTCAGAGCATATCCGGTTCCAACTTTAGACCCGAATAGTGCGTACCTGACCAAGGCCTGGCAGGGAGATGTTTATCATCTGACAGAAAAATGGGCTTTACCATGAAGCTCCCGTCTCTTCAACCCCGCACCAGGCTCGTCCATGCTGTTGCAAAATAGGCTGCAGACCATGGTAAGTTTGCTGCATTCAACCATGCGGTTTTCATGGCCCTTTTACAGGATGACCATGATATTGGCAAACTTGAAATTCTATTGCAGATTGCTGAAAAACTCGGCCTGAATTCAAAAGATCTTGCATCTGGTTCACAAGTGTATTTTTATATGCAAAAGGCAATTCACTACGAAGAAATGGCGATTCAGGCTAATGTCAGAGCAGTTCCTCCTTGTATGTCAAACAACAAAGTCCTGGCAATAGGTGTGCAAAATTTTTTACAATTGCAACAGTTGCTCCCTTTGCTCTGATTTTAACTGAATATGAAAAAATAATAAAACATACAAAATACATTTGGAGGCCCTTATGAAATTACGCCCTTTTATTTTTGCAATTATTGCGACCATAACACTGTTCCTCTCTCTCATTTCTCCAGCTTCTTCAATGGATGATCCGGGATTTATCATCAACCGCATGGTTATATGTGGAAAAATTATTGGCAAAGAGCCTGTTGCCATAGGAGAGACATTTTCTGCGGTTACTGAAAAAATTTACTGCTTTCTTGAGGCACAAGAGATCGAAGCGGACACCACGGTCAGTTTTGTCTGGTACTTTGAAGATACTGAAATGGCAAGAGTGGCGCTGCCCCTAAATAAGGGCATGCGGTGGAGAACTTATTCCAGCAAGAAGCTTGCAGGTTTGAAAGGCAATTGGAAAGTTGAATTGCAGGATTACTCAGGAATAGTGCTAAATACAGTTTCTTTCCAGGTACAGTAAAAAAACACCCTCCGGTTTTGACCAGGAGGGTGTTTTTTAATTTCTTGTCTATTTGCCTGCACCGGGGTCAGTCTGTGCGCTTAGCGACTTGATATAACTTACCAGTTCCTGCATCTCGACCGAATTGTCATCAATCGCATTTCCTTTATTGGCATTGACGATACAGACATTTATTACACTTTCCAGGCTGTTTTGTTCACCACCCATTATGTTAAATGCTGTTTTCGCCCCGGCACTTTCTAGTCCCCGGCCATTGGGATGACACGTACTGCAAGATTTCTTGCCGCCAGCAAATGCCGCATTCTCAAAATGTGCTTTCCCTTTGTCCTCCAGGGTGTGATGCTTTGCAAAAGCAAACGTGAACGAAAAGACAAAAAACAGAAGTGCTAATATCAAAAATATTTTTGGGGACATAGATAGTTCCTCCTTATGTAAGGCTTTATAATTGAAATTTAAAATTTTATAAAAAATATAATAGTAATGTTATATCCGCATCTGTCAAAAAGCAAACCTAAAATTCAGTTATACGTTTCCCTTTTTATTTCATATAAACTTCTCATCGTGCAGGAGTATAATAACCTATGATAAGACTCGCAATTCTCTGTCCTGTTCCAGTGCTGACGCTGCGAGTAATTTTTCTTAATAACAGTATGATATTTTGACAAAAAGTCTTTTACTATGGTAAAAATGCAATGTGCAATCCTTGATCTAGAGAAAAAATTTATGTTATAAGGTGAAATTATATGTCTGCAAATCCTGCCCAAAACCGTTCTTCTTCTGAAAAAGAACCTTTCACAGCCCGCTTCAAGGATGAGTTAAAGCTTGC
>Ga0102958_1000304_pt1 | contig 11821 bp, 8 predicted proteins | sample SalPonF2_B_D1_MG_FD_84513 | JGI IMG/M metagenome (GOLD analysis project Ga0102958, IMG submission 84513) | Salt pond soil microbial communities from South San Francisco under conditions of wetland restoration - Salt Pond MetaG SF2_B_D1_MG ...
CGCTCGCTGCCGGTCGCGGCTCTGATCGCTGGCTTTCGGCTACTGTCCTTCGTCGTAGTCTCTCAGCGGCCGGCACCAGATGTTGCGGAAGCGCACCAGGTCGCCGTGGTCCTGCAGAATCAGCGGGCCGTCGCCGTGCGGCTTGTAGCAGGTGGTCACGCGGTGCTCGGTGGGGCCGAGAAGTTCCTTGTCGTGGTGCAGCAGCACGCCGTTCTGGTTGACCGTCACGCGGGCCGGGCTGAGGAGCTTCTCGCCGTCGAACTTCGGCGCGACCCAGACAATGTCGTACGTGTTCCACTCGCCCGGCTTGCGGCAGGCGTTGACCAGCGGCGGGCACTGGCCGTAGATGCCGCCGCACGTGCCGTCCGGGTACGTCGGGTTCTCGTAGTTGTCCAGCACCTGTATTTCGTACTTGCCCATCAGGAAAACGCCGCTGTTGCCGCGGCCCTGGCCCTCGCCCTTAACCTCGACGGGCGCGGCCCATTCCAGGTGGAGCTGGATGCTGCCGAACTCCGCCTTCGTCTGGATGTTGCCGCTCTTGGGCACCACTTCCATGTAGCCGTTTTCAACCTTCCACCCGGCCGGGCCGCCCTCGGCGCCGGCCTTCCGCCAGCCGTCGAGGCTCGTGCCGTCGAACAGCACCGTCGCGTCGGACGGCGCCGCGCCGGGGGCCTCCTGCGTGCTGGCCGTGCCGGGGGTGATGACCGGCGGCTGCGGCCGGTTGCAGTCGTGCACGCGGTACGGATCGCCGGAAATGAACGGGGTGTCATCGTATCCAAGGTTGCCCATTATCTTCTTACTCCTTCGCCTTTCGGTTCTGCGGCTGTTCTCTGTATGCTCTGGCTCTCTGTGTGGAGCCCTACGCCTTGATCGCCACGCGCCGGCCTTTGCGGGCGCTGTCCATCGCGGCGAAGACCATCGCCAGCGACTTGATGTTGTCGTGGCATTCGCCCTGCGGCGTAGCGCCCTTGCGGAGGAACGCCAGCATCTCCTTCAGCGCCCCGCCGAACGCCTCGGCCTTCAGCGTGGACTTCGGGATCGCGAGCTTCTTCATCGTCACCTTCCGTCCGGCCTGCCGAGAGATGACCTCGCCTTCGGGCTCCTGGTCGCGCTGATAGACAATCGTGCCCTTCTCGCCGACGAATCGCCAATCGCCGTGCCAGCTCGTGGAGCAGCCGTCGGCGGCCCAGTGCCCGTTGTAGCTGAACACCAGCCCGTCGGCCATCTCGAAGATGCAGCTCGCCGCCACGTCGCCGCCCTTGGCCCAGGAGCCGGGCGGGTTGAACTCGTGGGCGTACACGGCCACGGGGTCCGCACCGGTGAACATCCGCATCAGGTCGAAGTGGTGGATGGACATGTCCAGAATCAGCGGGCTGGGCATCTCCGCCCGGAAGCCGCCGAACTGCGGATTGATGTAGAAGTCGCAGTTCACCACGGACACCTTGCCGAGCTTCCCGGCCGCGATGGCCTTGCGGATGCGGTCGTGCTTGGAGTCGTACCGGCGAGACTGGCTCACCATGTACAGCTTGCCGGCCTCCTCGGACGCCTTCACCATGCGGCGGGCCTCGGCCATGCCGGCGGCCATGGGCTTCTCGCCGATCACGTGGCAGCCGGCCTTCAGCGCCGTGCAGGTGACGTTGCAGTGGGCCTCCGGCACGGTCACATCCAGCACGAAGTCCGGCTCGTACTTCTTGAGCATCGCCTTCAGGTCCGCCGACGCCTCGGCGTCCAGCTCAAACTGCTCGATGCGCTCTTTGGCCGCCTCGACGCGCAGGTCGACCACGGCCTCGACGTTCACCTTCTCGCGGTTCAGGACATCAAACCACCGGCGGGAAATGCCGCCCGCTCCGACCACGACCGCTCGCTCTTTCGCCATTCGTTTGCTCCTCGCTCCGCAACCCGGCCGTCACGGCCATCTGCGAGCGTTAGACTCTACAGCGCTCCGGACAAACTGCAAGCGCAACCGGCCGACCCGGATTAGCGGGCCGGCCGGCGTTGGCTCCCTGGCGCTTCTCTCCCCTCGGAGGCTTTCTGTACGCTGCTTGCGGCCCGGTTACGCCGTCGCCGCGGCGCGGACGCGCGTGCGGCTTCCGGCCGGTCGGCCGCCGGCGCGATTGCGTTTGCGGCGCCGGCCGGGCTGCGGAACATCCGGCTGCGGCACGCGCACCGGGTGCTCCTCGGCCGTCTGCACCGCTTCCTTGGCGTTGGGGGCGTGGAGGTCCACGCGGATTTCCTCCGCCAGCCCGTCGGCCCGGTTGAACACGCCGCCGGTGACCATGATCTGCATTTCGTCACAGGAGTTGACCTCTCGCACGAGGTCCACCAGCCGACGGATGTTCGGCACGCCCTCCGGCTGCGCGCCGTAGATGCACAGGATGTCCGGGCGAAGCTGCCCGATCAGTTGCAAGATCTCATCGTTCGGCACGCCGCTGCCGAGGAACCATACGTGCCAGCCGTCGGCCTCGAACAGGTCGGCCGTGATCTGCGCGCCAAGCTCCTCGATCTGCCCGTCGCCGCAGGTGACGATGATCCGCCGGCCGTTCTTCGGCCTGCGGGCCATGTACCCCTGGAGCTGGTCGGCGATCATCCGGTTGATCCGCGTGGCCATGTGCTCCACCACGCGGGAGATGTGGTTCTCACGGTAGAGCTTCTCCGCCTGCTCCATGGCCGGCCAGATGACGCCCTTCAGCAGCGAACTGGCCGAGATGCCGCGGTCCTGGGCGGCGAAGATTACTTCCCGCGCCTCGGCGCGGCGCCCGGCGAAGAGGTGTTCCAGGTACTGTTTGAAGAGTTCGGCGATGGTCATTTCCAGGTTCCTTATTCCGCTGACTTGACGTTTGTTAGTTTGGGTAATCTGCGTTACACAGGTAAGATCGGGCACCTTGCTTTGATAACTTGAGAGAAATAGGTAACCTGGTTAAATTAGGGCCTATGGGATAGATGGCGAACCAGGCATGGCGTAGCACGGGGGGAACTACAGAGGCTGCATTCGCGTGCAGATATTTGCAATATATGCACTTACATACAATGGACGCCCTGATTCAACTTTCCGCGTGCAACGCGTTGCACGCCCTACCCCTACTCTTTCGCACGACGGGCGCCCCGATGCCGCTTTTTTGGTGCAACAAGTTGCACGGCCAGCATTCCCGGCGTCAGGCCGCTTGGGCCGCCCACGCGGCCACCACGCGGTTGCGCCCGGTGTTCTTGGCTTCGTACATCGCCTCGTCGCTCAGGCGGATCAGTTCCTTGGGGCCTTCGTTCCGCCCGCCCCCCACGGCCACGCCCAGGCTCATCGTCAGGTCGATGGCATGGTCTTCGTACCGCACCGGGGTCTTCTCCACGCTCTGCCGCAGCCGCTCGGCCAGGTGCAGCGCATCGTGGCGGTTGCACTCCGGCAGCACGATCATGAACTCCTCGCCGCCATACCGGCCGATCGTGTCGTACTTCCGCACCACCGCATTCATCCGCCGGGCCACTTCCACCAGCACGGCATCGCCGCATTGGTGGCCATAGGTGTCGTTGGTCTGCTTGAAGTGGTCCAGGTCTCCCATCACCACCCCCACGCTCGTGCCGTCGCGATCGGAGCGGGACAACTCCTTCTCCAGCACGCGGAACAGCTCGCCGCGGTTGCACACGCCGGTAAGCGGGTCGTGCGTGGCCTGGATGCGCAGGGCCTCGCGGGCCTCGATCAGCTCCCGCTGCAGGTCCAGGATGCGCCGTCCGGCCCGCAGCCGCGCCTTGAGTTGGGCGGGGTCGAACGGCTTGGTCATGTAGTCGTCGGCGCCCGCGTCCATGCCGGCCAGCAGGTCTTCCCGTTGTCCGCGGGCGCTCAGGAGAATGATGTAGACATACTCCCTCTCGTCTTGCTCACACAGCGCGCGGACGCGGTGGCACACCTCCGGGCCGTCCAGGTGCGGCATCATCCAGTCCAGGATCGCCATGTGCGGGCCGTCCGGGCGCTGGAGCACGTCCCATGCCTCGCGCCCATCGGCGGCGATGACCGGCTCGTGGCCCCACTTGACCAGCGTGGCCTCCAGCAACCGGCGAGAAATCGCGTCGTCTTCCGCTATCAGGATTCGCATTTGTCCTTCTCGGCGGCTACTTCCGCCATGCGCGCCGTCAGCGCGCTCATCTTCGTTTCCAGTTCCGCCAAGGCCGCCGGCGCTTCGTCCAGGGGCCCCTCCCGGCCGATCATCTCCAGACGGAGTGCCGCCTGCCGGGCCGCCTCCGCGCCGAAATTCGCCACGGAGCCCTTCAGGCCATGGGCCGCGGCGGCAAGTGCGTCGGCATCTCGCGCCTCCACGGCGCCACGCAACCGCTCCATCTGGCCGGGGCTTTCTTCCACGAACAGCGCCGCCACCTCGCGGAATAGCTCCTCATCTCCGCCGGCGCGGTCCAGCGCCTCGTTCCGGTTGAACGCCTCGTGATTCACCTCGGCTCCCGCTTCCTTCTGTTCCGTCATATCCTCATTCTCCTCTCCATCCCGGCCCTGTTCGCCCAACCGCCAGGTCGTCTCTTCCAATTCCGCGACATGCACCGGCTTGGTGATGTGCGCGTCCATTCCGGCCTCCATGCACAGCCGGCTGTCGCTGGCCATCGCCCGCGCCGTGACCGCGACAATCGGTATGCGGCGGCCGGTCCGCCGCTCGCGGCGGCGGATTTCCCGCGTGGCGTCCAGCCCTCCGAGCACCGGCATCTGCACGTCCATGAGGATCAGGTCGAACCCGCCGGCCTCCCACGCCTCGACGGCCGCCCGCCCGTCGCCCACCACCACCACGTCGTGGCCGCGCCGGCGCAGCACCTCGCAGGTGAGCCGCTGGTTGACCAGGTTGTCCTCCGCCAGCAGAATCCGCAGACCGGCTTTCCGCTCCCGCAGCCAGTGCCGGGTCACCAGTTCCGGGCGGGGGGCCTCGCCCATGCCCATCGCCGCGACGATCGCCTCCAGCAGGTTCTCCCGCGTGACCGGCTTGCTGAGGTACGCCGCCAGCCCCATCCGCCGGCAGCGCTGGGCGTCGCCCCGCCGCCCGGCCGAGGAGAGCATCATGATGGCCGTTTTGCGGACGTCCGCGGCGGCGACGATTCTCTCGGCCACCTCGAAGCCGTCCATCTCCGGCATGCACACATCCAGCAGGATCAGCCGGAACGGATTGCCCGCGGCGTGGGCCTCTTGCACCAGGCGAACCGCCTCCGGGCCGTCGGCCGCACACACCGGGGCCATCCGCCAGTGCTGCAGCAGGCCCTCCAGGATGCGACGGTTGGTGGCGTTGTCGTCCACCACCAGCACCGGCAGGCCCTGAAGCCTTGCCGGCTCGAACGGGCCGAACGGCTCGGGCGGCTGCTCGGACGGCGCCAACCGCACGGTGAAATGGAACGTGCTGCCGCGGCCGGGCTCGCTGTCCATCCAGATTTTTCCGTCCATCAGCGAGACCAGTTGCGAGCTGATCGCCAGGCCCAGCCCCGTGCCGCCGTAACGGCGGGTGGTGGAGCCGTCGGCCTGCTGGAACGCCTCGAAGATCCGCCGCGCGTCCTTGGCGGAGATGCCGATGCCGGTGTCCTCCACGCGGAACTGCAGGCGGGGGGCGCCGTCTTCCGTCCGCTCGGCGCGGACGCCGAGGGTGACGCCCCCGGCCTCGGTGAACTTTACCGCGTTGTCCAGCAGATTGCGCACCACCTGCCGCAGCCGGCCGGGGTCGCCGATGTAATATTCCGGCAGGTCCGGCGGAATGTCGCACAGGAGTTCCAGGCCCTTGGCGTCCGCCCGCATGCCCAGTTCCGCCAGCGTGCTGGACAGGCAACCGCGCAGGCCGAATTCGATGGCCTCCACCTCCATGCGCCCGGCCTCGATCTTCGAGAAGTCCAGGATGTCGTTGATAATGTCCATCAGCGACGTGGCGGACTGGCGCACCAGCGTCAGGAAGTCGCGTTGTTCGCCCGTGAGCTCGGTTTCCAACGCCAGGTCCGTCATGCCGATAATGCCGTTCATCGGCGTGCGGATCTCGTGGCTGACATTGGCGAGGAACTCGCTCTTGGCCGCGTCGGCCACCTTGGCTTCCTCCGCCAGGCGGCGGGCCTCCACCAGCGCCCGCTCGTACTGCCCGTTGGCCTCCACGGCTTGGGCATGGGCGCGTTCGGCCTCCTCCCGCGCGGAAACCAGTTCCGTCACGTCCATGAACGATTCCACCCCGCCGATCACGCTGCCCTCGGCGTCGTGCAGCAGGGCGGCGTTTTTGAGGATCGTTTTCTCCGGCCGGCCGTTGATCGGCCGAATGCGGCACTGCAGACCCATCAACTCGTCGTCGCGGCCGGGTGCAAACAGCGGGCAGCTTTCGGTGCACCCATCGCCCTGAAGGGTCGAGCAATGCTTGCCCACCACCTGCTCCGGCGAGAGGCCCGTAAGCCGACAGAAGGCGTCGTTGACGGTCTGAATATGCCGCTCCGTATCGACCGTGTAGATTGCGATGGCCGCCGAAGCCATGAGCCTCTCACTGAAGGTATTGGCTTCCTTCAACTCGCGTTCGGCCTGCTTGCGGTCGGAGATGTCGATCAGCATGCCCCGGATGCCGGCCGGCTGGCCGTCCCGGAAGATCGGCACGGCGTGCACCAGGGCTGGAAAGGCGCTGCCATCCGCCCGCAACGCCGTGTATTCCGTGCCTTCCGTGAGTTCCCCGCGCACGCGACGGGCCAGGTTCTCCAGCAGCCGCCGCTGGTCGGATGGAGCAATAAAATCCGTGCAGCGAAGGCCCGACACGTCTTTGTCTCGCGGGTAGGCGAATGCCTCGTAGCACGCATCGCTGAAGAAGGTGATCCTGCCCTCCGCATCGGCCTCGAACACCGGTTGCGGCAAGGAGTTGACGAATTCCCGCAGGCGGGCCTCGCTGTGGCGCACGGCCTGCTCCGCCCGGCGGCGCTCGGTGACGTTGTTGCCCACGAACACCACGCCGTCGCTCAGGCGGTCCGGGCCATGAACGGCCCGCAGGCAGATCGACCAGGTCAGCCTTTGACCGTCGGCGATCTGCAGTTCCTGCTCGAATCGGGAGGAATCTCCCTCGGCGGCCCGTCGGATGGCCTGGCGGGCCTCCTGTCGCGCCTCGCCCCGCCAGAGGTCCTCGAACCGCCTCCCGTCGAGTTCGCCCGGAGTCACGCCCAGGGCCTCGGCCCCGGCTCGGTTGCACGCCACGATTTTTCCCTCGCCGTCCAGCATGCCCACCCAGTTCGGCGAGCCCTCCACCAGCGTGTGGTACCGCCGTTCCGAGGCGGCCACCCGCAGGGCGTTCTCCCGCAGCCGGCGAAGGCTGACCACCAAGCCCAGCACCATCACACCGCCCAGCATGCCCAGCGACAACGCGAAGGCGCGGTCCATCCGGATTCTCCTTGCCGACCGCAGCACCACCACAGACCAGCCCTCGCTTCCCACCGGCATGGATGCCAGCACCCGCTGGCGTCTCTCCACCCGAACCAGCGAGGAGTTCTCGTTTGGGCCGTGCCGCCGCGGCACGATCTCTCGCAGCGGACGCAGGCGGCTGGATTCGTCGGCCGACAGGAAGACCACCCCTTCCGGCGAGACAAAGTGGGTGTCGCGGCTATTGGACAACCGCTCCTCGATGTCCTGGGCGTTCTTCTTGAGAACCACCACGCCCACCACGCGGCCCTTCTCCCGCAGCGGATGGCTGAAGTAGAAGCCTCGTTTGCCGCTGGTGACGCCCACGGCGTGGTACTGGCAGGGCCGCCCCTCCATGGCCTGCAGGAAATACGGGCGGAAGGCGTAGCTCTTGCCGACGAAACTGTCCGGCTCGTCGCGGTTGGTGGAGGCCACCGTCTGGCCCGCGGCGTCCAGCACGTAACAGACCGACGCGCCCACGCGGGCTCGCACCCGATTCATCGCGGTCTCCGCCCGGCGGGTCAGCAGGCCGCCTCCATCGACGGCCGCGGCCACCTGCCAGTCGCGCGCCAGTTCGCTCACAGCCTCACGTTGAATCGTGAACTGCTCAGACATGTGCCAGGCCACGCCCGTCGCGTCGGCGCGGGCCTCTCCGCGCAGCTCCGCTTCGGTGGCCCGGCCGGTATACTCCGCCAGCAGGATCGAACCGCCGACCACCGCCGCCATCCCCACCCACGCGCCCACGCTATGCTTCCAGCACGCCGCGCCCGTTCGGTCGCCCGTCAAGGCGCAGAAGGCGGCGAATCGTGCTTCCAGGGCGGCGGCCAGCACCGCGGCCGTCGCCAGAAGGGCCAGGCTCCACCGGGTCGCCAGCCCGCCGTCGTGCGGCGTTGCCGCAAAGACGTCCGGGGCGAGCCCTCTCACCAGCGCCCAGGCGGCGAAGGCCAGGCACAGAGCGTACGCCGCGGCCGATGACCGGCCGCGCTCGCCCCGTGCGTCGCGCCACGCCCCCCACGCCAGCAGCCCGCCGCCCACGGGCCCCGCCAGGTGCCGCGCGACGGCCAGCGGTCCGGCAAGCGGCGCCAGGGCCGCCAGCCCGGCCACCGCGCCGAGGGCCCACAGCCAGCGGCGTCGGCCCTTGCGGGCAGGGATCACCGCCAGAACGGCCGACGCCATCAGCAGCACAAGACCGGCCGAGTGCGAAACCCACGCGGCCTCAATGAGCCAGGCGGTTTCCAGGCAGACGGCGAAGACGCGGGTCCAGTTCGCCAGCGCCAGCGCCAGAAGCGCCAAGCCCAGCCATCCGCGGCCGGACCGCGGCGCGGCCTTGCGCAAAGACACCGCCGCCAGCGCCCCCAGCAGCAGCGCGGCGCCGTAGGCCAGGTAGATCGAATCGGCTTGGCTGAGCAGGGCTTTCGTGGTCTTCTTCCTTCGATGGATGAACCGGCGGCAAGTCCCGACTTCCGCAATGCCCGGCCTACTTGGCGAATAGACATGGGCCGGGCGCGGACCATAACAGACCGCTACCGCACGAAGCACGCTCCCGACCAATGGGTGTATCGGGTGCGGCGCGGGGGGCCTTGACCTGCGCGCGAGAAATGACGCCGCGGAGCTTGTCGGGGATGGCCCGCTTGGGTAGGCTTTCGAGAATGACGAGAGTGGGCTTCGGATACGATTCGCACCGCTTCGCGCCCGGCCGGGCGTTGATGCTGGGCGGGGTGAGCATCCCGCACGAGGTCGGCCTCGCCGGCCACAGCGACGCCGACGCGGCGCTGCACGCCGTCATCGACGCCCTTCTCGGCGCCGCCGGCCTGGGCGACATCGGCGAGCAGTTCCCGGATACCGACGCCGCCCACGCCGACGCCGACAGCGCGCAACTGCTTGCCCGCACGGTGGAAATGCTGCGCCAGCGCGGCCTGCGCCCGGCCGGGGCGGATGTGACGATCCTCGCCGAGGCGCCCAAACTCTCGCCGCACAAGCCCGCCATGAAGGCGCGGATCGCCTTCCTCCTCGGCGTGCCGGAAGACCGCGTGGCCGTCAAGGCCAAGACCAACGAGGGCATGGCTTTCGTCGGCCGAGGAGAAGGAATCGCCGCGATGGCTGTCGCGGTGGTGGAGGATACGCCGCAAGCGCGGTAAGCCTGCGGCCGGCTTGTACTAAGGCGCGATGGTCACCGGCGTGCCGAGCGGAATGCGCGGATACAGTTCGCGGACATCGGCATCGTCCAGGGCGACACAGCCAAGGGTTCCCTCCCGGCCGTTGCGGGCGCCGTGGATCATGATCGCCCCGCCCAGCTTCGTTTCCCAGGGCGGTTTGAGCCCGCGTTCGACAGCCCCCACGATCGCGTCGTGCTCGGCGCGACTGATGAGCCCGGACAGCAGGCCGCGGCGGGCGTCTTCAGCATTCGGGTAGCTCAAGCCCAGCGAGCGAACGTAGGGCGTGGCGGGAGCGGCCTTGCGGATGCAGACATAGAACGTGCCCTCCGGCGTGCGGCGGTCGCCCTCGGTCTGCTTGTCTCCCGGGTTCTCCCCGACGGCCACGCCGTATGTCTTGACCAGGCGCGGGCCGTCGTACACGCTCAGCGTGCCGGCCGACTTGCGGATGAGAATGCGCGGGTTGCTCAGTGCCGGAAGCGGACGGCTCTCCGCGGAGGACGCGGGCACGGCGACGGCCCGCGGTCGCTCGGAGGCCGGCCCGCGTGTTTGGGGGGCGCCGCGCTCCATGGCGGCCCGGCCGCCGACCTGGGCCGGTTGAAAGACGAAGGACCCGTCCGAAGACTCGGCAGATTCGGCCTTGGCGCTCGACGGGCCGGCCGTACCCCACACGTGAGCCGCATAGCCGGACACGGCGATCACCGCCACCAACTCCGCGGTGATGATCCAGGTGAGTGCCTTGTGGAGAATACTGAATTTAGGTGATCCGCCGTGACCCATGGAACCGTCCCTGAGATTATTCCTTTCGGCATTATGACAGGCTAATGGCGGAAACACAAGCGGCGCGTGCGGCACGTTGGCCAATTACTGCTTGCGGCCATTGCGACTCTCGAAGAAATGGGCTAAAATCCGGCAGTTCCACGCGTGGAGAGGTGCCAGAGCGGCTGAATGGGACGGTCTCGAAAACCGTTGTACCTTCGGGTACCGTGGGTTCGAATCCCACCCTCTCCGTACGACTCGGCCCCGGCACAAGGCCGGGGCCGGGTCGTATCGAGAAGACCGTGGGACCGGATACCGTGAGACCGGGATACCGTGAGACCGGGATACCGGATTACCGAAAGACCGTGGACTCGGACCGGCTGCAAGCGCCTGCTCAGCCCTCCGCCTTCAGCGGGCGAGTCATCAGGTCGGCGATGGCGTCTTTCGGCGGACGCCCCGCAAACAGCACGCCGTGGATCGCCTCGGTAATCGGCATTTCCACGCCGTGGCGGGAGGCCAGTTCCAACACGCCCCGCGTGGTGGCCACGCCCTCGACCACCGACTGCGTGGCCGCCAGGGCCTGCTCCACGCTCTTGCCGCGGCCGATCGCCTCGCCGAAGCTCCGGTTCCGCCCCACCGGCGAATAGCAGGTGGTCACCAGGTCTCCCACGCCGGCCAGGCCGTGGAACGTTTCCGGGCGGGCGCCCAGCGCCACGCCCAGCCGCGCGATCTCCACCACGCCCCGGGTCAGCAGCGCGGCTTTGGCGTTGTCTCCCGCTTCCAGGCCGTCCAACATGCCCGCGGCGATGGCGATGACATTCTTCGTGGCGCCGGCCGTCTCCACGCCGACCACGTCCGGGTTCGTGTACACGCGGAAGTACGGGCGAGAGATCATCTCCTGCACACGCTCGGCGAGGTCCGGAGAGTCGCTGGCGACGGCCACCGTCGCCGGCAGACGCCGGGCGATCTCCGGCGCGATCGACGGCCCGGAAAGCACCGCCACCGCCCGGCCGTCCGCCGGCCGGCCCGCGTCCAGCACGTCCAGCAGGATCTCCGTGGGGCGCAGCAGCGTGCCGTTTTCGATTCCCTTCGCGGCCGAGCAGATCGGCAGCCCCGCCGGGCAATGCTCCGCCAGCCGCCCCCAGACGCTGCGCACGAACTGCGTCGGCACGGCCGAGAGGGCCATGCTCGCACCGGCCAGGGCCGCGGCGTCCTCGCCGGTCACCTCCACGCTTTCCGGCAGCCGCACGCCCGGCAAAAACCGCGTGTTCTCCCGCGTCCGCGCGAGCGCATCGGCCGCGTCCGGAAAGGCGGACCACAGCCGCACCGCGATCCCATTCTCCGCCAGCATGACGGCACAGATGGTTCCCATCGCCCCGTCGCCGATGACCGCAACTGTCTCGCTCATGGGCGAGAGGCTATCGGCCGACGGCGAAAGTGTCCAGCGGGCGTTTTCCGGTTTCGCCCGTCAATCCAACGGGCTAGAATGCCCGGACACCGCCTACAGAACGCCTTGGGCGGAGGGAGAAGA
>Ga0102958_1000305_pt1 | contig 11793 bp, 11 predicted proteins | sample SalPonF2_B_D1_MG_FD_84513 | JGI IMG/M metagenome (GOLD analysis project Ga0102958, IMG submission 84513) | Salt pond soil microbial communities from South San Francisco under conditions of wetland restoration - Salt Pond MetaG SF2_B_D1_MG ...
CGGGTTGGAAGAACGGCGCCTCGGCCACTTCCTCGTCGCCCAGTGGAATGCCCAGCCGTGTGCGGAACGTGAGAAGCTGCTGTTCGTTGAGGTCTTTCTGCTTGTGGCTGATGTTGCGGCCCTCGCCGGCCTCTCCCTGTCCGTAGCCCTTGACCGTGTGGGCGAGGATCACCACCGGCCGGCCCGTCGTCTCGACGGCTTCCTTGTACGCCGCGTAGACCTTCTTCGGGTCGTGGCCGCCGCGGCGCAGGCCCGCGAGCTTCTCATCCGCCAGGTCGGATACGAGCTCGGCAAGCTGCTCGTCCTCGCCGAAGAAATGCTCCCGCATGTACGCCCCGCCCGCCACGACGTACTTCTGATACTCTCCATCGCACACCTCGCCCATGCGTTGCACGAGCCGTCCGCCCGCCTCGGAGGCCAGCAGGGGGTCCCAGTCCTCGCTCCAGAGCACCTTCAGCACGCGCCAGCCGGCGCCCCGGAAGAACCGCTCCAACTCGCGGACGATGCTGCCGTTGCCGCGGACCGGGCCGTCCAGCCGCTGCAGGTTGCAGTTGACCACGAAGATCAGGTTGTCCAGGTGCTGGTTGCCGGCGAAGTGGATGGCCCCGGTCGACTCCGGCTCGTCCATCTCGCCGTCGCCGGCCATCACCCACACCTTGCGGCCGGACGGCTCGGCGAGCTTGCGGTCGACGAGGTAGTTCTCGAACCGCGCCTGGTAGATACCCATGATCGGCGCCAGGCCCATCGAGACGGACGGCATCTCCCAGAACTCCGGCATCAGCCACGGGTGCGGGTAGCTGGAGAGGCCCGGCTGGGGCTGCAACTCGCGGCGGAAGTTGCGGAGCTGCTCCTCGCCGAACCGGCCCTCCAGAAACGCCCGTGCGTACACGCCCGGCGAGGCGTGGCCCTGGAAGTACACCAGGTCGCCCGGCCCGCCGTCCACGCTCGCCCGCCAGAAGTGGTTGAAGCCCACCTCCCACAGTGTGGCCGCGGAGGCGTACGTGGAGATGTGCCCGCCGATTCCCTCGTGCTTGCGGTTGGCCTGCACGACCATCGCCATGGCGTTCCATCGCATCAGGTTCGTCAGGCGCTGCTCGATCTCCAGGTCGCCGGGGTAGGCCGGCTCCTCGTCGCGCGGAATGGAATTCACGTGCGGCGTGTTTCCCAGCATGCAGATTTCCACGCCGCGCAGGAACGCCCGCTCATTGAGGAACGAGAGCAGCAGGGCGGCGCGGTCCGCGCCCTGGCGGTCGATTACGTAATCCATCGACGCCAGCCAGTCGACGAGCTGCTGGTCCGGGATGCCTTCCAGACTGAGCGGCGGACGGTGTTTCATTCGCGGCCTCCCTGACCGCGGCGTTTGCGCCGCGGCATTTCCGTGGACACGCCCAAATGCCCCGCCGCGGCGTAAGCGATGGTCTCGCCCAGCGTCGGGTGGACGTGGATGGTATCGGCGAGGTCCCGTGCCCGCGCTCCGGTCTCGATGGCCAGCGCGCACTCGGAGATCAGTTCCCCGGCCTCCGCGCCGACGATGCCCGCCCCGAGCAGGCGCTGGGTCTCGCGGTCGAAGATCAGCTTGGTCAGTCCGTCGGTCCGGCCGATGGCGTGCGCCCGGCCGGACGCCTTCCACGGGAACCTCGCGACCTCCGCGTCCCGGCCGCCCCGCTTCGCCTGCGCCTCGGTGAGGCCGACCCAGGCGATCTCCGGGTCTGTGAACACCACGGCCGCCACGGCGCGGGCCTGGAAGGCGGAGTTGCCTCCGGCGGCCGCTTCCGCGGCCACGTGGCCTTCCATGAACGCCTTGTGCGCCAGCAGCGGCTGGCCGGCGACGTCGCCCACGGCCAGCACGCGCTCGTCGGAGGTGCGCTGGCGCTCGTCTACCACCACGAAGCCGTCGTCGCCGATCTGCACGTCGGTGTTCTCCAGGCCCATGCCGTCCGTGCGCGGCCTTCGGCCCACCGCCACCAGCACGCGATGGTAGCTTTCGGTTCGCTTCTCGTCGCCGGAGGCCATGGTCACCGCCAGCTTGCCGTTCTTCTCCTCGACGCCCTCGACCTTCGTGCTCACGAGCACCTCTTCGAGCAGAGAATCCAGGGCCTTACGGAGCGGCTGGACGAGGTCCGTGTCCACGCCGGGCATCAGTTCGTCCATCATCTCCACGACGGTCACGCGGCTGCCGAGCCGGGCGTAGGTGGTGGCCATCTCCAGCCCCACATACGCCCCGCCCACCACCAGCAGCGTTTCGGGCGCCTCCGGCAGGTCCAGGGCCTCTTTGGACGTCATCAGCAGATCGCTGTTGACCTTCAGCGGGGCGGGCAAGACCGGCGCCGAGCCGGTGGCGAGGATCAGCCGGTCGAATTCAAGCTTTTCGTCCGGGGCGTCGTCCCCTTCGAAGCGCAGGACGCCGGCGCTTTCCAGCACGCCGCGCGCGGAGATCACCTTCACCTTGCGGCCTTTCGCCATGGAGTGCAGGCCATCTGCAAGGGCGGAAATGCACTGGTTCTTTCGGCTGCGGAGGGCGTCGATATCGACCTCGGGTGCGCCGTACTTTACGCCCCATTCCTCCATCTCTTCCGCCCGGGCGATGCCGCGGCTGACGTGCAGCAGGGCCTTGGACGGAATGCATCCCTCGTGCAGGCACACGCCGCCCAGCCGGCCGCGCTGCTCCACGACGACCGTCTCCAGCCCCAGATCCGCGGCGCGGAACGCCGCCGAGTATCCGCCGGGTCCGCCGCCAAGAACAACCACGTCCGCTTTCATGCCTGCCTGTCTCTCGTAGATCGTTGTGTGAAGGATGCCGCAAGCCGAGCGCTGCCTCCGGCCCAAGCGGCGGCCTGCTGTTGGTTCATCCTACGCCCGTGCGCCGTCGTCCACCGCAAGCAGGTCCAGGATGTCCTGGAGCTTCGCCCGCGCCAGGCACACGCTGGTGTCGGCGGCGCCGTAGTACATCCACAACTCGTCCCCGCGCAGCAACGTGCCGGTGGGGAACACCACGTTCGGCATATGCCCTGCCATTTCATATTCTTCGGTCGGCTTGAAGATGCACTCGCCGTGGCGGGCCAGCACCTTGTGGGGCGAGTGGCGGTCCAGCAGGGCCGCGCCCACGCGATATACACGTTGCCCCCCGTAGAGCTTCACGCCGTGGTAGAGCAGCAGCCAGCCGAACTCCGTCTCGATGGGCGGCGGGCCGGCGCCCACGGTCACGGCGTCCCAGGCCGGGCCGCCGCCTTCTTCCAGCACGCAGTGCGGCTCGCCCCAGTACATTAGGTCCTTCGAGAATGCGATCCAGATGTTCTCGATGCCGCCGCCGGCGTCCGGGCGGTGCAGGGCGGCCCATCGGCCGTCGATCTTCCGGGGGAAGAGCACGGAGTCTTTGTTGCTGGGGGAGAAGATCAGCCCGATCCGCTCGATGCGCTTCAGGTCTTCCGTGCGGGCCAGACCCACCGCACAGCCGGCCGGCGAGTAGGCGGTGTACGTGATGTACCAGCAGTCGTCCTCTTCCAGCCGGATGACGCGGGCGTCCTCGCAGCCCCACTGCTCGTAGCGCAGGTCCGGCTGGCCGTAGTCCAACAGCGGTTCTTCCTCGATTCGCCAGTCGGACACGCCGTCGTGGCTACGCGCCACGTGGATGCGCGAGTAGCCGGCCGCATTCTCCACGCGCAACAGCAGCACCACCTGCCCGTCCTGCTCCGTGGCGCCGGGGTTCAACACGGCCTCCGCGGAGAAGGGCATGTCCTTGGCCGTCAGCAGCGGGTTCTGTTGGCAACGGGTGAAGATCGATCGCATCTTGAATCTCCCGCCGATAGTGCAAACTGGTTTCACTCCATGCTATGCGCGCGAGCCGCGGCGAGCCGCGGCGGGCCGCTCGCGGCCGGGGATGCCCTGCGGGCTTTCACTGGCCACGGCGCTATCATTCCATTGAAGACGAACCGGAAAACAGCAAAGGAGCCCGCCATGGAAACCATAAGTAGAGAGAAACTCCGGCAGATGAAGGATCAGCACGACGATCTGATGGTCGTCGACGTACTCGGAGAGGACGCCTACAAGGAATACCACCTGCCCGGCGCGATCAATGTGCCGGTGACAGACAACTTCGAGCAGAAGATCCAGCAGGCCGTGCCGGACAAGGACAGACCGGTGGTCGTCTATTGTGCGAACACCGACTGCCAGGCCTCCCCGGACGCCGCGGAGAAGATGGAAGGCCTTGGCTACAAGAAGGTCTATGACTACGAGGCGGGCAAGCAGGACTGGAAGGAGGCGGGCCTGTCCGTCGTGGTCGGCCCGCAACCGGGCTAAGAGGGCCGCACGCGTTACCGCACCCCAACCCCCAGCCCACCGGAGATGCTATGTCCGACTCGTTCACAATCAGAACCGAATGCCGGCCGAAGCCTGAACCCCGGCGCCGCAAGGTGCTGGTGACCGGCGCGGCCGGGAAGATCGGCGCGTACTTCGCCGAGCACTCGCACGACCGCTACGAACTGACGCAGCTTGTTCATTCGCGGGAGAAGGCCTCGAAGATCGAGCAGTACGGCCCGGTGAAGGAGGCCGACCTGGCCGACCTCGACGCCCTCAAGGAACTCTGCGCCGGGCAGGACACGGTGCTGCATTTGGCGGCGAAGGCTTCGCCCTCGCAGACGTGGGGCCCGCTGCTGGAGAGCAACATCGTGGGCACGTACAACGTGTTCGTCGCGGCCGAGGCCGCCGAATGCCGGCGCGTGGTGTTCGCTTCGTCTATCCACGCGATCTCCGGCTACACGCTGGACCGGCAGGTGCAGGCGGACGACCCCGTCAGCCCCGGCGACCTGTATGGCGTGACCAAGTGCTTCGGCGAGGCGATGGCCCGCTTCATGGCCACGCAGCACACACTCTCGGCCATCTGCGTGCGGATCGGCGCGTTCCAACCGCTGGAGCGGGCCCGGGAGAAGGAAGCCCTGCCCCTGATGGACGCGTTTGTGTCTCACCGGGATCTGAACGACCTGCTGAATCTGTGCATCGACGACGAACGGCTTCAGTTCGCCATCGTGCATGGGCTTTCGAACAATCGGTTCAACCGGATGAATATCGCCGAGGCGAAAGATCTCCTCGGTTACGAGCCGCGGGATGACTTCACCGAGGAGAACCCGCTCCTGAAAGAGCTGGATTTAAGCGAAGAGGTCCGGCCCCACAGCGAGAAGCAGGGCCGGCCCAGCGGCATCCGCGAAGAGATCGAACCCCTGTCGGAAGATTCATCCGAGGACTGATTCCCCCGTCGCCGGCCCGGCCGACGGCCTCCGGACCGCATGGCCGCCACGCCGCCGGAAATAGAAGCCGGCGCCGCAGAGGTGATGGCGCTGACGCTGGGACTGCTTTTCTATCTGGCGATCTTCGTCATGGTCATCGCCATTGGTTTGCATTACCTCGTCTGGTAAACGAGGCATAATTTCAAGGCGGATTCCCACGCGAACGCCGGCTCGCCAGGGCGTCAGCAGCCGCCCTGAGCGGCTCCCTCCCGGCCGGCGCAGCGCCTCTGCTCGTCGCCGCGAATATTCGATGGGCCATGTCGACATTGGTGCGGTCGCGGCCCGTGTTCGCTCCGCTTCGAGGCGGCGGCCTCAGCAGCAATCGATCTCCACGGAACAGCGGGCCCGCCGGCGGTGGCGCCGTGGTCTGGCGTATAGAATTCGGGGAAATGGCCGTAGTCGCCTTGCGCAAGGCGTGAGCGCTGCCGTCCATCCAGTGCGACACAAGCCCCTGTGCAATCAAGTTAACCAGCAGCAATAAGGAGAAGCTCCTAATGGATCGGCTCAATGGTAAAACAGCGGTGGTCACTGGCGGTTCGCTCGGCATCGGTCAAGCCACGTGCCGTATGTTGGCTCAGGAAGGCGCGAACGTCGCCGTCACGGACGTAAAAGATGAAGACGGGCAGGCGGTGGCCGCGCACATCGAGAAGGCCGGCGGCAACGCCCGCTACTGGCATCTGGATGTGAGCGACGAGCAGCAGGTTCGACAGGTGCTGGGTGAGGTAGCCGAAGCGTTCGGGGCCATCCATGTACTGGTGAACAATGCCGGTATTGCCGGAACGGATAAACCCACGCACGAGCTGACGCGGCAGGAATGGGAGCAGGTGATGACGGTCAACGTGACCGGCGTATTCCTGTGCACGAAGCACGCGGTGCCTTACTTGCGACAGGCCGGCGGGGGGAGCGTCATCAACCTTTCATCGATCTATGGCATCATCAGCGCCCCGGACATTCCGCCCTATCACGCTTCCAAGGGGGCGATCCGTTCCATGAGCAAGACCGATGCGCTGCTGTATGCCGGCGACGGCATTCGGGTGAACTCGGTGCATCCGGGGTTCATTTGGACGCCCCTCGTGGAGGATCTTGCTGAGCGGTCGGAGGAGGGCCCCGAGGCGTTTTGCGAACAACTCGACCGGCTTCATCCGCTGGGACATCCCGGCGAGCCGGACGATATCGCCTGGGGCATCGTCTACCTGGCCAGCGACGAGGCGAAGTTCGTCACCGGCAGTGAACTGGTGATCGACGGGGGCTATACCGCCCGCTAGCCGGAGGGCCCAAACCTCCGGACAGAATACCGAGAGACCGGATTACCGGAATACCGTGGGACCGGAATACCGAGAGACCGGAATGCCGTGGGACCGGAATGCCGAAACGGCGCTCCACGATGCCGAGAGTCGGAGCCGCGAGCGTGAGCGAGCGGGGCCGTCAGGCAACCGCGACCGGCAAGGAGCGTACGAACGAGTCAGACAGCCCACCGAGACGCACGCGATTGGAGACTTCTTGTGTGAGGCGCGGCCACGGCCCCCGCAGGGCTATCCGCCCTGGATCGCCTCCATCGGACTCGCCAGGACGGACTGGAGGGCGAAGACCGCACACAGTGACCCGCCGGTCAGGGCCAGCATCGCCAGGGCGCTGAGGACAGCCGAGGCCTTGCCGAACCGGCGGAGGAGCATCGCCAGTGCGCAGATGCCCGCCAGCACCCCCGGCACGATAAGGAACACGAAGGCCGGGAGATCCAGAACGAACTGAGTGACTAAGGGCAGACTCGCGCCCATCCCTGAGAGGACCGCCTCGTAACGCGAGCGGATCACTACTCCAGTGCAGACGAAGGCCACGGAGGCGATCAGCAGCTTCGCGAACAACAGGACGTTCAGAAGGATAATCATGGTTCGCGGATTGGGTGCAGTGTGAATCTCGGCCATGTGCCCTGCTCCTATCGTGCGTTCTCGAAGTATCGCCAGATGCGTTCGACGTATGTCGCGTGGTGGATGCCGTCGTCCGGCAGGCTCGCCTCGCCGGGCGGGGCGGAGTTCGCGGCCACCGTGCCGTCATCTCGCACGGCCGATACGGCGCCGTCTCCACTGAGCGTGTTGAACGCATCCCCGTGCAGCCAGGCCATGCGGACGGCGCGCTTCGGCGGCGTGCCGGCCGCCGCGGCCGCGGAGAACTCCTGCCGCCAGAAGCCGTCGGCGAGGATCACGCTCGTGGGGAAATGGTAGACCGCGCCGGCCACGCCGACGGAGCCGTCGATCGGGTAGCGCATGTCCGTCCGCACCAGCGGCACGGTGTAGACATTCATGCCCACGGTGGCCGGGCCGCCTCCGCCGCGGAAGCGGTACACGCCCAGCATGCTTCCGCCGTAGCCGCTCAGGCCGGGGGCGTTGTGGAAGAGTTGCCCGCTGGGCGGGAAGCGCAGGCCGTAGCTGCTGAAGCGGCTGGTGTACGGGAAGTAGCCTGTTGTGCCGCGGCGCACCTCGGCCGGTTCGCCGGGGCACAGCAGGGCGTCGGCGTTCAGCCGGGCGGTGTCCACCAGCGGCCGGAGGTTCACCGACTGCACATTCGTCCGGCCGAAGGCGGTCGGGTCGGCCGGGTCGCTCGCGCCGCCCCAATGGCCGGAAAGCGGCAGGCAGCCGTCGTGGTCTGAGAAGGCGAACGGGGGCAGGTAGAGCCGGTTGTCGGCCGCGTAGCCGACCAGGGCGGTGTGGATGCCGCGGAGCCGGGCGCCGCATGCCGCGAGCTGCGCCTGCCGGCGCGCGGCGTGGAGAGACGGCACCAGCATGGAAACGAGAATGGCGATGATGGCGACGACCACCAGCAGTTCCACCAGGGACCACCCGTTCGCCCGCATGTGCCTCGCTCTCCTTTCCGCGGAGCATTGTGAGTCACCCGCCGGAGGCCGTCAAGGGCGGCGCCGGGCCGGTGCGGGCAACCGTCACCGGGCGGAAGGGCCGCTCCGTCGGCCTTGAGTTGGCCCGTCTGGCGGGCTACACTTCTTCCGCGGCGAACGGAAGCGCCGCCGGGAAGGGACAAGGAGCCGGAAATGACCAAGCTGCCACCGCTGAACATCGACCCGCTGCCCGGGATCGACTTGCGGCACCTGTTCGTATTGACCGACGACACCGGCATCCTGCAGCACGCCACCCGCGCCACGCCGGACCTGCACCACGGCTACTGCACCGACGACAACGCCCGCGCGCTGATCGCCGCGGTGAAGATCTGGGCCCTGCCGGGGGAACTCTGGGCGCCCTCGCAGAGCGACGAGCCGACGGCGAGCGGTCTGCTGGTGGCCACCCAGCGCTACCTGGCGTTCCTGGCCTACGCGTTCAACGCGCAGACGGGGCGGTTCCGCAACTTCATGCAGTACGACCGCTCCTGGTTGGAGGAGGTCGGCTCGGAAGACAGCCACGCCCGCACCGTGTGGGCCTTGGGCAAGGCGTACCGGCTGGCGCCGAATGACGACACCCGTGAACTCGCCAACGATCTGATGGCGAAGGCGATCCCCGCCATCGAGGAGTTCGACCACCTCAAGCCGCGGGCGTACGCGCTGCTGGGCCTGGAGGAGTACCTCCGCGAGCGGCCGGGCGAACTGCTGGCCGGGCACCTGCATACGCGCATCTGCGAACACCTGTTCGACGTCTGGAAGGCCAACGCCAAGCCGGACTGGCCGTGGTGGGAAGACTGGCTCACCTGGGGCAATGCCAAGCTGCCGCACGCGATGCTCGTGGCGGGCCGGGCCATGAAGAACGACGAGGCCGTGGACGCCTCTCTCAAGGCCCTCCGCTGGCTGCTGGACATGCAGCGCGGGGAGGATGGGCGGCTGAGCATCATCGGCAACGACGGCTGGTGCTTCCGCGGGCAGAATCGAGCGAAGTACGACCAGCAGCCCATCGAGGCCAAGGCGCTGGTGCAGGCGTGCCTGGCCGCGGCCGAGACCACCGGGGAGACGTTCTGGGCGGATGAGGCGGTGCGGTGCTTCCGCTGGTTCCTCGGCTTCAACGACGCGGAGGAGGCACTGTACAACTCCTACACCGGCGGCGGCCACGACGGCCTGCACGTCGAGGGCGTCAACGCCAACCAGGGCGCGGAGTCCACCTTGGCGTACTTGATCAGCGTGCTGGAGATGCACCTTTACGAGCAGGCGAGGACGGCGAAGTAGGGACCAGGGACTTGGGACATGGGCGCGGAACGTCAGGGCCGCGAACGCCGTTTCGGGCCGGCACCAACCGTCAGTCCCGCGTCTCCCGCGGGATGAGCGCCTCCAGCGTCTTCTCGTCGATCACGCGTTTGCCGTCTTCCTCGACCACCACGCCGAAGCTGCCGAAGTAGTCCCACATTGCCCAGCCGATGCCGTGCTTCTCCAAGACGTGCCGCACGTCGGCGAGGTACCGCACGCGGTCGGCGGCCGGGGCGAACTTGCCGAAGCAGCCGAACTCCCCACACAGGATCGGGACCTTGTGCTCCCTGCCCCATGCAGCGGCACGGAGGATCTGCTTCTCGATGCGCTGCCGGTTCCATCGCTCCTGGCCGTAGAGGGCGGCGAACGCCCGTGACCTCGCGTCGAGGGTTTTCGCCAGGTGCGGCCTGAGCTTCTGCGGGTCCGAGGGGTACGGCAGGCTCTGCAGCGCGTGCACCTCCCGCATCATCCAGTTCGCGCCTTGGTGGGTGAACTGGACGGGATCGTAGAAGTGCAGGTCGTAAATCACGTTGCGGTCTTCCACGGGTGCGCCGGCGCAGAAGCCGCCGACCGGGTCCCACCGGCCGCCGCTCCGGAGGTTCGCCGCGGCGATGATCGTGTGCTTCGGCGCGGCCCGCCGGATGGCGTCCACCAGCCGCTCCTGCAGGATGTCCCACACCTGCTGGACGGAGATGTTCGGCTCGTTCATCACCTGCAGGAAAATGCGGTTCGTGGGGCGTTTGGCCAGGTGTCCCGCCAGCGTTCGCCAGAACGCGAGGAACCGGGCTCGAACCTTGTGGTCGGTGAAGAGCGTGTGCTTGGGCTCGTCGCCCAGGTACGGGCAGACGATCACGGCAACACCGCGCTTCGTGAAGAGATCCAGGGAGGCGTCGAACAGGTTCATCCTCGCGGCGTTCAGCCGACCGGCGTCGTTGGGGTCGGCCAGGGCGACCGGGTCAACCGGCAGCCGAACGAACGTGAAGCCCATGTCGGCGATGCGCTTCGCGTCCTCGGCCGTGACGAAGGTCCTGAAGCGTTTCTCGTCCGGCGGCAACTGCGCCCACCACATGCTGAGGTTCAGGCCCCGCCTGAGCTGCGCCAGGTGCTCTTTGGGCACACCGGCGGCCGGCTGGGTCTTGGGTCCATCGGCGGCGACGGCCGGCGGGAGAGCCTCCAGCAGAACGACAGCCGCGGCCGCCAGTATCCACCAGATTCTCATCACTTCGGCGCCTCCAGCCCCAACTGCTCCATCACCGCCTGGAGATCGCTCCAGACCCTGCGCCGATTGTCCGCCGTGTACTGCCGCAGCACGTAGGCCGGGTGGAACGTCGGCATCACCGGCGTGCCGGCGAGCCCCTCGCCGATGTCGGGCAGGGCCTGCCAGTTGCCGCGGAGCTTCGTGATGCCGATGGTGGTATTGAGCAGGCCCTGCGTGGCCGGGTTGCCCAGCGTGACGATGACCTTCGGCCGGATGATCTGGAGTTGCCGCACGAGGTAGCTCCAGCAGGCATGGACCTCTTCCGGGGCCGGGGCGCGGTTGCCCGGCGGGCGGCACTTGACCATGTTGCAGATGAACACGTCCTCCCGCGTCAGGCCCATTGCGGTGATCATCTTCGTCAGCAACTCCCCGGCCCGCCCGACGAACGGCCGGCCGGTGGCGTCTTCCTCCGCGCCGGGGCCCTCGCCGACGAACACGAGGTCCGCATCGGCGTTGACCTCCCCGAAGACCGTGTTGTGGCGGGTGCGGCACAGGGCGCACTTTGTGCAGGCCTTCACCTCGCCGGAGTCGATCTCGGCCAGGGCGGCGGCCTTTTGCTCGGGCGGAAGTTCGGGAACTGCCGGAACGGCCTCGGCCCCGCTTGCTCGCGCTCGCGGCTCGGAGGGAAGCTCGATCGCCGGCAGGGGGTTGCGTTCGGCGGGGATGTACTGCCCTCCGAGCAGTTGCTCAATGGCCACGAGCTGCGCGGCCGCGGATTGCAGATGGGCGAAGTCGTCGGACATGGAGGCATCATAGCGACTGCCGCGCCGCAGGTGAAGGGCGCCCTGCCGCGAGGACAGGGCAATCGCAAAGTTGTGCGTGACCTGCCAAAACACGTTCGCGCCGGATCGCGCGGGAGGGGGGAACTGCCTTTCGGGCCGAAGGCCCGGCAAGGATTTAGCCGGAGCCGTCAGGCTCCGGTGAGGGTCGCCCAAAGAATCGGAGCCTCGAAGAGGCGAAAGGGGCCTTCTTTCGGCCCTCCGGGCCTCTGATCCCCTGGGGCGCCGAATCCCGGAGGCTCACGCCTCCGGCTACCCGCTTGCCGGCCCTCCGGGCCGGACAACGCCCCTGAAAGGCCGGCA
>Ga0102958_1000307_pt1 | contig 11707 bp, 7 predicted proteins | sample SalPonF2_B_D1_MG_FD_84513 | JGI IMG/M metagenome (GOLD analysis project Ga0102958, IMG submission 84513) | Salt pond soil microbial communities from South San Francisco under conditions of wetland restoration - Salt Pond MetaG SF2_B_D1_MG ...
TCAGTCAGTCTGATGGCGGGCTTGTCCTCGACGGACGAACACCCGGCGACCAGGCCGATCGCGAGAACCGCGAGAGTGAGAACCATCGTGAGCTTCCTCATTCGAACCTCTCCTTTCGTGTCGACGGGGCCGCCACGTGCGTTCGGCGCCCCGATCCAGACTGAGAAGCGGTCATGCCTGCAAAGCCGAAAAAGCCCGTGAACGGGCTCCGATGCGTAACACTAGACGTTACCAGAGTCAGCAAACTGCTTCAATACCTTTCTCCCCAACCGAAGTGCCTTTCTCCTGCCTCCGGGCGACGCGAACTTCACAATCAGGCCGGCCCGGGCGTCGAACTCCAGCGGAACCTTGCATGCTTCTAGAGCGGCCCGGACGCGACCGGGCTTGGGTTCGAATCCGGGTGCGAACTCAGCCTCGACCGTCCCTCCGCTCATCCCTATCCTTCTGACGCCGGCCGCCTCACACACGATTCTCAGAGCCTGAACATCCAGAAGCCCTTCGACCTCCGCGGGCATTCTGCCGAACCGGTCGGAGAGCTCACTCCCGAGCCCGTCGATCGACTCGAGCTTCGACGCATCGCGGATCCTGGTGTAGATATCGATCTTCATGTCGTTGTCGGCGACGTACGAGTTTGGGATGTATGCATCGATCTTGATATCTATCGCAGCTTCCGGCTTCTCGATGTCCGGTTCTCCCTTGAGCCCCTTGACGGCCCTCCTGAGAAGCTTGGCGTAGAGGTTGAATCCCACCGCCAGCATGTGCCCGTGCTGCTCGGCGCCAAGGATGTTCCCGGCGCCACGTATCTCGAGGTCGCGCATCGCGAGCTTGTACCCCGAAGACAGGTCGGTGAACTCCTGGATCGCCGCGAGCCGGCGTCGCGCGATCGGCGTGATGCCACGGTCGCGCGGTATCAGCAGGTAGGCGTAGGCCCTGTGGTTCGAACGGCCCACGCGGCCGCGGAGCTGGTAGAGCTGTGCCAGCCCGAAGCGGTCGGCCCTGTTGATGATGATCGTGTTGACATTGGGAATGTCGAGCCCGGACTCGATGATCATGCTGCAGACCAGCACGTCGATCTGGCCCTCGAGAAAGCGCATCATCACAGACTCGAGCTGACGCTCGGACATCTGGCCGTGCCCGACGTCTATTACGAACCCGGGCAGGATGCCGCGCAGGTAGGTCGCCATGCCCTCGATGGTCTCCACGCGGTTGTGCACGAAGTAGACCTGGCCGCCCCTGTCCATCTCTCGCAGAACGGCCTCCACGATCAGGTCGGCGTCGAAGGCCGCCACCTCCGTCCTGACCGGCAGGCGGTCCCGGGGCGGCGTGTTGATGATGGACATGTCCCTTGCACCGACGAGCGACATGTGAAGCGTCCGTGGGATCGGCGTGGCCGTCATGGTCAGGACGTCCACCGTCTTCCTCATCTTCTGGATGGTCTCCTTGTGCATGACCCCGAACTGCTGCTCCTCGTCGATGACCAGAAGGCCCAGGTTGTCGAACTTGACGTCCTTCTGCACCAGCCGGTGCGTGCCGATGATGATGTCGACCTTGCCGTCGGCCACACGCTCGAGGATGCGCTTCTGTTCCTTCGGGGTCTTGAACCTGGAGAGGGCGTCGACCTCGACCGGGTAGTCCGCCAGGCGGTCGCCGAAGGTCGTGTGGTGCTGCTGCGCCAGAATGGTCGTGGGCACCAGCACGGCGACCTGCTTCCCACCCATCACGGCCTTGAACGCCGCGCGGATGGCGACCTCTGTCTTGCCGAACCCGACGTCGCCGCAGATGAGCCGGTCCATCGGGCGGTTGGACTCCATGTCACGTTTGATCTCGTCCGTGGCCCGAAGCTGGTCCTCGGTCTCTTCGTAGATGAACGAGGCCTCGAGCTCCTGCTGCCACACCACGTCCTCTCCGAACGCGTGTCCGGGCCGCGCCTTCCTCGCTGCGTAGAGGCCGAGGAGTTCGCGGGCCAGCTTCGCGACCGCATCGGACGCCTTCGCCTTCGTCTTCGTCCAGGCTACGCCGCCCAGCCTGTTCATCCGCGGCTTGACGCCGTCACGCCCGACGTACTTCTGAAGGCGGTCTATCTCGTCCGACGGAACGTAGAGCTTCCCGCCCTCGGCGTAATCGACGACGACGCAGTCGACGAGCCTTCCGTCGGCCTCGACCCGCTCCATGCCGACGTACTTGCCAATGCCGTGATTGACGTGGACGACGTAGTCGTCCTGAGAGAGCGCCTCGAAGCTCGAAATGGGCGCGCCCCCGCGGAACTTGCGGCGCCTCCGTCTTCTGTACCTGTCGAAGATATCGTGGTCGGTGTATACGATCAGGCCGGCCGCGGGAAGTGAGAAGCCCTTCTCTAGACTCCCCACCTCCAGGGCAACGTCGGTGGCCGTCTCGCCAAGGAGTTCGGACAGGCGCATGGCCTGTCCCTTGTTGTCGCACATGATCAGGACGCGGTTGTCCCGGGACAGCTCGGCCAGCCGCGTACGGAGAAGCTCAAGATCGGAACCGAACGACTCCTGAAGCTTCGCGTCGACGGACCACCGCTCGTACCCCTCCATGCCCGCCGGCGCGACGAGACCGGACGAAACGATGGGCCTCTTGCCCACGCGCTCCATCAGCCGGTCGAACGGGACCAGGAGCGACTCGGGATCGCACAGTGGAACCTGCTCGCGCTTCTCGTGGAATATCTTCGCTGCTTCCAGGGAGAGCTGCTCCGCCCGGTCCCAGACCTCGTCCGAGCGAACCGTGAAGATGCCTGCGGCATCCGGCAAGTGGTCGATGAGCGTTTCCGTCTCACCGTTGATGGTGGGCAGGTACTGCTCGACCCCGTCGAAGTAGAACCGAGCTTCCAATCCGTTCAGCAGGTGGTCCCGATCCTCGGAGTCCCCCGGGTACGCTTCCCGCAGCCTCTGGGCGATCTCCGCGCCGCCCTCTTCCTTGAGAACGACCTCGCGCCTGGGCAGCACCAGGACCTCATCCAGACCACGGAGCGATCGCTGGCTGTACACGTCGAACTGGCGGATCGACTCTATCAGGTCGCCGTCGAGTTCTACCCTCACCGGGTCGTCGTACCCGAACGGCATGAGGTCGATGATGCCGCCGCGAACACTGAAGTCCCCGGAATCTTCGACCAGTCTCACGCGCTTGTAGCCCAGGTCGATGAGTGACCTGGTGAACGACTCAGGATCGAGCGTCGCCCCGACAGACAGCTTGTGCGTCGTTTCAGCAAGAAGGCGGCGCGACAACGTCGTCTGCATGACGGCCTTCGGCGTCGTGACGATGACGATGGTCTCGCCGGCCGCGAGGCGCGAGAGCGTCAGAAGTCTGGATTCGGTGATGGTCGCAAGGGGGGAGCGTCGTTCGTACGGAAGCGTTTCCCACTCGCTGTAGAGCTGGACGGCGTCCTCGCCGAGGAATGTCGCGAGGTCGTCGTACGCGTGCTCCGCGTCCGAGAATGTCGGCGCGATAAGGACCCACACGTGCGGCAGCTCGCGCGCGAGTACCGCGGCCAGCAGAGACTTCGATGAGCCGAGCAGGCCGCTCACCCACAGTCTTCGCTTCCCGGCTGCCACGCTCGCGGCGATGTCGCGCATCGGCTCGGTTGAACGTGCTATGTCGACGATCCTGCGTCCGGGCATGCGCGTCTCCCAGCCGGTGGCGTGTCGGGGTCTCCCCCTGGGGCTCTACAGCGCGAACGGCGCGCTGAATCGCCCTGCGGGGGAACCCCGACACGCTACCGGCTACACCAACAGCAACACCAACAGCAACACCAACGCCTCACCCCAAAACCTCATACAGCCAGGCCCACGGTGACGCCGCGCTCCCTTACTAGGCAAAGCGCGGGCGGGCCAGGTACATCTCGAGGGCGAGCAGGACCAGGGCCGCATACAGGAACGCTCGCCAGAGTTCGCGCCCGTATCTCGCCTGGAGCACTTCGTCCTCGAGTCTCGCTCCCTCGCCGACGAACGTCACGAGGCGCGCGGACAGAAGGTCCTCGACCTCCCCCCGATCGGCGGGAGTGAGGTCCGACTCGCGCGGGTCGACGTTGACGGCGCCGAGAGCGACCACACGCCCGTCGACACTGAAGCGATAGACGCCGGGCTCGGTCGCGCTCACCGTGGCCGCGGGGCCGGGGATGTCGCGAAGCTCCGCCGCGACCGTTCGGCCCGAGGGCATTTCCACCTCGACCCGGCCGGTCGGCGGCTTCTGGAGCCTCACCAGCAGGTTCTCACCTACCGTGACCGACGCCGGGCGGGAACTGGTTCGCGACAACCTCTCGGCTAGCCGATGCAGCAGCGGCACGACGAACCCGCTCCTCGGCAGGTCGCTCCAGGAAGGGTCTATGCCCGTGGCGAGAACGGCCACCTCCCCACCGAGTCCAGCCGGAGCCTCCGCGATGCGTTTGCGGTCTATGACGAGCAGAGAACCCACGCCTGGCAGCTCCAGCACCTCTTCGACCTCCGGCGCCCGAATGTCGAACGCGCGCCGCACCAATATGTCATCCACCAGGCGCTCGCCGAATACGAGCCCGTCCAGGAGGGGGTGTCCGCGCAGTGCGGGTGCCAGGCGCACTCCATCGGGCCGATCGACAGGAGCAACTATCTCGACGCCCGAGAGTTCGGACAGTCGACTGGAGTTCCAGTGGCGGATGTCTGTCTTGTTGCCGAGCACGACAAGGAGGCCGCCGCCGTCCGCGACGTGCCGATCGAGCCATCGTGCCGAGCCATCGTCCAGCCTGCCGACGTCCGCGAGTACGACCACTGAGAAGCGGTCGCTGTCCTGCCGCGCCAGCGCGCCGTGTCCGATCACGGAGACCGAGAACCTGTCGCCGGACGAACCGGGGTCGAGCGCCCGCTCGATGTAGTCCGAGTCGTCGAGTCCGTCTCCAGAGTCGGGGCGAACCACAAGCACTTCCGTGCGGCGCGACGATGGGATGACGAAGTAGCGCCTGTTGTCTGTGTCGAGCGCATCGTCCGGAAGCTCGACCCAGCCGCCGTGCCACTCGGACTCCCTGACGGTCGCGGCGAAGCGCACGGTGCCGGTCCCTCCGCTGTCGAGTTCCACGCCAGCCTGTCCGGCCTGTTCCCCGTCCACGAAGAGCCTGACCAGAGCCTCCGCGCCGCGTCGGCCGTGGTTCGAGACCCGCGCCGTTACGGCGAAGTGGCCAGGTGCGGCGCCGTACCTGCGCTCGACCGAGACCGACGGAAGTCCGATGTTCACAGTGGGTCCGATGAGTGGCAGCACGTAGGTCCGTGGCTCGGTGTCGTCGACAGGCTCCGTGTCTGCGTACGCCTCGGGCTGGTCCGCCCCGGCTGCGGCCCATCCTGAACGCTGCATGTCGCCTATAAGATAGAGTTCGCGGTTGAGGTTCCTGGAGTTCTCGAGCAGCCCCGATGCCAGCTCGATGGCGCTCGAATAGTCTGTTGCAGCGGGCCCCGTGGACATGCCCTCCAGTTCCTCCAGGACCACGTCCGGGCTGAACGTGCCGTCCGACAGCAGGGCGTGTGGCGGTTCTCCCGCCCCGATCAGATAGGCCTCGTCCCCGTCGTCAAGAAGACCGGCGATCTCGCGCGCGAGCCCCACGGCGTCCGAGAACATGTCGCCGTTCTCTCTCGACATGCTCGCGCTGTCGTCGATGACGATCGCGACCGACGTCTTCGCGTGAGCGCCGCCACCGAAACTACCCTTGAGCGTCGGGCGCGCCAGCGCCAGCGCCGCCGCAAGGATTATGAGGCTCCTGACAATGAGGAGCAGTATCTGCCGGAGACGGACGCGCCTGATGCGCTTCCGTTCGAGTTCCTTGAGGAACCGAAGGGAGCTGAAGTCAATGGTCGCTACGCGGCGACGGCTGATCAGGTGTATGAGCAGCGGCAGCAGCGCGGCGAGCGCGGCGAACAGGAATGCCCCATTGAGGAACGTGAAGTTCAACCGGTTCTCCTTGACGCCCCCACAACGGAAGGAGGCGGACCAGGCGCTACCCGAGCCTCTTCCGCTTCTCGAGATAAGAGAAGAGCGCACGGTCGTAGGGCGTCGACGTCAGAATGGGCACGTAGTCGATCCTGCTCTCCGCGCACTCGCGCCTGAGGTGGGCCTTCCAGCTCTCCACGGCCCCTACGTAGTCGCTGCGTATCGAGAAGGGTTCCGTGGTCATGAGCTCGCCCGTTTCCATGTCGCGGAACGTGGCGTCCGCGTCGAAGTTGAATTCGGCCTCTCTTGGATCCAGGACGTGGAAGACGATGACCTCGTGCTTGAGGTGTCGGAAGTGTTTGAGCCCGGGAAGCACACGGTCTGGGTCGTCGAGCAGATCGGACACGAGGATGACCAGACCTCTGCGCTTCACCCGTCGGGCGAGTTCGTGGAGCACGATGCCGATGTCCGTCTCGTCAGAGGCCTCTGCGTGGTCCAGCTTGGCGAGCAGGGTGTGGAGCTGCGTCGGGCTCGACCGGGGCGCGACGAACTCGCGCACCGCCTCATCGAACACCATGAGGCCGACGGAGTCCTGCTGTTTCAGCATCAGGTAGATGAGGGCGGCGGACAGATAGCGCGAGTACTCGAGCTTCGACACGCCGTTCGACGCGTAGTCCATGGACCTGCTCGCGTCGAGAAGGATGTACCCTCGAAGGTTCGTCTCTTCCTCGTACTCCTTGATGTAGAACCGGTCGGTCTTCGCGTAGACCTTCCAATCGATGTGCTTGAGCGGGTCGCCCGGCATGTACTGACGGTGCTCGGCGAACTCGACGCTGAACCCCTTGTAGGGACTCCGATGCATACCGGTGACGAAGCCCTCGACGACCAGGCGGGCACGCAGCTCCATGGTCGCGAGCTTCGACACGACCACGGGGTCGAGGAATCGTCTGTATGACTCGTCGGGCATCGTCAGATCCTTCCGCGCGCTCTGTGCGGCGGCGTCGGCCTCTCCCGCAGCGCGATTCAGCGCGCAGTTCGCGCTGTTGGAGCGCCAGGGGGAGGCCCGGCGGCGCCGCGGCTATCCTGCGTCCGCGACAAGCCGGTCGACGATGTCCGACGAGGACACGCCATCGGCCTCGGCATTGAAGTTCGTGACGATTCGGTGTCGGAGCACCGGCTGCGCGACTGCTCGCACGTCCTCGGTCTCGGGCGCGTACTTGCCCCGGAGGATCGCCCGGGTCTTCGCGCCGAGCACGAGATACTGCGACGCGCGCGGACCAGCGCCCCAGCTGACCAAGTTCCGAATGTAGTCGGGCGAGCCGCCCTCCGGCCGCGTGCTGCGGGCCAGGCGGATCGCGTAGGCCAGGACGTGGTCGGGCACCGGGACGCGACGCACGAGCGTCTGGAGCCTGATGATGTCGGCGCCGCTCAGGACGCTCTTGAGGTCAGGCACGTACGCGGACGTTGTCGATTCGACGATCTCCCGCTCTTCCTCCTCGCTGGGGTAGTCCACGTGAATGCTGAACATGAAGCGGTCAAGCTGGGCCTCTGGCAGCGGGTAGGTCCCCTCGAGTTCGATGGGGTTCTGCGTGGCCAGCACGAAGAAGGGCAGCTCGAGCGGATACGTGTTGCCGCCCGTCGTCACCTGCTTCTCCTGCATCGCCTGTAGCAGCGCCGCCTGCGTCTTCGGCGGCGTCCGGTTGATCTCGTCGGCGAGGACAACGTTCGCGAAGACCGGGCCCGGGATGAACTTGAAACTCCGGGCATGGGTCGTCGGGTCCTCCTCGATGATGTCCGTACCGGTGATGTCGGACGGCATGAGGTCGGGTGTGAACTGTATACGCTTGAACCCGAGATCGATAACGCTCGCCAGCGTGCTGACCATCAGCGTCTTGGCGAGGCCCGGCACGCCGATCAGCAGACAGTGCCCGTCGGCCAGGATGGCCATCAGGAGCTCGTCGATCACCTGGTCCTGCCCGACGATGGCCTTGCGCACCTCTCCCAGGACCGCTTTCCGAGCACCCGCCAGCGCCTCGATCGCCTCGAGGTCTCCCGATCCGTCATGTGGGCGTTCTGCGCTCATCGCATTCCTCGCTTCTGTCGGGGCCGCTGCCCCTGTGTCGTCTCGTCGACGAAGTGACATGAATGCACGTAGCCGCCGCGCCGGGGCCCCTGGAGGTCCCCCGCGCCGCGGTAGTGTCTTGTTGACTCCTGGACCGCACGAACGGTCAGACACGTGCGGGCAGAGCCAGTTTAGCAGGGAGGGCGGCGACAGGCAAGTGAGGAGACCTCCGCCCCGTGCCCAACGAACGGAGCCCCGGTCCGCGGACCGGGGCTCGAAGCTCTTTGTGAGTGCCGAGAGTATGCTACCTGAACATGGCCTTGATCTGGCCCCACGAACTGCTCTCCACCGGTGTATCGATGCTGGAGTACAGAATGAAAGCGTGCTCCACGTGGTTGGAGCCTGAGAGGTGTTCCGACCATGGCGTCCAATCGGGACACGCCCAGAATTCCGATTTCATGGTGCCCTCTGCCCTCCAGTCGTACTCCTCGGCGCACTCGTACCAGTGCCACTGCTGGGCCAGTATGAAGAACGGGTTGACCGCCATGATGCTGAGCCAGTACGTCTCTCCCGGAGTCGGGACGAATCCCCCGGGTATCGCGCAGGTGTAGTAGTACCTCTCGCCCAACCCGATGTACTCTGCCGCGAAGCTCTGAACGTGTTCCTCGTAGATCACACGGCCCGGGTGGTGATATCTGCTCGTGCTGTCGTCCTCGCAGAACCTGATGATGAACTCGGGGATCTCCGGAACGCCGTCCCCGCCCGGAAGACTCAGCTCCTGTCCCCACCAGTCGACCCGGACTATCGTGTCTCCGGTCGCGCAGTAGAAGTCGTCCGCGGACTCGCACAGATACCCCGTGGATGCTTTCTCCTCGGAGCTGTACGACTGACAGATGCCGCTCACGTACTGCTGCGACCAGAACGCCACGACGTCCCTTGGGGGACCGTGAAACGAGGTCGAGGCTACAGGTGAGACCACTGCTGATTCCGAAGTGGCACCTGGCGCTGCCAAGGAGGTCGCGGCAACCAGCAGAACGGTCACGGCGATCGCGGTTCTCACGACACACCTCCATGATTGTCGAGCACTGTGGCACCCTCGCTCAATTCCCGCATCTTCTCTACAAACAATGAGGGCGCGCTATCTGAACATCGCTTTGATCTGCCCCCAGGACCTGTCCTCCACTGGCGTGTCGTCGGTGGGCGAGCTGCTGTGCAGCGTGCGGACGCCGGATTCGTCCGTGGCCTGAGCCACAGACGACATGGAACCGGCCCACGAAACTGCGAACATCAGTAGTGTGACCAGGATGATAGCTGTTCTCAAGATTACACTCCTGACCGTAGCTGACAGTATGCGCACCGTCCTTGGTGATTACGCTGGCGCCAATCGCGGTCCTGCGTGACCACCGCCCCCACATACCTCTTAATAGTACAGCGCCTTGATGGCGCCCCACGAGATGTCTTCCACCGGCGAGGCGTTGTCACAGGGATAGAACCCGCAGTCTTCCCCGGGAGCGCACGTGGCTCCCCCGACGCTCCCGTTGTTCCCGACGCAGTAGTAGTGAACCTGGCCAGGGTCCTGGCAGTCGACCACCCACCGGGGGTAGTCGGTGTGGTCGCGTATCTCAATGCAGCACCACCCACCCAGATAGAAGAAGTCCACCCGTCCCAAGAACACGCAGCTCGTCGTCACGCAGTCCCCTGTCGCGATCGTAATGCCCCCGTCGAATGGATCTCCGACCGAGAGGTCTCCAGGCATCAGGTTCTCGAACGTGACCAGGACTGCCATTCCGGGGTATTCCGCGGCTATGTCGTTGAGCCCGAAAGACACCGCCGAGAACGTGTCGTATGGCGTGGTGCCTGTGCAGCTGAGACCCACGTAGGCGGAGATGTTCGTGTAGGGTGCCGGCGCGATGTAGTCCACGACCGGGTCGCCGTCGGGCAGACCGTCCTCGTCGAAGTCGATGAAAAGGACCGGCCATGCGGGACTGGGGTTCGCCGATGATACGGACGCGGCCAGAAGTACGGCCACTAGGACGATAGCAATCCTCATGGCGCTTCCTCCTGTTGGTGTAAGCACTATGCCGCTTGACGACACCTTTACAGGATATCATGTGTGAGCACTACTCACAAGAGGGAGTTGCCTTCTCCCCCACACCCGGCAACAAGAGGAACCGCGCGGCCCCGCCGACCGGTTAGCGAATGCGCTTGACAGGGTGTATGATGGACAGTAGTCGTCCTAGTTCACTTCCAGAGGTTCTCCCGTGAGCCGTTCTCGTGGAAATCCGAGCCCGTGGCTCGTTCTTCTTATTCTTGTCGGCGTGGCCGGCGCGGCCTCCTCGCTGCCACCGTCTATGCCGGGTCCGGGCCGCGCCCCGCTCGCCATCCAGCGGGGTCTCGTGGACGCTCCTTCGGAAGAGCGTTCCCCCACTACCCTGGACCGGCGGCGGCCGTCCGCTAATCTCTTCCTGCGCACTCCACCCGACTCCCTGATAACGACGCTAATCGACTCGACGAACCTCGTGCACATGGTCGAGACCATCGTGCACCTGCAGGATTACGGCAGCCGCTACGTGGTCCTGGATTCGTGCTGGGACGCGGGCTACTGGATACGCGATCAGTTCGAGGGCTACGGCTACACCGACGTCAGGCTCGACACCTTCCGGACCATGTCGTTCCAGGACAGCGTCGATGCTATGAACGTCATTGCCGTCAAGGAGGGGACGACGCGGCCATCGGAGTACGTCGTGATCGGCGGACACTACGACTCCGTGTCGTCCGAGAACTTCGAAGACCCCTTCGCTCCGGCACCCGGCGCCGAAGACAACGCCACGGCCGTGGCGGCTGTGTTCGAGGCGGCAAGGCTCCTGCACGACATCCCGACCGACCGGAGCATCATGTTCGCCTGCTGGTCGGCGGAGGAGGAGGGGCTGTGGGGCAGCCGGCACTTCGTCGCGTCTGCCGTAGAGGAGTCGCTGGACATAGTCGTCTACCTCAACATGGACTGCATCGGGTACCTCGAACCGTCTCCCGAAGAACCCCCCGTGACCGTCTATACAGACTCCCTGTCGATGGCGATCGCGGGCTACATGCAGACGCTCGCGACCGAGCACACCGACTACGAGATCCAGACCCGTGTTCAACCCATCGGAGCAAGCGACCACACAAGCTTCTGGGAGGCGCGGTACAACGTCGTCGACACGGGCACGACCATCTCCTCGCCCTACCGGCACACGGACCAGGACATCATCGACAACATCGACCCGGAGTTCGCGCGCGCCATCGCGGCGGTCAACGTCGCCGCGACCGCGGCGGTAGCCGGCGTGGTCGACGAGGACCCCAACCTTCCCCCGGAGACCGTGCGGCTTGCGAGCTGTGCCTCCGCGTCGTCACCGATCACAATGACGCCCACGTTCGAGTGGTACGGGGTCGACTTCGATGGCGAGGTCGTCCTGTTCGAGTACGCCGTGGAATCGGGCGGTCTCCCGGGCGAGTGGACTCCGCTCCCCGCGCACCAGTCCTCGCTGACGCTCGAGGGGTTGAGCGAGGGAGAACACACGCTCCAGATCAGGGCCATCGACGACGACGGTGCGACCGACCCGACACCCGCGACCTATGGGTTCATGACCGACGCGTCGCTGCGCCCGTCGCTCACCGTCGACCTCAACTTCCACCCGAGGTCGCCCGTGTTCCTTGGACGGCAAGCGGGTACCTTCACCACACCGTTCGTCGTCTATGAAA
>Ga0102958_1000308_pt1 | contig 11694 bp, 8 predicted proteins | sample SalPonF2_B_D1_MG_FD_84513 | JGI IMG/M metagenome (GOLD analysis project Ga0102958, IMG submission 84513) | Salt pond soil microbial communities from South San Francisco under conditions of wetland restoration - Salt Pond MetaG SF2_B_D1_MG ...
CATCGAGCGTCTACGCGGCAGGTACGACAGGGCCATCGCGAGGTTTCTCGAGGCGCTGAAGCTCTCGAAGGAGATCGGATGGCGGAGCGGCGAGGCCGAGACTCGCGGCTACCTGGCGACGATGATGTCGCTGCAGGGACGGTACAGGGCAGCTCTCGAGTCGCAGGATGAGGGGCTCGCCATCTTCGAGGAGCTCGGTGACAAGAACGGTATCGCATGGTCGCTGGCGTCACGCTCGAAGATCGAATGCTCGCTGGGCAACTGCCACGTCGCGGCCGAGACGATCTCCCGCGCGCTCGAAATGGCAGACGAAATCGGCAACGAGGAGCTGATCGCCGACGCGCTGCTGGCCAGGGGTACGATGGGGAACCTCGCCGGCGCCGACACAGTGGTGGGCGATCTTGAGCGGGCCCGCACGCACGCGGAGTCGAGCGGCGGGCGCATAACACTGCTGCAGGTGGCGTCGGAGCTGGCCCGGGCGCTGCGCCGCGAGGGCAAGCTCGATGAGTCGATCGGCATCCTGGACGGCGTCGTCGAGGAAGCGCGATCGCTCGGTGTGGAGTCCGTGCTGGCCGTGGCCGAGTTCTACCGGGCGCAGACGCTGTTCGAGCGGGGCGACCGGGACGGTGCCAGAGCAGCCGCGTCGACCGCCCTCGACATGGCCGATTCAATGGGCGACAAGGAACTCCGTCTCCGGAGCCGGTGTCTGCTGGCTCGCGTGACGCGCGGGGACAACGAGTCGGCCGAGAACGCATCCTGCTGCCTCGACGAGGCGGCAGGACTGGTTCGGGAGCTGGGCGGTGCCGGGCAGTCGTTCCTCTCGCGCCCGGATATCGCTAGCGACGTCAGGGCGTCGGCGGAGATACTGGGTGAGGCCGGACGTATCGAAGATCTCAAGCGGTTCAACGTGCTGGGATTGGGCGACTCCGACGAGGGGAAGTGAGCACCAAGATACGCGAGCGGCCGGGGTTCCCTTGGGAGCCCCGGCCGTTCTGATCTTGCCGCTCCACGCGAGCTTCGTCCACCGTCTGCTGGCGGCGCTAGAAGAAGATGCTGAACCCGGCGTTGAGTGAGAAGACATTCGCGGAGAGGTCTTCGATGTACGCAGCGTTCTGCTGGCGCTGGTAGAGGAGCTCCGTCGTGAGGCATGCGCTTTCCGTGAAAAAGGACCGCACCCCGAAGTGAATCGAGGGGAGAATCATCGCAGTCTCGTACTCGCCGTCCTCGGAGTCGGACGCCCACGAGGCTCCGACACCGGCGCCCACGTACGGCGCGAACGACTCGGACCCCCCGAAGTGATACAGAAAGGCAAGCTGCGGCCCGAGTCTCGTCATGCTGTAGTCGGAGCCGCCCCCTGATCCCGGGTCGATGCTCACGAAACTGACCGAGAACATCAGTCGAAACTCCGAGCCGTCCGCGATGAAGTAGCCGACCCCCGGGGCGAGAGTCATCGCTGTCTCGGAGCCCAGATCCTCATCCTCATAGCTATAGCTCGCTGTGGCCCAGGAGAGGGCACCAGAGAGCTCGATCGAACCTTGCTCCACTGGTGTCTCCGCGGCTGTAGAGACCGAAGCCGCGAGGACAGCGAGAACCGCCGTGGTAAGCGCCACGCACCTCATGAGCTTCCCTCCTTCGCCTGACGCGGCGCCTACCGCCGCGCCGCAGCAAGCAAGCCAGACGGTCACTTCCATGTCAACTGGTGATTCCGCGAGACTAGCAGCAGCGTCAGAGAAGAGAAGGGACCTAAGGACCGCTCTGCAGCGACAGCACCACTACGCCCGCCATCATCAGCATCGCGCCTGTGAGCCTCGCTCGCAGGTGCTTCTCCTTGAAGAAGAAGTACCCGAACACGACCGACAGTATCATCCCGGCGCGCTTGATCGCGATGACGTAGCTCGCCACCGTCATCTCGAGCGCCGCGAACTGGCTCAGTATCATTATCGCGGTGAAGAGACCGAGGAGCGCGAGTCTCGGCCAGGTCGCCAGGTCCGGGGGGCGCTTCCTGAGGCCGATGACGAGGAACGGCGCGTAGACAAGCGCGAACGCGAGCGAGAAGAACGTCGTGTAGTAGGCCGGGGAGCTGGTGACGGTGGCGACCTTGTCGTAGACGGCGGAGATGCTCCAGATGGCCGCGACGAGGAGCGTCAGCAGGCTGCCCTTCTCCCGCGCTATCGCCTTGAGCGGGGCGAGGAAGCCCCCGCGAATCTTGTCCAGGTGCATGGCGTAGCCGCCGCCGACGATGAGCACGATGCCGAGGAGCCCGAACGCGCCCGGCGTTTCCCCCAGCACGATCCAGCTGGGAACGAGCATGAAGAGGGGAGTGAACGCGAGAAACGGCATCGTCAGCGAGAGCGGCGAGAGCGACAGCGCTTTCACATGGATGGTCGTTCCCACCACGTTGACCGCGACACTGATGAGGGCCGCGCGCAGGAACTCGTCGCCTATGGGTGGCATTCCGCTTCGCATCAGCGCCATGGCCGTCCAGGGCGCGGACAGCGCGAGGAGCGCCCACGTGACCACGTAGACGTGCGCTCTCTTCGACAGCGCCTTCGAGTAGCTGCCGGCAGAGGCGAACCCTACTGCGGTGACGATCGCCAGCGGTACCCAGGTCACCGGGCCGCTCCTTCCGGAGTGAAGAATGGCCCCGCACGTCCGGTCGCGGCGGGGCAGCTCAATAGATGCTAGCCTGCCCGCGGGGCCGTGTCAAAGCCGGCGTGCCGAGGCGCATCTGGGTGTGCCGGGGAGGCCCGGGACGGTTGCCGCCGGCCGCGCGGCGTGCTACTCTGACCGGGTTCGACGTCCGCGGATCTTCCGACCAAGGGGAGCGAGTTCGTGCCCAACGTGCCCAGCGAACACCGGCGCCTGACCGTCCTTGCCGTTTACGGGTGGCGTGAGTTCTGGTCGATGGGCGAGGGACGGGGCGCGCCGTCGTTCTTCCTGTCCATAACGAGTTTCGTGAAGGCCGGGCACAAGATGCACGTGCTGATGCCGGGTCGCCCTGGAAGCCCCCGCGTCGAGGATTACCACGGCGTGACGCTCCACCGCATGAGGACACGCGTCGACTTCATGCGGAACCCGAGCCGAAGCAGGGTCGCGCATTACGCCCACATGTTCTTCTCCTACGTCTACTGGTTCATCCGGGTCCTCCCGGCTGGGCTAGCGCTGGCACGGCGGGTCCGGCCCGACGCGATGTTCGGGATGGGTGAACTGGGAGCGCCCGCTGCGTTCGACATCTCCAGGCTGCGGCGAATCCCATGCGTGACGCGGTTCTTCGGGATAGGGCTCTTCCTGGAGGACATTCGGACGAGCCCGCTCAAGCGCCTGCTGAGGTACCGGGAAATATCCGCGTTCAAGGTGCCGTCAGACTACATGATCGTGCACAACGACGGGTCGGGCGGAGACGAACTGGCCTCGATGCTGGGCGTCGACATGGACCGCTTCATGTTCTTCCTGGACGGAGTGGACAAGACCCTCTTCATCAACTCGAATCGCGATCGGTCGGGTGCGGTCGCGCTGGGCGTTCCTGAGGGGAACAGGGTCGTCCTGAGCGTGGCGCGGCTCTACGAGGAGAAGCACGTCGACCGGATGCTCCGCGCTGCTCCGGCGGTGCTCGCCGAACGCCCCGACGTCTCGTTCCTGGTCGTGGGTGAGGGGGAGGAGCGCGGGCCGCTCGAGGCGCTAGCGGCGCAACTGGGCGTGAGCGGGAACGTCGTGTTCGCCGGCGCGGTATCGCACGACGATCTGCCCGGCGTCTACGCTGCGTCCGACGTCTTCGTGACTGTCGCCGACCGCACCAACGCGTTCAACACGCTCTACGAGTCGATGCTGTCGGCGCTGCCGGTCGTGGCCCTTGACACTGGCAGGACGGCCGATTTCGTCGAACACGACAGGACCGGCGTGCTGCTGTCGACGGACAAGCTGGAGACGCTGCCCCGCCTGATCCTCGATCTTCTGAACGACGATGCACGAGCCCGCGCGCTCGGAGAGGCCGCGCGTTCGCGGACGGACGAGCGGTTCCCGACCATCGAGGAACGTCAGGCGATGGAGGTGGAAGTGGTGGAGCGGGCTGTCAGAGAGCACGGGGGACGGACCCAGGTGTGACGAGGAAGCGCGGCTTACGGTGTTCGCGCCGACGGCCGTTACCGGGGGGGCGACGCTTGCGGGACTACGTGGACGGGGAGAGCTCAGCGCGGACGGTGTTTCGACACAGCCTGATGACGTTCACCTCACGCATCGGCATCGTCCTCATCAACATCCCGACATCCATTCTCATCGCCAGGCTTCTGGGGACGACGGGCCAAGGAACCTACATCTCGGCCGTGACGTTCCCGGCGCTGTTCGCGTTCATCGGGCTCCTGGGCATCGACTCGTCGCACACGTACCTGCTTTCGCAGAAGCGCTACACGGTCGCCCAGGTGAACGGACAGGGGCTCCTGATGACCCTGGCCGTCACCGCTGTCGCGGTGCCCTGCTACCTGCTGTTCCTTCAGTTCTACAGCGGAGCGGCCGACCCGTTCCTCGCGTCGGTGCTGCGGCTGTCTGCGGTCCTGATACCGATACTGCTCCTGAAGTACCTGTCGGTCGCACTCCTCCTGGGCATGCACCGGATACGCTGGTTCAACGTGGCCAACCTGCTCCAGGCCGCGCTCCTGCTCGCGCTGATGTGCCTGAACCTCTTCGTGTTCCACGGAGGCCCCCGAGGCGCGATCCTGGCTTACATCGCGAGCGAGTTCAGCGTGACCGGAGTTGCGTTGCTCGTCGCGCGTCGCGAACTCAGGGGTAAGAGGATGTTCGAGCGTCCTCCTCCCGGCATGTTCAAGCGATCCATTATCTACGGGCTGCAGGGCCACGTCGGGAACGTGTTCGTCACGTTCATGTACCGGTTCGACATGTTCCTCATCCTGTCCCTGGCGGGATTGCACATGCAGGGTCTCTACTCGATAGCGGTCCTTCTGGCCGAGAAACTGTCCCACATCCCGCATTCGGTCCAGGTGGTTCTCTTCCCCAGGCTTTCCTCACTCGAGCAGGAGGAGGCCAACGAGCTGACGCCGCGGGTCACCAGGAACGCGTTCCTCGTGACGCTGCTCGCGGGCGCCGTGCTCTATCTGCTGTCCCGGTCGCTCGTCCTGCTGTTCTACGGGGAGGAGTTCCTGCCGGCGCTGCGCGCCCTTCGCGTTCTCATACCCGGGGTGGCCATGCTGTCCATAGCCGTCGTGCTGTCCGGCTACTTCTCGGGCAGCGACCGCCGCATCTACCAGACCATAGCGGCCGCAGTGGCATTCGCGGTCAACGCGGGACTCTGCTTCCTGTGGATACCCTCGCACGGCATCGAGGGGGCGGCGTGGGCGTCGACCACCGCCTACACGCTCCAGAGCGCATTGATGCTCGCGTTCTTCAGACGTCTTTCGGGACGGGGACTCGCGGAGACGATCTTCATCCGCCGCGAGGACCTTGTGTTGTACGGCGGGATCCTGAAGAAGCTGGCACGACGCCAATAGCGCGACCCCTGACGGCCACAACCAACCAGAACCAGCTACAACCAGCAGGAACAGCGCACTCTCAGCGTCCGGACCTCTCGGCCCGGGCGGTCGCCGCATTGAGGGGCCTTGGGGCATTCCGAGCGCTGAACAGCGGCGGGATGCGAAACACCTACGAATGCCCTCGTAGAAGCCTCTTGGCGTGATACGAAGAAATTCGTAGAATGTATGCAACCTCGGGGGACGTTCCCGGGTCAGACGGGCGAAAGGAGAGTGCGATGCCCCCCAGAGAGAGAACGAGACCCACCGCATCCGAGCTGGAGATCCTTCGCGTTATCTGGGCGCGGGGCCCGTCCACCGTCAAGGAGGTCCAAGACGGCCTCCGGCGAGGAGAGCGCCGCGGATACACCACGGTTCTTAAGCTGCTGCAGATCATGCACGAGAAGCGACTTGTCGAGCGCCGCCGCGACGGGAAGGCGCATGTCTATCGAGCCCGGCTCCGGGAGGTCCAGGCGCAGAAGCGCCTCACCGCCGATCTCATCGACGGTGTCTTCCGCGGGTCTGCCGCCAGGCTCGTGATGCAGGCGTTGTCGTCGAAGACCCCTTCCAGGGAGGACCTTGAGGAGGTCCGGCGGCTGCTCGATGAGTTGGAGGAGGAGTGATGGACGCCGTCATAGTGCGATTGCTCGAGTCCGTCGCCCGTCCGATAGCGCTCGCCCTCTTCCACTCCTTGTGGCAGGGAGCGATCATCTTCGGCCTTGTCGCCGCCGCGCTCGTCGCGCTCAGGAAGAGGAGTGCTACCGTCAGGTATGGTGTCGCCTGCGTCGGTCTTCTGCTCATGCTGGTCGTCTTGGTGTCGACGGCGGTCTACTTCGTCGCGCACCCTGAGCCCGCGCTGGAGCAGGAGGTCGTGATGACACGCGCGGCCGACCTGGACGCTGCCGCGGCCGGCTCGGCTGCGAATGAAGCAGGGAGCCCGACAGTTCCGGAACAGACCGGGCCGGGACGGGGCGCCTGGATCCTGCCTGACATCGACATGGAGTTCGCCGGGCCGTGGATCTTCTTCGCGTGGTTCGCGGGCGTGGTTCTTCTCGCCGGCGCCCACCTGAACGGCTGGCGGCGGGCCAGGTTGTTGTCGAGGGTCGGCGTGAGCTCCGTTCCCCCCGAGTGGACGCGTCGCCTGAAGAGGCTGTGCGAGCACCTGGGGCTGTCGGCGTCCGTCCGTTTCCTGGCGTCGACGCGGGTGACGGTGCCGACCGTCGTCGGTTGTCTGCGGCCCGTCATTCTGGTCCCGCTGGCGTCCTTCACCGAGCTTGCGGCGGGAGACCTGGAGCTCGTTATCATTCATGAGCTAGCGCACGTAAGGCGGCACGACGTGCTCATCGGCTACGCGCAGGCGGCGGCCGAGACGCTCCTTTTCTACCATCCCGCGGTCTGGTGGATCTCGCGCCGGGTCCGCATTGAGAGAGAACACTGCTGCGACGACGGCGCCGTCCGAGCGACCGGGGACAGCGTCGCCTACGCACGCGCACTATCGGAGGTGGAACACATGAGACAGAGGATCCCGGCACACACTATGGCCGCGGACGGCGGAGCATTCCGCGACCGGATCAGACGACTCGTCGGAGGAGAGCCCTCGGGAGCCAGCACCAGGCGGGCCGGTCTTGCCGGCGTGCTCGTTCTGACGCTCGTGTTCGGGCTGGCGGTGCCGTCCATCACGGCGGCGCCGGTCGGCGACGCGAACGCGCAGACCGCTTCACTTATCTCTTCGACCTACAACGACGTCGAGGGGGAGTGGCGAGCGAAGGGTTTTGGCGGCACCGTTCAGATGCACTTCGATCTGGACGACTGGGGCGAGATGACCATGACGATGGACTCCGACGACCTGGTCGAATCCGGGGACGGCTACCGGCTCCAGAAGGACGCCGGCACGTTCGTCCTCGAGGGCAGCCGCATGCCCAGGAAGTGGCGCAAAGTTGTCTTCCGCCCCGACCCTGCCTTCGCCACGGCGCTCGTGAACATGGGTTACGATGTGGAGAACAGCGAGCAACTGATGGAACTGGCGGTCCACGAGGTCAGCCTGGATCTCGCCAGGGGGATTGCTGACGCGGGCTACGACGTCCCGCTGGACACGCTGGTGGCATTCCAAATTCACGACGTGACGCCCGACTACGTGCGGGCGATGGCGGACGCAGGGTATGATGAACTCACTCCGGACAAGATCGTCGCGTTCGCGATCCACGACATCGATCCCGATTACGTGAAGCGCATGGCGACGGCCGGCTACGAGGATATGACGCCGGACGGGATGATCGCGTTCGCGATCCACGACATTGAGGCGGAGTACGTGGAGCGGATGGCGGCGGTGGGCTACGAGGATCTGACGCCGGATCGCCTGATCGAGTTCGCCATTCACGACATCGAACCCGAGTATGTAGAGCGGATGGCGGCGGTGGGCTACGAGGACCTGACGCCGAACCGGATAATCGAGTTCGCGATTCATGACATCGACGCGGAGTACGTCGAGGAGATGGCGGCGCTGGGCTACGAGCACATGGACCCCAGTCGCATCATCGAGTTCCACATTCACGGCGTGGACGCGGATTTCATCAGCGGCCTGGCCGAGGTCGGCTACGGGGACATCGGCCCGAGTCGGATAGTCGAGTTCGCGATCCACGACGTGACGCCTCAGTTCATCGAGAGGCTCGAGAAGAAGGGGATCACCGGCTTGTCACCCAGCGAACTCGTCGAGTACAGGATCACCGGTGGCAGCAGGCACGGGTCGCGGGGACACCGCGGCAGCCTGTAGGAGTCGATGCGACGGGCCACTCATGGCCTGTCTGTGGACAAGCGAACCGCCCGGACCTTTCGGCCCGGGCGGTTCCTTTGTGGTCGACTGGACATCGCTACATGCCGGGCTCGGGCTCGGGCACGGGCAGCCTCACGAAGAACGTGGTACCCTTCCCAACCTCGCTTTCCACGCGTATCGAGCCGTGATGCCGCTCGATGACGCCGTAAGCGATCGACAGACCCAGGCCCGTTCCCTGGCCGATCTCCTTGGTGGTGTAGAACGGCTCGAAGATCTTGTCGAGCTTCTCTGAGGGGATACCCGGACCCGTGTCTCGTATCTCTATCTCGACCGACGTCGCATCGTTGACCAGCCGCGTGATCGCCGTCAGAGTGCCGGACCCGTCCATCGCCTGCGCGGCGTTCAGGATGAGGTTCATGAAGACCTCCTGGATCTGGCCGACGTCGACCTCGACGAGCGGGATGCCGGGGTTCTCGTCCTTGATGATCGAGATGTTGCGGAAGATGTGCTGCTGCTCCAGGAGCGCGATGACCTCGTTCAGGACGTGGTTGATGTTCGACTCGGTGCGCTCGGGCTTCGTCTGCCGGGCGAAGTCGAGCAGCCCCTTGACGATGGTCTTGCAGCGGTCGGCCTCGCGCGCGATCTTGTGCACGTTCTCCCGGTTCTCGGCCTTGATCAGGTCTTCCTTGAGCATGTGTGCGTACATGACGATACCGCCCAGCGGGTTGTTGATCTCGTGCGCGATACCGGCGGCCAGCTGCCCAAGCGTAGCCAGCTTCTTGCTCTCGGTGATCTTGCGGGCCGACTCCTGGAGTCTCTCGTCGCGCTCCGCTATCGACCGAACCATCGAGTTGAAGGTCTCCGTCAGCTCTACCAACTCGCCAGCCGCCTCCGGGTTGACGTCCACGCATGCGTCCATCCGACCCTGCGCCAGATCCTGCGATGCCCTCGCCAGGTCGCGAATCGGCCGGACTATGCCCGTCGACAGGATGCTCGCCACTATGAGGGCCACGACCATGCCGGCCATGCTGACCAGAGCGAACGTCCAGAGCGTCTGGGTCCGCACCGCGTCGAACTTGCCCGCGAGCACGCCGACGTAGAGTATTCCGATGATACCGTCTTCGAGGTCCCGAATGGGTCCGTAGGCCGTGATGTACCAGTCGTCGACGACGAACGCGCGGGCGATCCAGCGCCCGCCGTTACGGACGACGTGGTTGTAGACCTCCTCCGAAACGCGCGTGCCGGTCGCGCGGTCGCCGCTCCTGGCCATCACGTTGGTCGCTATGCGGATGTCGTCCTGGAAGATGGTAGCCGTGCCAATGTCCTTGCCCTGCCAGGTCTCTCCGGCGTAGGCCGTCTCCTTCACACTGTCGACGATGTCCTCACCGCGGTTCAGGAGAACACCACCGTAGACCACCCCCACGAGCCTCCCGTCGCTCATGATGGGCGCAGCCGCCCTGAGCATCATCCCGTCGGTGAGAACCTCCAGGTCGGACGGTCTCGCGCGGGGAGTCTCCAGGATGTCCATTCGCGCGCGCTCGGCGAGCTCCGGCATCTCTCTCGCCAGCACGTCACCGGATACAACGGTCGTGGCGGCGACGGGAACACCCTTTCTGAGGACGTGTCCCACGACCTGGTCGGCGGACTGGTCGTCGCCGATCACGGCGGTCGGGGCGGCCCGGGAGATGACCACTCCGCTGGCGTCAGTGACGGACAGCACGTCGAGCCCCGCCGATTCCAGCCGCGTTGCCAGGCGACCGGACAGGTGCGGCCGCTCTCCGTCGACGACGGCGTTCACTATGCCGGGCTCGCGGGACATGAACTCGACCTGCGTCCGGATGTCGTTCAGGTGGGTGTTGTACACGAGAAACGCGGTGTTGAGATCGTGTTCAACACCGCGCTGAACCTGTGCAACGAGACTGTCACCGAAGAGGCGGGTTCCAATGACGGTCGACCCGACGCCCATAATCAGCACCACGATCGCGATGCTTGCGGCCAGCCTGGTCCTGAGCGTGAGGGTCATGACCGGAGCTCCGGTGGAAGGGCCCCGCCTGCAGACGGGGCCGGTCGTAACGAGAGGTCACGCGGCTTCTACCACTCGCCAGTGCGGAGGTACTCGTCCATCGCACGCGCGGCCTGCTTGCCCGCGCCCATTGCCAGGATCACCGTGGCGGCGCCGGTTACGATGTCCCCGCCTGCGAACACGCCCTTGATGTTCGTCTTCCCGGTCTCTTCGTCGGCGACGATGTTGCCCCACTTCGTCAGCTCGAGGTCCGGCGTGGCGCTCGTCAGGAGCGGGTTCGGCCCCTGTCCGATGGCCGACACGACGACATCGACGTCCAGCATGTGCTCGCTGCCTTCGATGGCGACGGGCCTTCGCCTGCCGGAGTCGTCCGGCTCGCCCAGTTCCATCTTGAGGAGTTCCATCTGCCTCACCCAACCGTCTTCGTCGCCGATGATGCGCGTGGGATTGTGCAGAGTGTGAAGGATGACACCCTCCTCGACAGCGTTCTCGATCTCTTCGTTGCGGGCCGGCATCTCGGCTTCCGACCGGCGGTAGACGATGTAGACGTTCTGTGCGCCCAGCCTCACCGCGCAGCGCGCCGAATCCATGGCGACGTTGCCGCCGCCGATGACCGCGACGTTCTTACCCACGCGGATGGGAGTGTCATACTCCGGGAAGAGGTAGGCCTTCATCAGGTTCGTTCGAGTCAGGAACTCGTTGGCCGAGTAGACGCCGTTCAGGTTTTCGCCCGGGATGCCGAGGAAGTAGGGGAGTCCCGCGCCGGTCGCGACGAACACCGCTCCGTAGCCGTCCGCCAGGAGCGAGTCGAGCGTTCCAAGCTGGCCGACGACATGGCTGGTCTTGAACTCGACGCCCAGCTTCATCACGTAGTCGCACTCGACCTGCACTATGGACTTCGGCAGCCTGAACTCCGGGATGCCGTAGACGAGCACGCCACCCGGCTTGTGAAGGGCCTCGAAGATGGTCACATCGTGCCCGAGCTTGGCCATTTCTCCGGCCACGGTCAGGCCAGCGGGTCCCGCGCCGACGACGGCCACCTTCTTGTTCGTGGGGTTGGCCATGACGGGAGTTCTGATCTCTCCCTGCTTCAGCTCGTAGTCCGCCGCGAATCTCTCGAGCCTGCCGATGGCGATCGGCTGGTCCTTCTTCGCCAGGATGCACACCTGCTCGCATTGCTCTTCCTGAGGGCAGACCCTGCCGCACACGCCCGGCAGGCTGTTCTTTTCCTTGATCTTCCTCGCAGCACCCAGGAAGTCACCGTTCTGCATCAGCTTGATGAACGCTGGGATGTCGATCTCGACGGGGCAGCCCTCGACGCAGAACGCCTTCTTGCACTGGAGGCACCTGAGGGCTTCCTCCCGCGCCATCTCGCGCGTGTAGCC
>Ga0102958_1000312_pt1 | contig 11657 bp, 11 predicted proteins | sample SalPonF2_B_D1_MG_FD_84513 | JGI IMG/M metagenome (GOLD analysis project Ga0102958, IMG submission 84513) | Salt pond soil microbial communities from South San Francisco under conditions of wetland restoration - Salt Pond MetaG SF2_B_D1_MG ...
AGTGAAGAACTATGCTCTGTGATTAATATCTTACTGATTTTGTCAGGTATGTCAACAGGTAAATGAAAATAAAAGAGGCCACCAAGGATTGAACCCTGGTGGCCATAGATTTGTGCATTAAAGAGCTTCCTAAATGTGTCTATCAATAAGAAGCCGTTTTTCTTCTCAGAAGTCGTGACATTTGAATCCAGTTATCCGGACAAGTCTTTACAAAGAGAGACCTTCTCGGGGCCGCTCTTTCTTTTGTCATTCGGTCAATATCTGGTACGGAGGAGGGAGCATCTCTGGGGTGTTTTCAGGTGGCCCATAGATAGCCATAAAATTTTCTTAACCATGAATGCTTGCAGATTGTTGACTGATTCGGTAATATAAGTATCAAGGCAGTAAAGAAAACCTATATTTCTAACTTATGTCACAAATATATATTAATATCAGTTGTTTAAGGAGTTGTTTATGATTACAGAGGCTGATAAGTTGAGAGTACTAATTAACAAGGCGATTGAAGATGGTGTTGTCACCGCCAAGGAGTACCATGAAATTTTAGCCCAGTCTGGAGCAGACGGACACGAGGACCCTGAAGAGAGAGCTTTGCTGGCAAGCTTACAAGCAATGATAGCCGATGGATCTGTCAAAAGGACTGCTTGATCATTATAAGAAATCAAGGATTCTTCCTGACGCGACAAAAGATGAATTATATTTTCCTAAGGCCCCAGCCATCCCCGGTTGGGGCTTTTTTCTGTCATCTTTCTGTCTTCCCTCCGTCCCACTCAAAAAGTTCCCCAAGACCGGGCCTGGACAGAACTTTTAAATGCTTTCAACACTAAGCGATGGGTGTTTTATGAACATCAATGCATTTTTTTGTGTTTAGGTTTGCAAGTCAGAGAAATTTTTTCTACCCCTGCAAGTTAGTATCAGACACTTCATCCTTAGATCTGCTTTCGCGCATTGCCGCTCGAGCAAGCACATGGGAGGCAACTGGCATCGTCAACCAGACAAGTATCACGATCACCAGAGCGCGCCATCCCCAGGACCAGTTGCCACCGATTAAAGCCGCCCCTGAGACTATCATTACAACCCCCAGCGATCCGGCTTTGGTTGCGGCATGCTGACGAGACAAGGCATCTTTCAATACAAACAGCCCGGAACTTGCCAGCAACAGCACGAGTACACCAAGGGCAATAAATAAAGTCCCAACAGTAGTCATGGCTATATCTCCTCTTTATCACTGTTACGTTTCTCCAAGAGACGTGACCATGCCAGCGTTGCAACGAAGCTGATCAGTGCAACTCCGAGTGCGATATCGAGAAACAATACTCTTTGGGTCGAAAGTGCGGCAAAAGTGCACAAAGCGACAGCAGAAGAGAATAGGATGTCGAGTGCGACGATCCGGTCAGCATCTGATGGCCCAAGCACAAAACGCAGAACTCCCAACCCCACGCACCCGAAAACAATCAAAACGAGCAGAATGATCATCATGATGAACTCTCTGGAAAAAGCAGGGAAATATCGTGTTCAAAATCACGCCTGATTGCCTCTATGCTGGTCTTTGTAAGACGGGTATCAAGCAGATGCAGAAGAATTTCACGACGTTCCATATCAATATCAATTGCGCTGCTGCCCGGGGTTAATGTCACCAAGGCACCGAGGACAGCAGCTCCTGTCATACTCATCGGCACGAAGCGAAATTGAACAAAACCCGCAGGCGGTGCAGTGTGCTTCAGAATGATCCTTGCGGTGGACACTCCTGAGAGAAGACAGTGTCCGAAAAAACGCAGGGAAAGCCTACACATGATAAAAGGTCGAAATCTCATGGCGAAACTCCGCGCAATGATATGGCAGCATTCGTAACAAAAATAACGATTTGCTCCGGGAACAGTCCCATCCACAAGGTGAGTAGGGCCAGTATCCCCACACTGGCGTAAGCCGGGGTTAAGCGAGTTGCCACAGGCGGCTGCCAGTTATGATCAGGATGCGGCTTCCAGAAAGCCTCAAGCCAGATCTTTAGCATAGAATAAAAGGTCAGAGCGCCGACAAACAATGCGACGCCTGCCCATAGATATTCACCCTGAATGAGACTCTCGCTAACAATGAGGTACTTGCCCCAGAAGCCGCTGAGAGGAGGAATACCGACAAGGGCTAGTGCAAACAGCAGGAACAACACTGCAAGGAACGGCTTAGCAGTATACAACCCACCGATTCGTCGCAGATCGTAATGTCCGGTCTGACGATAAATCAATGCTGCTGCAAGAAAAAGCCCGGCCTTGACAAGACTGTGGTGCAGTGCAAAGAAGATGGCGGCAGCGTTCCCGGCGCGAGAAGCAAGGGCAATGGCGAGAAGCATATAGCCGATCTGGCTGATGCTGTGAAAAGCCAGTATGCGGCGCATGTCCCAGTGATAAGCAGCCCCTAGGACTCCGCTCAGCATCGACAGTAGTGCAATCCAGCCGAGCATCGTGAAGAGCAGTTCCGGTGTGGGTTGGAAGGTACTGCCTAAAGTGCGGATTAGTGCACAGATCCCGATTTTGCTGAGTAACGCCGAGAACAGGGCCAGGACCGGACCGGGGAGCGTGTGATAAGAGGCCGGAAGCCACGCGAAAAAGGGAAACGAGGCGGCCTTGATCAAAAAGGCTAGAACCAGCAAACCAATCAGTGGCAGCATGAGCGGAGTATCGAGCCGGGCGGCGGCTCCGATTGCCGTGAAATTGAGTTGCCCGGTAGCTGCGTACAATAAAGCAACCGCCGTCAGCAACAACAATGTTCCTATCAGGTTCATCGCAAAGTACTTGAGGGCGGCATCGAGCTGTCGTAAGGCACCGCCCTGCACAAGCAGACCAAGGGAGCAGATCAGTGCGACCTCGAACCAGACATAAAGATTAAAGAGGTCCGCAGCCAGAAAAGCCGCACATGCACCGGCGGCCAAACCATGCAACAGAGGGTGCAGTCCGGGTGTCGAAGGCGCGATGTCAGCGTCGCTGGCTTGCCATAGCACCGTAATCATCACCATGACCGCGGCAATAAGCACGAGAGCACTGCCCAAACGATCGGCGGTCATCTCGATTCCAAATGGCAACGGCCAGTTACCGGCCGTCAAGGTGACGGTATCCTGAAGATTGACTCTCCAGATCAAGACCATCGCGCACACCAAGAGTACAAAACTGCCGCAGAAACTAATAGCTCGTTGCAACCGCGCTGAAGACTGAGCTATCACGCAGAGCAAGGCTGTGGTGAGCGGTACGAGCAGTGGTAGGATAGCCAGGATCATGGTACGTCCTCCAACGCGGGCTTGACCGCATCCGTTGCTGGAGGTTCTGCGCTACGAAGCATCGTCACATCATCACTGCCGGCAACTTGCACCAACCGCACAGCGAGCACCAGGGAGAAGCAGAGCAACGCAAAACTGATAACGATTGCCGTGAGAGTTAATGCTTGCGGCAGAGCATTTGCTGCATTTTGAAGAGTTGTCTCTTGTTCTGCGATAATCGGCGGAACCCTACTGCCGAGGCGACCCGCCGTGAACAAGAGGAGATTGATCCCATTGCCGAGCACCGCCAACCCGATCAGGCAACGCAATAAATCGCGTGACAGGGCCAAATATGTCCCCGCTGTGACAACCACCCCAATAGCCAGCGCAACGGCCCAGATCATACTTCCTCCTCGATGGCCTGTACCAATATCAGACAGTACCCACCGATGGCACCCCAAACTGAGAGGTAAACCCCAAGATCGAACAACATGACTGTTGAAAGCGGCATCTGAAAGAAGCCGAAAGATAGAGTGACCCAGAGATGAGTCAGAAACGGCAAGTTCTGTAAAATGGCTGGGAGGCCGCTAATCAAAGAAAGCAGGACACCGCAACCCGCAAGACGGACCGGACCAAGCGGCAGACGGCGTAATGCCTCACTGGAGCTGAAAACCAATGCGTAAGCGGAGCTAGCTGCGACAGCCAGGAGGCCAGCGATGAATCCACCACCCGGAGCATTATGACCTCGCATAAGAACCCAAAAGGAAAGCATCAACAGCACAGGATAAAGCCAGCGCATAAACACTTCGGCGATCAGGGGTCGTGACGTCATCGGTGTTTATCCTTAACCAGCTTGAGTAAAGGAAGTGCCGCCAAGAGTGCAAACATGAGAACAGAAATCTCTCCCAGAGTATCCAACGCGCGAAAATCAACCAGGATGAGATTCACAACGTTGCGACCGTGCGCCATCGGAAGACTCTTTTCAGCATAGAAATCAGTCAGCATACTGTCAAAGGGCAATGCGGACACGAGCAGGACCAACATGGCCAGGGTTGTGCCGAAAGCGATCGCGACAGCCAAGGATAGCGGCCGGAGACGCGGTTCTTTCGGTGCGTTTATTTTTTCAGGGCTTAAGCGTCTCAACCTGACCAGAACGGTCGCTACGACCACGACAAATACTGTCTCCACCACGAACTGCGTGAACGCGAGATCCGGGGCTCCGGTGAACAGGAACAGGATAGCACTGCCATAGCCGACCAAACCACTGACCAGAAGAAGAACCAAGTGGTCATAAACATAAAGAGTAGCCAACCCTCCGACAACAATCAGCGTAGAGGCCCCCAACACTGGAATCGTCAGCGTCTTGACCTCTGGCCAATTCCACACCGGCGAGTCCCCTATAAGCATGATAATGGTCAAAATTGTCACTACCGCCACCATGCTCAGGAGGTAACGGGGCAACAAGCCGTGTTGCAATAAACGGGTTTGCCTGGCAGCTAGTCTCGGGAGAGCATCGAGTACGCGACGGTAACAGGCTTCGGGACCAATCGTCTCAAAGTGCCTGATCCGGTCCAGCACCGCATGGAGCCAGTCCCAACGTAAATAGACCAATATGCCGAAACTGATCGTGCCAAGGGTGACCTCCAATACAGGCATGATGTCATATGCGGCATTGACCTTGGAGGCATCAAAACCCGGTGAAATTGATCGCGCCGAGGCACCAAGCAACGGATCGATCAGCGTTGGAAAGAATCCAAAAAGAAGGCCAAGGGAGGCCAGGACCAGTGGCGGCATGAGCATGCTGGCCTTAGCCTCATGTGGATGGGCTTTGCGTGGTACAGTATCTTTCCCCCAGAAAATGTGGATAGCCGCAATTGCCGCGACAGCGACGGACAGCCCACTAACGAAGACCGTAGCATAACTCACCAAGTGCAGAACATCAGCCTGTGTCTTTGCAAATGTGATTGCGTCTTTGGCAACAAAGCCGAAGGTTAGAGGCAACCCAGCCATCGACAGGGCCGCTAACATGGCTGCCGCTGCGGTCCATGGCATGTAATGCCTCATTCCAGTTAAGTTGTCGATCTCTCGTGTTCCTGCACCATGATCCAGGTTGCCAGCGACGAAGAACAATGGAGCCTTATAAAGTGCATGAGCGAAAAAAAGGGCTGAAGTTGCCAAGGCCGCTCCATGCCCAGGCAGGCCAACCAGCATAACCAGCGTGCCCAAAGTCGCAACTGTGGACCAGGCGAGGATTCGCTTGAGGTCACGCTCGTAGACCGTCTGAAGAGCAGCAAAAACCGCGGTTATGGTTCCTCCCCCGATGAGAGTGTATTCCCAGAACAAGAGATCGCTAAAGGCTGCATCCAGTCGTGCCAGAAGATAAATGCCGAGTTTGACCATAGTCGCAGAATGCAAGTAGGCACTCACAGGCGTGGGTGCAGCCATAGCGTTGGGCAACCAGAAGTGAAAAGGGAATTGTGCCGACTTGGTGAAGGCTCCGACCATGATCAAGCCCAAAGCTGTATTGAGCCGCCTATCACTAAGAAACAGTGGCGCACGCTCCAGCAACAACTGGATGGAGTATGTTTCGGCAATCTGGCCGAGGAGGATCAACCCAGCGAGCAGAAAAAGACCTCCAACGCCTGTGATCATAATGGCCTGTTGTGCCGATTTGCGACTTGATTCCCGTTCATGATCGAACCCAACCAGCAGGAATGAAAGGATACTGGTCAGCTCCCAAAATACAAATAGGACCATGAGATTATCGCTGACTACCGCTCCGATCATGGCGGCCATGAATAGGGCCAGCAGAGTAAAGACCCGGTTGGATTTGGGGTGACCGGAGAGATAGCCAGCACCATAAACAAAGACCAAGGTGCCAATTCCGGTGATTAAGACTAGGAATTGGGCCGAAAGCCCGTCAACATAGACAGCAAAGTCGATGGCGAGTGACGGGACCCACGGCAGCGAGAACTTCCAGGGGAGTGGTGAGAAGAACAAGGCGCATAGCAACAAGGCAAACAATAAGCCTGGGATCGACGCCATCCATTGTTGCCCTTTTGACTGCGTTTTCGCGTTGCGACTTCTCACAAAATTCCCCACAGAACCTCCAGGAACAGGTGTGGATCGAGTTGCGTTTGATTACAGACAGTGAATGAACAGTTTCGGAATGGCTCCGTGCCAGCAAGAGTCTAAGGGGGCTTATTTTTCAGACGATCGCTCGACATGTAAACTTCTTGTGAATCGTTCAGCACAAGTCCTTCAATGCTGAATTATACATGATTTCGGACTTCAAATTTTTCGAGTCACAAAAATTAACAATGAGGCTACCGCGACCATTGTCCGCGACCATTGTCCTTGCTGATGTTAGAAATCTAAATTATCATTATAAGTCTAAAGAATAAAGAGGCGTTCGGGCTGCTATCCTTTCAAGCCTTCGGGATTATGATATAATTCGTCTTAAGATTCAGGAGACAAAACAGGAGGGTTTTATGGAACGGTTTAAAAATATTCTTTTTGCATCCATTGGCGCCAAGGATGACTTGAATGCCCTTGAGCGGGCTAATCGCTTGGCGATTACCAATCAGGCCCGGGTTACCCTTGTACGCGTCATCGAAGAGTTACCTATTGCGGCCAGCTATTTCCTTTCAAATAAACGCCTGGCCGAGTTCAAGGAGACCTCTCATCACCTTGCCCAAAAGGAACTCGATAATTTATCCCAAAAAATCGATTCCTCGCTGAAGGTCGAAACAAAGGTTTTGTTCGGGAAACCTTTCATAGAACTGATTCGTAGGGCTGTGGGCCACTCCCATGATCTCATCATCAAACCGAAACAGTTGAGTTTCAAAGAAGGACGTCTGGAAAGCCTCGATCTGCATCTGCTACGCAAGTGCCCCTGCCCAGTATTGATCATCAATCCCACTCAAAGAAAACCCTTCGGAAAAATCCTTATTGCGGTCGATCCGGACCCTTCTGACACCGAGCGGCTCAAACTTCATCAAGACATTATCAAGCTCGGAATGTCCTTGGCAAAACGTGAAAACAGCAAGGTCGAGGTCGTTCACACTTGGATGCTTGATGGTGAATCCATGCTGCGAGGCCCCCGTTTCAAGATGAGTGAGGAAGAGATCAAAGCATTGACTGAAGAGGTCGAAAAAGCCCACCAGAAGTGGTTGGAAGATATTCTATCTCCATATGATGAGAGCAACGTAAAGACCACAATGGCCAAAGGGCCGTCTGGAGCAACTCTGGTTGAACTGATCGAGAAGAAAAAGCCTGATATCGTAGTCATGGGAACAGTTGCACGGTCAAATTTACCCGGTCTTTTGATCGGCAACACCGCTGAATCGGTACTGAGTCGGATCACTTGTTCACTCTTGACAATTAAGCCCCCTGGTTTCAAAACCCCTGTCTCCTAGATACATTTGTCTTTGCCGTGCGCCAGTCAAGACAAATCGAACCTTTCGTTACGTGAATTTCCTCTAACAGGGCCATCTCCATAAAGAAGATGGCTTTGTTTTTTCTCGACTCTCGAAGTCGCTCAAGAAGTACCACTGGAAGCCATTTCCAATCACTACGCGACTCTTTTCACCATCCCGTTCGCGATCACCTCATGAAGGCTCGCGAGAATTGTAAGTTCTTCTGAATTTTCTCGCCCATCAGCAGCAGCTTGGGCAAAGATTTCACGGTGCTCCTGATTCGTTACAACTCCGTCCTTGATGGCTTTTTTTGACTTCAAGTAGCTTGACGGATTCTCTAGACATAAATTAACTCATGAACAATCTAAGATTTTTATGCCCTGCCACTTGTCTCTTTGATGCTCAGGTCCCTTTATGTCTCAGCTTCCGTGATAAGCGCGGTAAAGATTGGGACATTGTCCAAATTGGACGCTAGGACAATTGTGGCATTTACTACAATGATTTCACCATTTGTTTTCCGAAGTTTGTGTTGTGTAACATAACCACTTTTATTCCACTTTTTTTCTCTAAAAGAATCCGCAATTTTCAACGAAAAAGGCTCCCCATCCTCAAGAAAATCGAAAACTGACTCACCCAGAAGTTGGTTTCTGGAAATTCCCAAGAGGTTTTCCGCCACCTGATTTGAGATCACAATTTTGCCATTTTCAAGAAAAGTCAAAATTGCCGCTGGTGATGCCTCAATGAGACTTTGATAACGTATCTCTGATTCTTTTCGTTGCAATGTTGTCCTATCAAGCGCTGCCAGCATCTCGTTAAAACCGTTAATAAGCTGGCCAATTTCATCACGGGATCTTTTAGCAGAGATTCGTTCCGACAGGTCACCGGTCGTCGCAACTCTATGAATTGTTGCCGAAGCTGAACTGATAGGTTCAATAATAAACCGTCGGGTCAACATCCCCATGACAATAAACACGAACGCTAAAATGCCAATTCGATAAATAAGTTCATGTCTGAGATTCGCGCCGATTTCCTTATATAAGCCCACCATAGGCCACGAAACAGAAACAGCTCCCATCACCTGGCCGACTTTATAGTTGTAGGAAGAATGTTCTGGTGGGTAGCGCTCTTGGATAAAAGTTGGTGCAGACTCATAGCTACCATGACATTCAAGACATGATTGTTCCGCAATCATTGATTGCATGTATCGAAAGACCTTGCCACTGCTTTCATTTAAGACCTGATAGATTTCTTTGCTTGGCGGCCCCATAAAAGACTTCAACTGTTCAACCTCAAAATCATCTGGCATATTTTCTGGGTTGCGGTAATTCAGCGAAATTTGCCTTACGGCATATCTGTTCCCCTCGGAGATCCTCTTTGCAATTTGAGTGGCAACAACTTGAGGGACAAGAGCATAGTTGGTTTCCGCTTCGTCGCGAACGACAGCCGACATGTAATCAGTGGTGGAAATCACTTGTCTTGCAACACCGCGACTATGCTCTAATGCCAGATTTTGAACTAGGTCTTGTTGATCTCTGTACGTCAGGTAAACAGTAATGACAAATAAACCAATTAGAAGAGTGAACAGGATAAGGTTCAGTTTGGCATTGAGTTTAAGGTTAGAAAAAAAGTCCATTAATACCTCCAAAATGGGTTCATTCTAGTAACGACACGTACCTCTTCAGCCCAAAAGATGGGCCGCTTTCAGAAAGAGTCCATTGTTTTCAATGGTGTATATATCTTATGCAAATTATTTTAAAATTCTGGAGTTTTGGCAATTAATCCCAAAGGTATTACAAATTTCTCCTTGGCATCTGAAACAACACTCTCTTCCGCTAACAGCCTCCAGACAAGAGCGCTCAAAGGGCAACCCATAATAATTGGTAAAAGATTATTATGCAGATCTCCCAAGGAGGAGATGAGACTAATTCCGTGTAGTAAATCCTCATAAGTCACTCCTGCCAGCGTCAGAAAATATCAGGTTAAAAAGCTTGTTTGCAATTTTAATTTCAGAGTCATAACGAAAGATTTCTCGTAAATAAACAGCTCAAGACAAGCTGCTCATTTTTTACGGATAGCTTGTAAACATCTTTCATCGTACCCGCCTTGTATCCTCAGATAACTACACAAATCAGACGTTTATCAAGCCTATCCGCTTGTCAGGGGATGTCAAAGAGATATCACGCATATATATACTCCCGAACTGTTTTTAAGATGTAAATTTGACGGGATTTGGTAATTCTTACTACCCCTGCAATCCAGTAAAAGGCCACCAAGGATCGAACCCTGGTGGCCATAGTTTTCATCGCACTCTCTGTTTCTCAGAAATCTCCATGAATAAGACATGTTATATTTTCCCGAGCAACAGGGGGAGTCAAAAGAGTAAGTTTCTTATTTATACTCTCGCACTGATTGGACCGGCCAGATTGGCCAAAATGCGAAATTCTTGCTGATACTGATAAACAAGAAAACGCCCCAGAGTTTCCTAGGGCGTTTTACGTTCATCTATTTCTTCGAGTGTTCCCTTCGTGGGAACCTTTGATGGATCACGAGACCTCAGCAATCCAAATATTTTTGTTTTTCAACTTTATGAAATTTCCTCTAAATGGTCTGGCGGATCAGAAACTAGCATATAATCTTCCTCCTTATTCCTCATAGACCTCTTGTGCTATTGAGGTGATTTCACTGTAACACAAAAGCCAATTTAAGCTGCAAGAGGCTCAAGTTATTTTTGGTTAATCAAAGCTTTCTTTGACCTCTTTCACCCTGGTTGGGGCTTTCCCATTCCCACGCCTAAGTTTACTATTTATCCTCTCGCATTGTTTGGCCGTGCTCAGATTGGTGAAATTGCGAAATTCTTATTCTCCCTGCAATCTAAGAATCTTGATTTTCTGGTTATGTTTGGTTTGGGACTTCACCCGTTTCAATTAAGTTCTTAAATTCATTTTCTGAGAGGATTTGAACCCCTTGCTCAATTGCCTTTTCGAGTTTCTTGGGTCCGGCAGTCTCACCGCCACAAAGAAAATCTAATTTCTTTGTAACTGATGCGACCACGTTGAATTTTTTGTCCTGAGCTAAATTTGTTAACTCAACCTTTTTACTTGCGCCAAACCCTGTGAAACAGACTTGCAATCGGTTGTCCTTTGCTTTTGTGCTTCTAATTGAATATATGAGGTTCCATGCTTCAGCATCAGTCAATTCGGCAATCTGTTCTTTCGTAAAGTCTGTCTTTGATTGCAAGATCATCGTAGCTTTTTCAGTTGGCATGATTGCTCCTAAAACATAACGATTTATTATAACCGGTGGGGGAGCGCCGATTACTTGAGAAAAATTCTCATTCTCTGTTTCAAGTTTGCTCTGTTTAGGATGCCAGTGAAGTTGAAAACTTCTAAATTAAAGCCCTCATTGATATTTGAATCTTTCCAGTTTTCTGCAATCCATTTCAAGTCTTCGGCATTTATAATTGCAACATCAGTATCTGACTGAGATTCAACCTTGAGTCGATATGTATTCTCGATTGCGTCATCTGAAACTGTGGGGGCTATTACCAGGAAGCAATTAACTCTCTCCGTTGAATTGTATATGTATCTTTTGAACTGGTTGAGGTGATCATTTGGAAACTTGTATGTAGACTCCTTGCTTTTGGTGTCCCACATAAAGAGTTCTTTTGATTTACCAAAACGCAGCAGACCATCGGGGTGCTCACTGCCCGGCATTGGTTCTAAAGAAAGTCCTAACTTCTCTTCAAACAAAAATCTGGTTGCCTCTTCAAAAGCTGAATCCATGTCTTTATCTTTGGATATTATATTGTTTGACAAGAGGTTTTGTCTGTAACGGCCAGCAAGTTCTATGTAGTAGTCATATAACTTTTCCCTCGGATCAGAAGTGGCTCTACTGGCGGCAACCCTTAACCTGTCAAAATGGTTGATAACATTTTTGATTCGTGTTGCCTTTTTCCCGCTTACATTAACCCCTGGCAACGATTTACATAAACTGTAGAG
>Ga0102958_1000316_pt1 | contig 11587 bp, 15 predicted proteins | sample SalPonF2_B_D1_MG_FD_84513 | JGI IMG/M metagenome (GOLD analysis project Ga0102958, IMG submission 84513) | Salt pond soil microbial communities from South San Francisco under conditions of wetland restoration - Salt Pond MetaG SF2_B_D1_MG ...
GCCAAAGCTTTGCTTGATTTTGCTCTATCCTCTTAATCCCCTTCATCCCTGTGAATAAGTATTCTTGATTGTACAGATTTTCATAGATTCTGATCGCGGCTAAGAATAGCTTCCAATTGTGTTGACCACAAAGGTTACAGGCTGTTGATACCTCGTAGCTTGCTGCGAGGTAGTTCATTCATTTGTTTGATGAAAATGAATTATTCCTTCTGTGGAGCGCAGATGTAAATCTCTTTGTGGGAACGGGATTTCTATGCCATTCTTCCTAAACCCGGCATCGATGGCAAAGTTGATTTCACTAATGACATCAAACTTTACAGCAGCATTTGGGATCCAAAACAACAGCATGAAATTCAAAGAGGAATCACCAAATTCGCGAAACCATGCTTTGGGTTTCGGTTCAATCATAACCCGTTTATTGTCCAACGCGACTTGGACCAAAATCTCAGCCGCTTTTTGACAATCTGACCCATAAGCAATGCCAACGGGAACCTGCAGACGAATCTTAGGATTTCCGTAACTGTAGTTGATGACCTCGTTCTCGAGAAGTTTTGAGTTAGGCACGATAACCGAAATACCGTCTGGTGTTTCAATCAACGTGGTTCTCAAATTGACCTGTTTAACATCACCCCACACACCGCTGATTTCAAGTCTGTCTCCGACCTTAACAGGTCTCTCTAGGAGAAGGATGATGCCACTGATGAAATTCGATGTCAGGTTTTGTAGCCCGAAGCCAATTCCGACACCGATAACGGCGAAGAGCCCCAAAATAGCCCCAAGAGGAATGTTGACTGTGCTGAGGCCAATGTAGATGCCGATGAACAGAATCAGGAAATGAAGAAAGCGAAGCAGCGTATATTCTAAGCCCTCGTCAATATTTATTTTTTTAAACACATGATTACGAAGAGATGAACGAACAATTTTCGACACAACCAAAGACACGAGGACTGCAATTATGGCAACCATCAGGTGACTGATTGTGATACCGACATCCTGGATTTTGAATAACACAAAATCCTTATAGTAATAATTGATGTTTTCCCACAAAGCTTCACTGTTCATATCTGTATATTCCTAGACACGATTGAGGGGGTAAATAACTCATCGAAAAACCATCCTGTAAAAAACCGGAATATTAATCAATCCCTTCACTTGTTTAGCATTTTAGCATGTATGAGGTTATGAACCTATTTCAAGTAATTTACATTTTTTAAATCACGACTGCCAGGAAGCTTTCAGCGTTACTGGAATGCAGGGTTAGCAATAATTTCACATTTCTGAAAATCCAGATCGGATAAATCAATGCAGGAGGATTAATAGTAATCCTGCTATCCATTCAATCTCTGAGCACTTCTCTGTCAAAATCAATTTTTAAATATCAAGATATTCAGTAACACAGGTTGTGTCCTATAGAGGGCGCCAATATGCAGAAGTACAATTTTTAAGACAGTTTTGCCGGGAGGCTCAAATTTTAACCGGTCCGAATTATAGGGGGGGGGGGCAGTTCAGACTCTGGGCATGCTTTCTTATGGATTATAACCTGCTAAAATTACTTGCAACCAGATAAATCGTATAGCCGAGATAACAGACAAGCAATCCAGCACCTTCATAGCGATTAATACGACCGACACCACGAAATCCATAACCGATCAAAAAGAGAGAAACCGTCAGGACGATCATAACAGACATGTCTCTGGAGATTACTTCAGAAGCGACTTTCATCGGTTGAATTAACCCGGCAATTCCAACCACGGCCAGAGTGTTAAACAGATTGGACCCGAGCACGTTGCCAAGGGCGATATCGTGTTCTCCTTTTCTGGCAGCAATGATCGTTGATGCCAGTTCCGGCAATGAAGTTCCCACGGCAACAATGGTGAGCCCGATGATGAGATCACTTACCCCGAAAGCAAGGGCAATCTCTACCGCCCCCCACACCAGCAATCGGGAACTCGCGATGAGCAACACCAACCCGAGTCCAAGCCAAAACAGGGATCTGCCAAGGGGTTTAGCCCGCCCTTCAAGTTCCTGTTCGATTTCATTCCCTAGGGAATCGCTCTTTTTGTGAAGGCCCTGCCAGACAGTCCAGATCATCAAGCTAGCAAAGACCCCCAAGAGCACAAATGCATCACTACGTGAAAGGTCACCATCCCAGAGTTGGAATACCGCAAGGACGGTCACGGCAGTTAGGATAGGTAACTCTTTACGCAGGACCAGAGAATGAACGGCTATGGGACTGATCAGAGCCGTCACTCCGAGGATGAGAGCAATGTTCGTGATGTTTGAGCCGTAGGCGTTACCGAGTGCGATCCCTGGATTGTTTTGCAGCGCAGAGAACGCAGAGACCACCATCTCCGGGGCAGACGTGCCGAACCCAACAATGACCATGCCGATTAACAACGGCGGCATTCCGAAATGGCGTGCTGTAGAGGCAGCGCCATCAACAAAGCGGGCCGCGCTCCAGACAAGGAGAATCAGCCCCGCGATAAGTGCAAGGAGAGGAAGTGTCATCTATGGCACCCTAACACAATGCAAAAAACTCCCCGGAGATCTTTGTCAATTCTCCGCGACAGTTCTACAATTGAATTGATCAGACAAAAGTATTTATAAATATTTGCGCCCAGACTTGTTGTAACCAGGTCTGTTGTAACCAGATCTTGTTAAATAGTTTTTAGTTGCTAGAATGCTAGCATTCGATCGAATGAAAGCAAGGCTGGTTGGTGATAAAAAGATATCTTAAAACCCTTGGAGAAATAAAAACATGAAAAGAGTCATGCTGTTCGTTATTACCAACCTCGCAATTGTTCTTGTGCTCGGCATCGTCATGAGTTTGTTCGGGGTCAACCGTATTCTCGATGAACAAGGAGTGGGCCTTGATCTTTACAATTTACTGATTTTTGCTTCCGTCTTCGGCTTTGGTGGGTCACTGATATCACTGGCCATCTCAAAGTGGACGGCCAAGCGCATGACTGGCGCACAAGTCATTACTTCACCCGGCAGTGAAGTTGAGGTGTGGCTGGTGCAAACCGTAAGGAAACAAGCCGAGATAGCCGGTATTGGTATGCCCGAGGTTGCTATCTATGACGCTCCTGATGTCAACGCTTTTGCAACCGGTATGAGACGTAACAAGGCTCTTGTGGCTGTGAGTACAGGACTGCTTCGCTCCATGAGCCGCGATGAGGCAGAAGCCGTATTGGCCCACGAAGTCAGTCATGTTGCCAACGGTGACATGATCACACTTGCTCTTGTCCAGGGAGTGGTCAACACCTTCGTGATAGTTGCTTCGCGGGTGGTAGGTCATTTAATCGATCGCGCGGTGTTCAAAACCGAGAGGGGCCATGGTCCCGCTTTCTATATCACATCGATACTGGCACAAATTGTCTTCGGTATTCTCGCCAGTCTCATCGTGTTCTGGTTCAGTCGTCAGCGCGAATTCCGTGCTGATGCCGGCAGCGCCCATCTTGCAGGGAGAGAAAAAATGATCGCGGCCCTTGAAAAACTGCGTCGTAACGTCAACCAACCGCACCTGCCAGACCAGATGGCGGCGTTTGGTATCTCCGGCGGCAGAGGTCAAGGCTTCAAGCGCTTTTTCATGACCCACCCACCCCTTGAAGAACGTATCGCGGCACTGAGGCGCAACGCTTAATTGCAGCATCAGCAGTCACTTTGACTCTTTTCTCAAAGCAATACGTTCGTTGCGCAGATGATGAAATTTGAGGGTTTCAAGAAATTAGGGTGCTGAATGACACAAAAAAAAAGAGCCTGAAAACTATTAGAAGTGGCAAAAGAGGGCGATGTCGCAAGCCGTCTGTTCGACATTTTTATCCTCGGGCTGATCTTTTTGAATGTCACAGCCGTTATTTTGGTGTCTGTTGAAAGTCTAGAGTCAAAGTATGCCGAATATTTTGACGCCTTTGAATTGTTCTCTGTCATAGTTTTTACCTGCGAATACCTGGCCCGTCTCTGGTCTTGTGTTAGTGACCCTCGTTATGTCCGCACTGTTGCCGGTCGATTGCATTTCGCTATTACCCCAATGGCAGTCATAGATTTACTGGCCATCATGCCATTTTACATTGGTCTGGTCGGAGTCGACCTGCGATTCATGCGAGCACTTCGGCTGTTACGCATAATCCGGCTAGCGAAGGTAGGGCGCTACATGAAGGCCTTGCAGCTACTTTCTACTGTTTTGAAGAACAAGCGTGAAGAATTAATCTTGACCTTGGGCATGATGATGCTACTGCTGATTATAGCGTCTTGCCTGATGTACTATGTGGAGAATCCGGTCCAACCTGAAAGTTTCCCCGACATCCCCCATACCATGTGGTGGGCGGTCGCAACCTTTACCACTGTTGGTTATGGCGATATCTATCCCGTAACCGGGCTCTGCAAATTTCTCGCCGGAATCGTATCCATTCTCGGCATAGGTCTCTTTGCTCTCCCCACCGGCGTTCTCGGTGCAGGCTTTGTTGAAGAAATGCAGAAGAAAAAAGACCAGCAGTGCTGCCCCCATTGCGGCAAAAAAATCAACCAACAGCAATAAGAAATCGAAAGGTACAAGACCATGATGACCGTCACCTGGCTCGGCATCCTCTTCTGCTTATCTCAATCTGCCATGTTTTCTGGTCTCAACTTGGCCCTTTTCGGCATCAGTCGACTCAGGCTAGAGGTCGAGGTCAAATCGGGAAACAAGGCCGCGGCGAAGGTCCTTGGTTTTAGGAAAGATTCAAATTTTCTTCTGACGACTATTCTGTGGGGCAATGTAAGTATAAACGTCCTGTTAACGCTGTTGTCTGATTCGATCCTTGCCGGAGTAAGTGCCTTCATTTTCTCTACCGTTGTCATCACCTTGGTCGGTGAAATTATGCCGCAAGCCTATTTTTCCAGGAATGCTTTGCGGATGGCTTCATTGCTCGGGCCACTGCTGCGGTTCTACCAGTTCCTTCTGTATCCCGTGGCCAAGCCATCTGCCAAAATGCTGGACTGGTGGCTCGGAAAGGAAGGTGTACAGTATTTTCGCGAGCAGGATCTGATGGAAGTGATCAGGAAACACATTGATGCAGACGACGCAGAAATAGACCGGTTTGAAGGCTTGGGGGCAATGAATTTCCTGGCAATAGACGACCTGCTCGTAACTCATATCGGAGAGCCGGTCGATCCACAAAGCATCATTGTTTTGCCGGTCTCCTCCGGCAGACCGGTCTTCCCAAAAATCACAAGATCTCCTGAAGATTCATTTTTGGGTCAAGTAAATATATCAGGACGGAAATGGATCATATTAACAGACACAGAAGGAAGTCCGTTGCTGATCATGGATGCAGACGGTTTTCTAAGGGACGCTTTGTTACAGGAATCGTCTCCGAATCCTTTTCAATATTGCCACCGTCCTATTGTCGTCAGCGACATCAATACACCCTTGGGTAGCGTTGTCAGTCAGTGGGCGGTGCATTCGGATCATCCGAGTGACGATATCATCGATCAGGACATTATTCTCGTTTGGGCTGAGGAAAAACGCATCATTACAGGTTCTGACATTCTTGGTCGATTGTTGAGGGGTATTGCCGTCCGCAAAAATAATTTGCAAAATGGCTCTCCTTGGCCAGGCCAGCACGAGCCATAAAGAGTTCTAGAAATCACGCCACTGAAACGCCAAAAAGGGTGTGCCAGCACCGAGGCCTTCAAGACAGGTGAAGCCCTGAGACCTATTTAGACAACTCCTGAAGCACCATATTTTTTCGACGTTTGCCGCTTATCGTCCATTTTGAAGCCCATTCAAACTAACCAGAGCCTTCCTTCACCTTCGAGGGAGGGCTCATCTTCAATTCCCTTTGGTACATAAAGATTGAACCGACTCTTAAGATTGTGAGAGCCAGCAACAACGCGCTGAAAGCATAAATATCTGCTGGTAAAGTTTTATGCTGAAATACCAATATCATTATTTCACGAATAAAAATGGAGACATGAAAGATGGCTTCGATGAGCATGGAGCGCAATGTGCTGTTTGTATTCGCCAAGCATTATTGGCTTTTTTGTGGAGTGACTTGGGCGCGACACATAAAGAAATCATGGTTGGTATGAAGGAAAAATTTGCGCCTCTAATTGAAAAATATCACCAGCATGAGCATTAATGTTTTTACTGAATGTCACGACTGCCAGGAAGCTTTCCCGAAGCAGAAGACCTTCGCGAAATGCTGGTCCGGCTGCAATTCGATGCCCCCCCCCCATTCTGTTCAGGGCCATCCGCGACGAATGGGTCTTTACCACCACTGAAATCTGTTTCATCCAGGAACTTCTTGGTGCCTTTGAAGGCCTGTACGGTGTTTTTTTGCGAAAATAAACAGTTTTTGCAAAGTTAACTCAAATTGAATTCAACTCAATAAATTTTCCGTTTGGAAAAAGTTGAGCCGAGAACATTGAAAGTATTCTCTACAATAAACAGCGAGTGCGGATCACTGCTAAAAACGATCTCTTCAAGGCGTTTGAGTTGGATATTGTTAACAACGATTAACAGCACTGTTTTCTTAACTTTTTTATAAGCACCAACACCTGGAAGCATAGTTGCCCCGATTTTCATTTTGTCCATAACCTGGTCGGCAATTTCCTCAGGTTTTTCAGATATGACTAGAGTCATTTTGCGCTGATTGAACAAAGAGAGACAGTAATCCATAGTCATTGAGGTAATGAAAACGGCAATCATCGAAGCAATGACCAGATCATTGTCAAGGCTAAGAAAGCTGCAACTGAAAAGGAGTACGTTGAAAAAAAAGAAAAACTTGCCGAGGCCGATATTGAATTTCTGATAAAGGATGACACCGGCAATGTCTAGGCCTCCATTTGAGCCTAGAGACCGAAGAACCATGCCGGCGCCGGCACCAATTATCACGCCAAAGGTCACGGCTGCATAAAGCTGGTCTTGGATGTTTATTTGAAAGTCTATGAACATGAAAAATATCGAAAGAGAAATCATTGCCAGACTACTGTAGGCAAGAAAGCGTTTTGAGGCATAAGCATACCCCAGTGCGAACATCGGGATATTCAGGAGCAGAAAGATCCATCCAGAATTTAATGCACCTGTCAAATAATAGATTAGCGTTGCTGTGCCGAACAAGCCCCCAGGCACAAAGCCTTGAACTTCACCAAGAGACTTATAGCCTATCGCTTGGATTAAAGAACCAACCACGATCAAGCAACAATTCCAAAAAACAGAATATGGGAGTTTACGAACGATTTTAGTCACAAGTAGCTCTTCTCCTAATTATCCGCCAAATTATTTTTTAGAGGGACAAGTAACTACACATTTATATCAACAATTGTCAAATAAGCTTCTCCTTGTTTGAATATGTTTGAAAGGTAAATCTCTCTGTCTTCTGAACCGATCGATACAGCGGTTTGACATCGTTTCTTAGAGATGTTAGCGTCATCATTCCTATATGTCTTGGCGGCGTTCACATCTGAACGTTCCGACCATAGACCCGCAAATGAGGTGGACCGTTAATGCTCTTGGTGTTTTCGGGACGAACCCTCAACCTCTGGGGCAGCACTGGCTTGAAGCGCTCCGCTTCAAGATTAGGTGCGGGTGGCCCTGCCGAAATAAAATAAAAATAACCATCTACAGACATTCTTTTGTCTGATCATCTTCGAGTTGTTGCGGATTCTGCAGCAAACATTCCTATTCCTGCATAAATTCATCAACGACTATGATGCGACTTATGTCGATGTAATTCGTTATTGCGTTGAGATATTTAGAAGTTTTATAGAGCAAATATTCAAATAAAGGCCGTATGACATGAACATACAGGACGCAGTTGAGAAAACTATGAGAACAAAACCTTATGCCGTAGAGGAGGACATCTGATGGACGATCTACCTCAAGTGAATGTTACTGGCTGGCGTGAGTGGGTATCGTTAACCGAGCTTGGCGTACCATGTATCGAAGCCAAAATTGACACAGGAACCAAGTCTTCCACTTTACATACCTCTTTTGTCGAACATTATCGCAAAGAGGGTGAACTGTGGGTGCGTTTCGGCGTGAATCCGTTCCCGGACAAAGAGCACATGAGAGTTATATGCCTGGCTCCCGTCAACAGTACAAGAGTTCTTCAGGTCTCAGATACTCACGAAGAGTCATTTTTCGTAATTGAGTCCACAATCAAAATCGGTGCTTTGCACACTCGACTTGACCTTGTGCTGAAGAGTCAAGGTAGCATGAAACATGTCATGCACTTAGGGCGTAATATTTTACAGGCTCTGAATATTCAGGTAGATCCAAAAAACTCGTACCTGTTCGGTGAATTACCAGAAAAAAAAATTGAGAATGCCCCCCAATATGCCTGAGAAAATCAAACATCGAAATGAGCGAAGAGACATAAGAGCAAACGATAACAAGAATATTAACAAAGGAGACGGCATGTTTTCAGGAAACAACGCAATAGAAATTAAAGAAGAATGGAAAAATCAACTGACTGATTTTGTCAATACAACTGAAAAGCTTGAAGAATATATCAACTTAACTGATGGAGAACGACGGGCTCTTCAGTCAAATAAAACCACATGGGGAACAACACCATATTTTGCTTCTCTCATGGACCCATATGACCCCTCGTGCCCGATTCGAAAACAGGTTATTCCTTCACTGGAAGAACAGAAAAATGTTTTCGGGATGGATAATTACCTGGTTTGGAAAGAAAATCGGGATACTGACGAAGAGCGCCCCGACACCATCGCGCGTCAATATGAGGACCGGGTTGCATTCACGGTCACTCAGAACTGTGGTGTCTATTGCCGCCATTGTTTCCGCAAAGAGTTGGTGGTTGATGGCGACCTGGAACTCGACCTTAACGTTGAAGAGGGCTTGCATTGGATTTCACAACACCCGGAAGTCCGAGATGTCCTCATTACAGGAGGTGACCCGCTGCTTTTGCCAGACGAGCAGATTGCCTACATCCTTGAACGCTTACGGGAAATGTCTCATATCGAAATAATCCGTATCGGTTCGCGTGTTCCGATTGTTCTGCCACAGCGAATTACCGAGGATTTGAAGAAAATTCTCGGAGGGTACCACAATGTGCCGATCTGGCTTAACACGCAGTGCAATCACCCGAAAGAATTGACCGAGGAAGTTGCATGGGCTGTTTATGAGCTAATGAGCTGTGGAATCAACGTTGGCAACCAGGCTGTTCTATTGAAGGGAATTAATGACAATGTTGAAGTCTTTAAGGAACTTCATCAGAAGTTAATTAAAGTCAGGATCAAGCCTTACTACGTTTTCTATTGTGAAGCGGCACCCGGAATCGATCACTTCCGTACTCCTGTGGAAAAGGGTGCAGAATTAATAAGGGACGCCTTGCGTGGGCACACGACCGGCCTGGCTCAGCCAATGTATGTGGTCGCTACAAATATCGGTAAAATACCTCTTATGCCTGATTACTATATTGCCGACAAGACTGAGGATGAATACCTGTTATGCAACCATAAGGGGCAGACCACAAAACTACCTAACGTATAGGAGTAAATATTGACAGCTATATCAACTCTACATACTTTTTCAAAGTTGCATTCGTACACTGAAGAAACAGTTCTAAAAGTCCGTCGTGAGCTGCTCAGGCTCGGTTGTAAACACGATGAGATTGATGTTGTGCAGCAGATGACTTGTTTGAGATTGGTCTATGATAATCAAGTGTTGCTTGCCAACCCTTTCGAGGTTTATGTAACCATTAAAAGTATAAGGCGACCTGTCCAGGTTGTCGACATATGGGCTTTTTTAATCCTCTCTCACCAAGAGAAGTTGAAAAAGAGTAATCAACGAATCAAACTAGCGTTGTTCACATCTCTATTGTCTGTGATTTTACTATTAATCTATCTGGTGGAATTTGTGTGAGATGTTTAGAAAACTAAGGTATTAAGGGTGTTTATAGCTATCAGCACATATCGTTTATTGCCTATTCCTTGTCAAAGCCATCGACAATGATCGCTCCCATTGATGCTGGCATGCCCACTACAATCAAGCGTTTTATTGCTAAGATGGGCTCGCTGAATAATGGAAATTTGTCCAAGGAGAACAAGATTAATGCAACAACTAATAGCGCAATTATATATGCAAAAAAGATGCGGGCAATAAAAACTGCGACCCTGTATTTAATGTCCGCCTGAAAGATGCTTTGATAAGCAAAGAATGACAGAAATACAACTGAAAGAAAAAACACGGTCAACAAATTGGTGAACGGGAGTGTCGCACCTATAGCCCATGCCTCTTCGGAGAACGAAACCGGGATCGCAAGGGCTGCTGAGCCAACCACAATCTGGCTTATATCCTCCATATTGAAGCTTAATTGCATCATGTGTGCAACTTACAATAGTCACACACTAAGGTCAAACTGGTGGTGCTATGCACACCCGTTGGCCAAAATGGTTGATGTAAAAGGGCTGGGGTTTCTAAGAATTGTTCACGACCCTTTTCTTTACAGCTCTGAAACGAAATAAGGGTGTGTCAGGACCAAGGTGTTCAAGACATTGTTAAGAGGTTGTCAACTTAGGAAAGAGTGAATAAATATCCATGTTATCTGCAAAGAAAATGTCAAAAGCCTTCCAGCAGGTCGGTATAAAAGTTGCTAATTACGAGGAGTCAAAAGACCCGAAGTTTATGGATAGCGAGATCGTCCTTGAAAACTCACTCAATATCCAGTTGGGCTTTGATTATGCTTGCCTCTGTCTCGTCAAAGAGGATGGTATCGACTATCTTTTAGAAGTGGAGGAAGTGCATAATGAGGCCGACATTGCAACCCAGATTGTAAAGTTCCTTCAAACATGGCGACCATAAAAGATTTCACCGCATGATTATGCAGGTGTGTGAGTTTGACTTCCTAAGGCTCACAGCCCTGGGTTATGAAGCCATTTGTGTCAGTTGCACCACTGCCGAGAAGAAAATCGGCCTATTATTGATAGAGGTATTCAGTAAGGTCTTTAATCCGCAGAATCAAGGCCACCTGATCAACGTCGGGTGGCCTTTTGACGTCATGCAGACAGAGCCATTTTGCTTTCATAATATAGCCGATAGACTGACGATGTGCTGATTCCATAATGTTCGGCAATTTCACGTTTACTGCATCCTGGGGTTTCGTAATCCTTCAAAAGATCACAAACTTCCTGATCTGTGAGCTCAGGCTTCGCTCCAAACCTGACTCCCCGAGCCTTTGCTTTCTCACGGCCCTCTAAAGATCGCTCACGGATCAACCCTCGCTCAAACTCTCCGATAGCAGCCAGAATGTTGAATTGGAGTTTGCCGTAGATGGTCGTGGTGTCGATCCCCTGATCCATGACAACGAGATCCACCTTTTTCTCTTCAAGATGTTGCACGATAATCGACAGATCAACTACGGAACGAGCAAGGCGATCAAGCTTAGTGACCACGAAAACATCTTCCTCCCTGACAAAGTCGAGAGCATTTTTTAACTCAGGGCGATTCTTGGTGGAACTGGCTGAGGCCTTCTCTCGGAAGATACGGTCACAGTCTCCCAAGTGATCCATCTGTACATCCAGTTTCTGCCCAACGGTGCTGACCCTTGCATACCCAACTCTCATGCCCATGACAACCTCC
>Ga0102958_1000317_pt1 | contig 11579 bp, 8 predicted proteins | sample SalPonF2_B_D1_MG_FD_84513 | JGI IMG/M metagenome (GOLD analysis project Ga0102958, IMG submission 84513) | Salt pond soil microbial communities from South San Francisco under conditions of wetland restoration - Salt Pond MetaG SF2_B_D1_MG ...
AAAAGATTTTGGAACCATTAAAAAATTTATATAAAGATGAAGATGATACAGACTCTAAAGTGCCCAAGGGAGTAAGCACGTTGCTTAAAAATAATGAGATAAGGGATAATAAAGAAAAAGTTTTTAATGATAACACGCTTCAAAAGAGAGTGGCTGGAGAAAAGATAGAAGTTGCGTTTAAGGAGGAACAAGGGGAAATTAGTGAAAAGCAAGAATCAAAAAAAAATATAGCTGAAAAAGCAATTAATATGGATCTTGATATTAGTAAAAATGTTGATATAATAAAGGATAAAAAAGAGGCAGAGTTTAAGAAAAAGAAAATGAGACAAGATATTCTTAATAAAAGAAATCAATTTATTAAAAGAAATGATAATGATGATAATGTAGATCAAATGATATTCAATTAAAAAAGGAGTTAATTATGAGTGAAGAATTTACAGAAAATCCTGAAATTTTAAAAAAAGCAGAAAGAATGCTTGAAGAATCAATGGGAACAAGGAAAGAAGAAACAGATGAAGAAACAAAAAATCGTTGGGCTGAAACATTAAAAGAACGTGATAAGGCTCAGAAAACGATATCAAAACATGCGAGAGAGCATGGATATCCTTCAGATGAAGAATGTGACAAAGATTTTTTTGGGGACAAATTTGATGAATATGAAAAGAAAAAAGGAGATTAATTATGAATGAAATAAAAGAAAACATAAAAAAAATTGATGACCCATTTGCAGCGCTTGATGAAATTGCTAATTTAGGACGTGTTGAAACTGAAATAAAAATTACTGATAAATTAAGTCTTATTATTACAACTTTAACTGCAGAAGAGGAAAATGAAGTTTTTATTGATTGTCAAGGATATCAAGGCATTGGATACATTACAAAAAATAAAATTGAAACATTAGCACGTTGTATAAAAGGAATTAATGGAAAACGTTTTAATTATAACGAAATTAATGATATTGCAAAAAGAAAAGAAGAAAGAAAAAAGGCTGTAATAGGTTTAAGAGACAAAATTGAATCATGGCGTGATGATTTAGTAACGTATGTTTACGAGCAGTGGTTAGATATTACAGGAAACAGTGAAGAAAAATTGAAGAAATTAGGGTTAATTGCAGCTGTAGAAGTAAAGAAAAGATTAGAACAAATGAAAACAAATTTAACTCAGATGGAAGAAGATTCAAAGGAAGAACTTGAAAAAGCAAAGGAATCTGAACTTAAAAAGTGAGCTATAAATGCCAGATAATAGAGAAAAGTTTGTTCATGAAATAGAAGTAGTTAGTAATGTAGATGAATTATTGTCTCAAATAGAGGATAGTATTTCTAAATCTACAGAAGAAATTACTAAAGGTGTAGATGTACTACGACGTAGTGCTGAAAAAGCAGTAAGTGATGTTGAAGGCGTAACAAAAAGTTATGCTGATTTGGGAAAAACAATGAGAAAATCAGTTGATGTAGATATTTTTAATAAAATAAATACATCCATGAATAAAACTAATTCTATATTAAAAGATTTAGATTCTTCTAAATTAGCAGAAGCATTTTCAGAAACAGATAAAAAAGTTTTGGAAGGTTATGTTGATGAAATTAATCAATTGCAAAATATTAATTTTTCCGGATTGAATTCAAACGAATTAGAAAATTTTAATAATAAATTAACTGAAATAACATCAAAAGTAAATAATTTACTTTCAAAAATGAAAGGTTTAAAATTTCCTGGAGATGAGATTCCAGGAGTTCTAGGAGTTCCAACACCAGAGGCTCCGGAAATTCCAGAAACAAAAATTCCAACACCAGAGGCTCCGGAAATTGGTGCAGATACTAGTTCTTTAAAAAATAAAATTCAAGAAGCAAGACAAGGATTTAAAGAATTAGAAAAACAATTCTCGCAAAGTTTTAAAATAAATCCTGATTCTGTAAAAAATGTTAAAGATATGTCAGCTGTTCTTGGAAATGTAAATACTTCTTTAAAAGATATTGAAATAGAAAAAATAGCAGAAATAGTTCCAGAAGCTGCAAAAGAACTTGTAAAACAATTCAATGAACTTGATAATGTGCAGCAACAGTTAAAAGATCCAGACTTAGGTCAAGAACAGATGACAATGCTTAAGGAAAAAGCTTTTAATGCAACAAATGCTATTGCTGGTATTAGAAAAATTTATGGAGAAGTTGTTGATATTTCTGGTAATTTAGAAAAAGAATTAAATATTTTGGAAGGTGTTGAAGCTCCTGAAAATGCAGTTGAAAATTTTAGTGAAATACAAGATAAAATAAGGCTTATAAATGTTAGTTTAAAAGCCGCAGCAGAAAATGGTGAATTAGCTGGAGACACTTTTGAAAGTTTAAAACAGCAAGCAGGTTCATTATTAAAAGAAGCAAATCAATTGAAAGATGTTTATGGCATTGAAGATATAGATGAAAAAGTAAAAAAAATAACTGAAGAACAAAAAGAACAATTGGAAACAACAAAAGAATATATTAAACAAAAAGAACGAGAAAGACAATTGCTTGAAGATAAGCTTGTGCTTGAAGGAAAAATGACAAGAGCTCAAGCAAAGAAATTCGCTCGTAGAGAAATTCAAGTGCCTGAAACTCCTCAGATGAGTACTAAAGTAAAAGGAGTAGGGGCAAAAATTGCTGCTCCATTTGAAAAACTTGGAAAAAAATTAAAACCTGTAACAGATTCTTTTGGAAAACTTACTGGGACAATTACAAAATTACTTCCACCAGTAACAGCTCTTGTTGGTGCTTTTGGAGGAATAGTTGCATTTGGCGCTGCAATGCTTTTTATGGAGAAAAAAATAAAGGATGCAAGACGAGAATTTATTGCATTGGCTGCTGAAACAGGTGAATTAAATAAAAAGCTTGAAGAAACTGGAGGAAATGCAGCAGATATTGCAAGTGATATTGAAAAATGGAGAAAAACAACTTTAAATTTTATTAAAACTTATGGGCTTTCTCAAGAAGAAGTTCAACAAGGTTATAAAGATTTAGTAGCTGCTGGCTTAGGAGTAGAAGAATCAGTAGAAAATTTTGGTGATTTATATGCTCAATCAGTTCTTCTTGGAAAATCAATGAGTGAAACAGCAGGCTTAGCTGGAAAATTAAAATTGGAATTTGGAGAAATGAGTGCAGATATTGATGATGCTTTTCATTTATTTAGAAAACAAGCAGCGGATGCAGGAATTCATGTAAGTAGATTTTTAGATAAAGTAATAAATTCAGCAACTGGTTTAGCAATTTTTGGTGGAAAAATTAGCGAAGTTAGCGAAGCTTTTAGTGGTCTTGCAAAAAATATGGCTCTTCCTCAAGAAGCTGCTGCAGAAGCTGCTGGAGAACTTACTTCAAAATTTAGAAATTTAGATTCTACTCAAAAAGTTTTAATTGGAGATTTATCTGGATATGCTGGTGCAGTTGAAACTCTTTTAAATCAATTAGAAAAAGGCGGACCAATAACTGAAGAAGCAGCTACTGCATTAAAAAATCTTGGATTTAGCAATGAAGCAATAGAAAATTTCAAAAAACAAGGTTCTAAAGGTATAAGAGAAGCTTTAGGCGATGTTGGATTTAATAATAGAGACATTAAAAATATACAACATGCAACTGATCCAATTGAACGGACACTTGCGATAATGGAAAGAATGGATATAGGGAATCAAGTAGAAGCGATGACACAAGCTTTAGCAAAACAAGTTGGAATTGATATAAATAAAAGTGATATAAAAGATATTAATAAAATGTTTCAAGCATTTGGGTTTAAATTGGGAAAAATTGGTGAAAGTCTTGGTTTAGATGAAAAAACAGTTAAAGCAATACAAAAAGTTACAGAGGGATTAGCTGCTAATAAAGACGCACAGGAGCAATTAACTGCTGAAACAAAGAAAATAAAGATGGAAGATCCAGAACGAGCAAAAAAATTAGAAGAAATTGCTCAAAATATAATTGAAGGTGATGAAATTCTTAAAACTAAATTTAGTGAATCAAATAAAAAAAGTGCAAAAGCTTTTATAGATGCTCTTGATACTGGTATGCAAGATTCAATGAAATTTGAAGAAAAACTTCAAACTGAGTTAAATAAAGAAGAGGATGAAAGGGTAGCAAAAGCATTGAGACAACAAACTATTGCTACATTTGATGCTCTTGAAATGAATATAGCAAAAATTCTTGAAAATATTTATACTGCAGTAGAGCCTATTGTTGGAACTATTAAAAGATGGATGGCACCGTTAGGTACTATTTTGAAAAAAGGGTTTTTATGGATTGCAAAAGTGTATAATTTTCTTAGTGGAGGTGGTGCAGAAGAATTTATAATAGAACAAGAATTAGAATTACAAACTTTAGAAGCTCAAAAAGAATTAGAAAATCTTCAGCAAGGATTATCAGATTTTTCTTCTACTGCTAGTTCAGCTAGAAGAGATGTTGAAAGACTTACTAAAAAACAAAAAGCTGGGAAAGAACTTTCAAAGGGAGAATTGAATTTACTTAAAAGAAGAACTAAATGGTTGCAAAAGAATGTAAGTTGGGATGGTGAAAATATAGATTCAATTCAGGCTCTTATAAATGCAAAAAGAGAAAGCATGAAAGCTAATATAAAAGCAGCTGAAACTGAAGCTACTGCTGCAAATAAAAGAGAAAAAGTTCTTAAAGGAATGGCAAAAACAGATTTGGCTGGAGTACAAGAAATTGTTAAACAACGAAAAAAAGTAACAAAAGAAAAAAGAAAAGCTGAAAAAGCAAAATCAAGAATAGCTGCTGCTGAAGCTGTTGAAGAAAATTTGGGAGGGTATATGGGATTTACTCCAATGGGTACATCTCTGATAAAAGAATCTGAAAGATTAAAAACAAAAGCTGAAAGAGCTAAACAAGCAGCAGAAAAAGCAGAAGTAAAATTAAATAAAGCGTTGACAAGAGCCGGACTTAATAAAAGTAAAGAATCTGCTAAGCCTACTGAATCAAAATCAACTGCAGTTGTAACTATTCCTGATTATACACAAATGGCTGAAACGCCTTCTCCAATAATTCCCATAGCGCCAGATATAAATATGCAAGATGCGCCAAAAGTTAATATAGATAATGCGTCTCTTGAACCAAAAACAATAGTTCCCACTGAAAATGTTACGAATGAAGGTGAAAGCACTGTTATAAATGATAATAGAACATTTAACATGAATATTAATCAAAGGGATTTGCAAACTATTCAGCAAGTTGTTCGTGGCGAGAATTATATAAAAGAGCAAAGAAAAAGGAAATAATAAATGATAGGCGCAAAAAAGAGTCAACAAGCTATAACATGGAGAATAGAAGGTTTAATAGAAACGCCACCTTCTCTTACAATGCATATTAATCCTCAAAATCTTGATTTAAGTTACTCTCCATTAATTAATGAAACACGAACATTGGGTGGATTTATTCATGAATTTTGGGGAGAAGAATTAACAACGCTTTCTGCAAGTGGTAAAACTGCAATGTTTTATAATTCAAATGGAATTACAAATTTAGATTCTAAGTTAACAGAATCATATAATAATTTTCTTAGACTTGTTAATATTTATAAGAATAATGGAAAAGATTATTCTGATGATAGAAATACGCTTGCATCAAAAGCAAATCCAAATAGAATAATATCATTTGGAATGGTAATTATGACTTATTTGGATAAACAATATGAAGGATATTTTGAAAATTTTTCTATTACAGAATTAGCTGATAAACCTTTTTATTTGGAATATGATTTTTCATTTAAAATCACACGAACGATAGGTGATTTTATAGTTGAAGGTTCACGTTTTAAGAGAGTTTAATTATGGCAATTTTTAATATAACCGGAGCAAGAGCCCCACTTAAGCCAATGGTTTTTGAACTTGATATTATAGAACCACCGGCAGCTCTTATTCTTTTAATTAATCCAGATAATTTAACATTGAAATTTACACCCAAAGTAACGCCTGAAAGAGTACGTTGGACAACGAGAAGAAGTAGTAGTTATATATTACATGCTCATCATGATGAATTGGACACGTTGAATGCTACTGGAAAATCAGCATTATTTTATAATAATGATGGTTTAACTTCAGCAAATAGACATGAAACAATTGGATGGGAAAATATTCAAAAACTTCTTTCAATTTATAGAAATAATGGAATGAATTTTAATAAAAAACCGATGCAAAAAGGATCAAGTGTTATTGATTCTGTAGGACGAGTTTTAATAACTTATGATGATGTTCTTTATAAAGGGCATTTTGATTCTTTTTCTTTAAATGAATCAGCAGAAAAACCTTTTTATCTTGATTTTTCATTTGATTTTAAAGTTACACGAATGATAAATGTTCGTGGGCAGTCTAACACTGTATCAAGACAACGTTTAGCAACGGGAACGAATAGTGGCTTTTAATGAACCGCCTTTTAGGCAAGCAGATTCTGATCAAATAGCCCCAGATGTGCTTATATTTATTAATGGCGATGATAAACTTGTTGATACTGATGGTAATACATTTGATATTAGAAATGATATTACATCTGTCAATACTAGTTTAGATGTTGAATCTGTTCCAGGTACAGCAGGTTTTACTATAACACTTCCGGATCATATAGTTCAAAGATTTACTGCTGAAAGAACTTTTAAAGAAACAAAAAGAAAGTTTATTTTTAGAAATTTAAAATTAATGTCTGAAGTAGAAATTTATTTTAAAGGAAGATTTCCAAAAGAAAGAGATGATGGAAGTCTTGAATATCCATATTATCCTTCATTTTGGGGAATAATAACTAATATAGTCGAAAATTATAATGATGGTGTAAATACAATTCAAGTTTCATGTGCTGATATTCTTCGTTGGTGGCAAATAACAAATGTGACTATTAATCCCTCTGCAGTTGCTAATAATGATGAATATCTTAATAGCATAGGATTAGCTAATTCTGATAAATTAGATTATTTAAATGGTAAAACCGTTATTAATGATCAAGGCGAAAGAGTTTCAATTTATGGAAATATTTATGCGGGAAAAAATATTCCGGAAATTATTTTAAGTTTGGCTCGAATATCATTAAAAGATATGACACCATTCAGGAATGCGCTTGATGCTCAATTTGGTACAACAGATAAAATAGGAGCAGAATTAACTCGGGAAGCTGTTGAAGATATCATAAATTATTGGGCAAAAAGATTTGAAAAAATTGGAAGAAATTTAAGAATATTTGGTTTTGAACAGAATGATGATGGCACTTTAGAAATAGTTGAAAATGATTTTCTTAAAACAATGCCCTTTCCATTAGAAGCTGGAGCTCCACCAACACTTGATAGCTCAATTAGAAGTAAACTTGATATAGCAAATGAAGTGAAAGATTTTGTTAATCATGAATTTTTTCTTGATGTAAATGGTGAAATTATATTTAAACCACCATTTTATAATATGAATGTTATAACAAATCGTAATAGTGTTATTAGAGATTTGGATATTATAGGTACTGCATTCAATCAATCAGAAGCTGAAGTTATAACAAGAGTTGATGTTACTGGAACATGGACAGAAGCATATAACAATGGAAGAGAAGTTATAAAAGGGATTGTAATAGATCAAAATCTTGCAAAACAGTTTGGTTTAAGAGTTCATTTAAGAGATGTAAGACATTTACATACAAAAGAACAATGTTTTAATTATGCTGCGGGAGAGCTTTGTAGACTTAATGCTTTGGCTCGTCAAGGAACTATTTCAATAATGGGAAGGCCAGAATTGAGATTGGGATACCCGATTTATATACCTTCTCAAGATGCATTTTATTATGTTAAAGGAATTTCTCACAGTTTTACATTCGGTGGTACTTTTACAACTGATTTGACACTTGTTGCAGAAAGAAGAAGAAAAATTGATGCTAATGGTAATCCTATAGAAAATGAAATTTTTAGATCTGTAGGAGAAGTTACAAATGCTACTATAACAGAACAAGGAAAATCTTTAATTGATGAAATAGAAAATGAAACAAATTTTATCAGTAGATTGAAAGATGTTTGTGTGCCATCTAAAAGAAAAGAATTTGAAGCTGTTGAAGCAAATTTTATAGATCAATATGAATCTTTAGAATCAACAAAACAAGGTGATTGGAAAAGTTTAAAAGGTATTAGTTTAGGAGATACTTTTGATCCCAAAATAGAATATAAAGTAACTGATGGAGAGGGGTTTGAATTAATACCGTTTTTTAATCATGGCTTGGGTCTTAAATTCACAGATGATAGTACTATAAATGAAAGGCCTGAAACTATTTTACAAGATGAGACAAGAACTGCTGCTGAAAAAGCAACAAATCTTACACCACAAGAAACAAGACTTACTGTTAATCCAAATAATGTAGCACTTACTCTTAACGATTCAGATTCATCGATGCTTAATCTTTTTGATAATAGAAGTATTACAAAAGCATCAAAGGCTCAAAGTTTAGATCCAACTAAATAAAAGGTAAATTATGACAGTGTATCCAAGACATCTGCAACCAGGAGAAGAACCCGGATATGGACATGAGTTATCATCTGATAAATTTAAATTTTTAAGAATTGGGCGAATAACTCGAGTTGATAATGAAAGGGGACTTGTAGATTTAGAATGGTTAGATCATTTTGGAAGACATGAAAATGTAAGATTGCCAAGCGCTTATAGTTCTATTCGTGGAACTATGCGTGGAATGCCAGAAATAGATAGCATAGTTATTTGCGGGTTTATACGACAGGGTCAAACTCTTGAAGATCCAATAATTATCGGTTTTCTTGATATAAATTATGAAAATGCATTAGCATATAAATTTATTAGAAATAAAACGTCAGAAAACCTTAAAGAAATAAATACTATAAGAGAAAAAATTGGATATGATGCAAAACGTTCAAAAAGAAGAAAACTTTATAGCGGTGAAATTCAGGCAGAATCACAACAAGGAGCTGAATTAACTCTTGATGATAATGTTTATCTTTCTGATAAAGCATTAAATGAAATAGAAATATGCAGCGCAGATAGATCGATAAGACTTTCTTCAAGACAATATTATAATAGCTCATGTGGCAGTCGTTCATGGAGTGGATTAATTACAAGGGAACCTATAAATGGAACTACAAGCATTCAACCAACAATATTGCCTAATGGACAAAAAGTTGTTATAGTTACTGAATCAACAAATCCATATCATTTAGGCGGAAATGCTTATGTTGAACATCGTATAGAAACTTATGATAAGTCTCGTGGTCAATTAAATGTTACAGAAGTAAATTCGGGTTCAGATGTATCTTCAACACGAACAGATATGCAACTTGTCATGGGAACACTTGTTGGAAATGATAAAAGTGATGTTCAACGATATTCAAGAATTCTTAGGCCACAAATTTTTGGTTTGCCAGAATCTGCAGAAGGTAGAGTAGATGAAATTGAATGTAATCCAGAAGAATTTAATACTCTTGCTGGGGTATTTCAATTAAAATCAAATAAAACTGGCGCAACAATTACAATAGATAAACAAGGACATCTTTTTACACATTTTCCTGCTTCAACTGGACAACATCCAATGGGATCCGGAAGAAGCTGGGAAGGAAATTTTGATGGTTCTATTAAACTTGTTGTAGGAAAAAATATTGCAGCTGGAAGATCAGTTATTATAGATACAAAAGGCGGATGGAAAGAAGTTCTTGGAGGATTTGATAATGAAAATCAGCGAAGTAAAGAAACAATAGCTAGAAAAAGTATTTATACTGAAGTATTGTCACCTGATGAAGATGATAATGCTTATATTTTAAAAACATCAGGAAATTTGCAATATAATATTGCAGGAGATATTAATACAAATTTAGATGGAAATCAAAATACTATAGTTTCTGGGAGAGTTTCTGAAGAAATTATGGGTACCAGAAATGGAAAAGTTGTTAGTGATGTTAATAATGTTTTTGGAGCAAATTATAAAGAAGTCATTATTAAACATACAGAAAGTAGTATCGGCGCTACTAGAAAAATTGTAATCAGTGGTGTTGAAACTGAATTTGGACAACCACCTCTTGTTCCAAATAGTACTGTTGATCTTCTTGATATTAAAAATGGAAGTCGTGATGAAAAATATCTTTTAGGAAATTTACGAAGACAATTGACATTAGGAGATATGACAGCTGAATTAACTGCCGGAAGTAAAGAAGATTCGCTTCTTCTTGGAAATAGAATTCTTTCTGTTCAACTTGGAGATATCGAACATAATATCACGACTGGAAATAAAAAGACAAATATAACAACTGGAAACCATGAAAATACTATTACTGCTGGAAATAATAAAACAAATATTACGACTGGAAATGATGAAACGACTGTTGGAACCGGAAATATTAGTGAAGATATCACATTGGGAAATAATTCAGAAGCTATTATAACTGGAAATAAAGAAATAGAAATTACTACTGGAAATTTTACTTTAAAAATTACAGCCGGAAATATAGAAGTTAAAACAACTGCTGGAACTGTTGAAGTTGCATCAGATACGCAAACTGTTACTGTCAGTGGATTACTTAAAGCGACGCTTAAAGCTAATGTTAAAGCTGAAGTATTAGGGGCAACAGTTGATATTGGGCAATTGCCAACTAGAGGAGGAGTAGTTTGTGGCTTACCTGGTGTTCCTACCCATTTAGATTTTTTAACCGGACTCCCACTAGTTGGATCGAAGACAGTAGCCGCTTCTATTTAATATATTTTATCAATTGGAGATTCAAAAATGCCTTTGATTGGTCCAGTCCTTGGCTCACTTATTAATACACAATTTGCTGCGCAAGGATTTACTGGAGTAAAACAATTTCAATTAGCTACAGCGCTTGGAAATGGAATAATTTTTCATATTCAATTTGTTAATTTTTATCAAGGAACAGCTATTGGTGTTGGTACTGGAGCCGGAGTTGGAACAGGATTTATAAATCCAGGAACAGTTGCAGCTCCTTTAGTTACTTCACAAATTATTCTTGGATTAACTGCTCAAGGATATACTGGAGTAAAAATGCCACAACTTGCTGCAGCTATAGGAAATGCTTTTTCGGCTCATATTATTACTGGTATAGTTCAAACGACAACAACTCCAGTAGCAGTTGGTTCTGGTTTTGGAAAAATTTTAGGAGTTACCGGGCCAGGATGTGGAGCCCAAATTTTTTCTATGATGGCTGCACAAGGATTTACTGGTACTAAAATGCTTCAATTAGCACAAGGCGTTGGATTGGGAATAGCTAATATAATGAATGCAGCAGTTGTTCAAACTGTTATAGCAGGAGGAGGATTTCCACCAACTCCAGCAAGTAGTCCAGAATTCGGAAAATTAATATAGTATGATTTTCTATTCTATTTATAAAAAACTATATAAAAAATAGAATAGAAAGGATAAAACATTAATTATGAAATCCAAGGAAGTATTAAAGTTGTTAAAGGTATCACGTCAAACGTTATGCAGTTACGTAAAAAATGGAAAGATAAAGGTTTCTAAATTGCCGTCTGGTTTATATGATTATGATAAAGATTCTGTATTTAAACTATCTAATGTTGATTATGAAAGGATTAATGCTATATATTGTAGAGTTTCTACTAA
>Ga0102958_1000318_pt1 | contig 11558 bp, 8 predicted proteins | sample SalPonF2_B_D1_MG_FD_84513 | JGI IMG/M metagenome (GOLD analysis project Ga0102958, IMG submission 84513) | Salt pond soil microbial communities from South San Francisco under conditions of wetland restoration - Salt Pond MetaG SF2_B_D1_MG ...
ACGATGTCAGCCTCCATCGCCTCGCGCCTCGCCTCGACAACGAAACAGCGCTGATAATCATCGCAGCGTTGCCCGAGACAGTTTTCGGCGGTGGACGTTATGCGCGGCCACAACGACGAGGCTTCGCTGATTGTCCCTATCTCACTTATCTCGCCGGTACGGGTCACACGCGCCCACTCACCGATCTCCGTGAGCCTCGAGTCAGTCGCCGCGGCGCTGAACCGGGCCGACTCCTGGGCGAGAGCGAGCCGATGCCAGCACAGATAATTTGCCCGCCCCTTGAGCAATGCCACCGCAACCGGCATGCCGAGCGCCCCGGCCACGGTCGGGAGGTCTCGCCTGAAAAGCTGTTCCTGCAAAGTCTTGGTAGCAGTGGAGACAATGACTTTGCGACCGGAAAGAAGCGCCGGAACAAGATAGGCAAATGTCTTCCCCGTGCCCGTGCCGGCTTCCACCACACAGGTCTCCCGGGCCGCGATTGCCGCATCGACCCGTACCGCCATCTGCTGCTGCGCCGGCCGCGGAGCATAGCCTCGTACTGTTCTGGCGAGCGGGCCGTCATGGTCGAATAAACTGTCGATATCAGTCATGGGTGCATTGTGACAGACAAGCCCGAAGCCGGCCGCCCTGAAAAATGAGTCAGGCTGCGAAAATCAGGAGATCGGCTCCGCACGGAGCGGGGCACGGCGCGCACGAAAGCGGGCAAACCCACGCGCCCCCGGGGCAAGCGGACGATCCAGAGTCCAACGAATGTGCGTGTAGCGTTCCACGGCAGCCGTTTCAAACTCGCCATCGACGGAGACCATTAGTTCACTGGCCTCTGCAAAACTGCTGCCACCGTCGACCGAGAAGGTGACGCGAGCCCCGGGACCAATGGCACTGCCCGGCACGTAAACCATGAAATCGGGAAGTGGGCAAATGACTACCGGTTGCGCGATTTCAGTTCCCCCGTCGTTCGCGAACTCAACCGTGTAAATCACTTCCTCCCCTACTGCGATTTCCCGAACTGGCAACAAATACGGCTCGTTCCAGCCATCCTCGCCCGGCACCTCGATTTGTTTTTCGGCGCGCAGCAACTGGAAGAGATTAGGCGTTTCAGCAGCCAGGCATGGCGGCAGCGCGAAAACTGCGCAAATCAGACACCGGATCCAGAATCCACGCCCCCGGATGCCCCGCGACGGGCCCCCGGCGCAAGCGCCATCAATGCCACGAAATGTATATATTCTAGCCACTTACGGCTAGTCTCTCACAATCGTATCGGACCTTCACTGGTGAGCTCGAAAAAGCCGATTTCGCGGGCCATCAAATTCTTGACAACCTGCCAATGCGAGGATATGCTGCATCGCACAATATTGCACTGCACCATAACCGTCGATTCGGTTTTACGGAGACATATCCATGCTTAATACGATGACTCGTCAGTTCGAAGGCGCCCTCAAGCAGGGCAAAGACATGACCCTCGGTTTCGCCAAGCAGGTCGAACGCGCCAAAGGCCCGGTCGAGACGCTCGAAAAACGCGGACTCGCGGTAAACGAAGTGGCCCATCACTACCTGGCCCGCGCCATTCGTCAGCAGTTCGTGCTGATCGATGCCGCAATCGAGGAAAGCAGCAAGCGCCTGCGCGCCATTGCCAAAGCCGGCAGCTTCGCCGAACTCTGGCAGGCCCAGTTCACCCTTAACAGGGAAGCCATGGAGCGCCTGACCAAGGGGCTGCGCGAGACCGGTGAGATCGTAACGGACGCACGCGAGGATTTTGGCGCGGCGATTCGTCCCAAGGCCAAGCCGGCGGCACGCAAAGCGCCTGCGCGCAAGAAAGCCAAAACTCGCGTCGCCCGCAAGACGACTGCGAAGAAGCCGGCTGCGAAAAAGGCCGTCGCCAAGCGCAGAACCAGCAAGAAAGCTGCGGTAAAACGCGCAGCCTGATCTGATTTTCGATTTACTCCCTCCCAGAGTTTGGCCCTCTCATTCGAGAGGGCTTTTTTTTTGCCCCATTAGGAGCCGAAAACCGTGAAGTGAATCGCCTGAGAAACCGATATTCGGGTGCCAATCAACCTGTTCATCCCGTTATAATGTCCGCAATTATTTTGGTACGGGCCCTCTAAATAGTCGTTCCGCCGGTCGCAAACGGCATGACGCACCCCTCAGGAAAGAGACTACTCAGATGACGAACAACAAAGTTCTCGGCCACTGGGTCGAGGAAGTAGCGGCACTTACACGCCCCGATCAGGTCAGATGGTGTGATGGCTCTGACGGCGAGTACAGGGAGTTCATCGACCTGATGCTCGAAACCGGTGACCTGCGGGAACTGAACCAGGAGACACATCCGAATTGCTATTTGCATCGTTCCGATCCGAGCGACGTGGCCAGGGTCGAACACCTGACTTTTGTCTGTACCAAAAACCAGGAAGATGCGGGACCGAACAATCACTGGATGGAGCCGGCTGATGCCCATGCCCTGATCGACGGTCTTTTCGAGGGCTGCATGAAGGGACGGACAATGTATGTCATTCCTTACTGCATGGGTCCGATCGATTCGCCATATTCGAGATGCGGGGTCGAGATTACGGATAGCCCCTACGTCGTTGCCAACATGAAAATCATGACCCGAATGGGGAAAGCGGCGCTGGAGCGTATCGAACGCGAAGGCACTTTCGTACGCGGGCTGCATTCGATCGGCGAACTGGATCCGGAACGCCGCTACATCATGCATTTCCCGGAAGAATTGTCGATCAAAAGCTACGGTTCGGGTTACGGCGGCAATGCCCTGCTCGGCAAGAAGTGCCATGCGCTGCGCATTGCCAGCTACCAGGCGCGCCAGGAGGGCTGGCTCGCCGAACATATGCTGATCGTAGGCGTGCAGAGCCCTGAAGGGGAAACACACTATATTGCCGCGGCCTTTCCGTCGGCGTGCGGCAAGACCAATCTCGCAATGCTGATCCCACCCGAATCTCACAAAGGCTGGAAAATCTGGACTGTTGGCGACGACATCGCCTGGATGCACCTGCGCGAAGACGGGCGGCTGTGGGCGATAAACCCGGAAGCTGGCTACTTCGGAGTCGTTCCGGGCACCAATGCTGATACCAACCGCAATGCGTACGAGATGATTACGCACGACACGATTTTCACCAACACGGCGACCACGCTCGACGAACAACCGTGGTGGGAAAACAAGGACGATGGCAAGCATCCGACCTGGGACTGGCAGGGCCGGCCTTACAACGACCACAGCGGTCCAGCTGCCCATCCAAATTCACGTTTCACGGTATCGGCCAGCCAGAACCCGAGTTACTCGCCTGAGGCAGAGGCAAAATACGGCGTCCCGATATCGGCAATCGTCTTCGGCGGGCGCCGCGCTCATGTCGCACCCCTGGTTCTGCAGTCGCGCGGCTGGGCCCACGGCGTTCTGGTCGGTGCAGGCGCTGCCTCGGAGACGACAGCGGCTGCGACCGGCAAGACCGGGGTCGTGCGCCGCGACCCGATGGCGATGAAACCGTTCTGCGGATACAACTTCGCCGATTACTGGAGCCACTGGCTGTCGTTCGAAAACAAATCGGACAAGCTTCCGGAGATTTTCCACGTCAACTGGTTCCGCAAAAACGCGGATGGCAAATTCCTGTGGCCCGGATTTGGTGAGAACCTGCGTGTGCTGCGCTGGATTATCGACCGTTGCGAAGGAAGGGTCGACGCCCGTCATACGCCGATCGGCCACATTCCTAAACCCGCCGATCTCGATGTCAGCGGTCTCGATATCGATGAGGACACGCTCGAGCAATTACTGTCAGTCAATGACATCGAGTGGCGAATCGAACTCGATGAAGTCGCGGGATTTTTCAAGGAATTCGGTGACCGCGTGCCGAAACGGCTGGCCGAAATGCGGCTGAAGATTGAGAAGGATCTGACCAACCGCGCGGCATGAACCAGAGAAACGAATGCCGCTTCAGCTGTGGCATCACGAGCAAATAGCGCAACGCAGTACGTTGCTTTGGAGCGCTATTTTTTCGTGCTGAAGTGGATGGCCAGCGGAGAATCGTGTTCGGTGGCGCGGCCAAGGCCGAGTATTCCGTCGCCGGTCAGTTGCATCGAATCGCGACGAACGAAAAGATCCTCACCCTCGGACTGATGGACGAAAGTACCATTGGTGCTCTGGTCGATCAGCAAGTACTTGTTTCTGTCCTGCTCGATCCGGGCGTGAATACGCGAGATCAGGTTGCCTTTTACGACAATATCGTTGTCGTCCGAGCGTCCCATAGTCAGGCTCGACTTGGACTCGTCCAGAATGACTTCCTTTCCCTGGCACACCACCCGCAGGGTCCCTGGAGTATCGGCGCGGCCCTCTGTCACATTGAGCGTCGGGACCATACTCGTGACGTCTTCAGTCTGCCACAGCACCTCGTAAAGTCCGAGTTCGTCGCTTTTGCCGCGGATTGGCGCGACATCTATCTGGCGCACCGCCTGCACCCATTCCGGCGACAACTGTCTTACGACTTCCTCAGTAATAATGATCTGGGAGGCCTTCGCCTGACTGGTCATTCTGTTGGCGGTGTGCACTGCGGATCCGAAAATATCGCGATTTTCGAGCACGACAGGCCCAAAATGACAGCCGATCCGGATCGCTACATGGGCGCCACCCTCGATATCGAGATCCTTGGCGTCACCGATTAGTTTCTGCATCTGGGCAGCTGCGTTCAGCGCCGCATCACCGTCGGGAAAGGTCGCCATGATCTCGTCGCCCATGGTCTTGATCACGGTGCCGTTGTTCTGCTCCGTCGCCAGTTGCATGATTTCGATGCAACTCGCCACGGTTTCACGCGCCCGTGTGTCTCCCAACACCTCATAAAGCTGCGTGCTCCCGACCACGTCGGAAAACAGAATCGCTAACTCGATGTCCTTGCCCATATTCCCTGCAGAAGGGCTTTCACCCGGTTTGGCGGCGCGAAAGACCCATGTTTCGTCACCGACCCGACATTTCTGCCGACTCCGGCATTATAGTCAAAAATCCTCACATAAAGACAACGGCCTACGTCACCAATCCGAGACAACGGCTGAACAGCGCTCTCTAGCGCGCGGCAACGATATAAACGATCCAGGCAGCGTCCGCCTCACCATGCTCGGCCGGGAAAAAGTCACCGTTCGGCTCGCCGTCTTCGTCTGCGCCCTGCCAGTAGACTACGGGATTTCGGAAACCCGCCTCGACCAGCAACTCGAGCAGCTCCGGCACAGTCCACAACCGCCACTGGTACGAAAACGCCCGGTCAAGTTCCGAACCATCAGGAAACCTGAAGTGGATGTGACATTCCGCATGACCGGTAATGGGATCATAGAGCGCCTGATCCCAGACATATGTAAAGTCGTCGTACTCGGTCTCTTCCTCTTGCTCCTCAAACGATTCGTAGCCGCCATAGGCATCGATGAAAAACACACCGTTCTTTTTCAGCGCCGCACGCGCAGTTTCAAAGTAGCGCCTGAGCAGCGACCTTTTCTCGAATATCCAGTAGCTGAAGTTAAATGCAACGAGCATATCGACGGGCGGCGTGCGCACATCGAGCACATTCGCATTTTTCAACCGGATTCGTTTGCGTGCTGCGGGCTTGAGTTTTGCAACATGATTGTCCCTTCCCCATTGCAATACGTCAGGATCGATATCCACCGCCACCGCGCGATTGTCGCGATGTGTCTTAACCCATTCGCAGGCGGCCGCAGCGGTGCCGCAGAAATCTTCGCGCAATGTTTTTGGGCGCCGGCCGCGAATTTCCCTGTACGTCTTTTCAAGGAACTCGACTTCGAAGTCGACCGCCTGCACCGAGCGTTCATACAGGACGTGCCGGTCCGCTTGCTGAGCCATTGTTGGTGCCTTTGATTTTTTCTTCTTCCTGGTCATTGCTGGTTCCGGCTTCGGTACAGGGAGCGACATTGTAACGGCCCAGGTTGTGATGACCAGCAGATTCTCGAAAACTGTCACAACAGAGACCCCAGTGGCAAAGATGCAAACAGGCCCGCGAGTCCTTACAATCCGCGCGACTCATATCACCATTGCGGGTTTTGACCATGATGCGCACATCCCTGAGACGCTTGGCTATCATGCTTTGGCTTACCCCCGGGCTGGCACTCGCCGCCAACATTCCCTCCACGATACGGGACGATGCCAAGCAACTGCGCCAGCGCGCGCTGACCGAATCCAATGCCTATGCGATTGTCGAGTCACTCGTTCTCGAGGCCGGCCCACGCCTGGCGGGATCAAAGGGCGACGAGGCGGCAGTAGCCTGGGCATTGCTGAAACTCGAAGAGCTCGGTTTCGAAAACGTCCGTGCGGAAGATGTCGAGGTTCCGCATTGGGAACGCGGCGAAACCCGGGTGGAAATCACTGCGCCGTTCCCGCACCGCCTCGTCGCCACCGCACTCGGCGGAAGCTTCGGAACGGACGCAGACGGTATCGAGGCACCGGTCCTGATGGTGACCAATATCGCCGAGCTCGAGGAACTTCCGCGCAGCCGGGTCGAAGGCACGATCGTCTTTTTCAATGACCGGATGGAACCGACCAGGGATGCTTCGTCGTATTCGCGGGTGGTCCGCAATCGCGCTTATGGCCCCTCCGCCGCCGCCCGACTGGGTGCGGTTGCCGCCATAACACGCTCGGCTGGCACCTCGAGCGACCGTATCGCGCATACAGGATCTCTGCGCTACGCCGATGATGCGCCACGAATCCCGGCGGCGGCGATATCAAACCCGGATGCCAATCTGCTCGAGCGCCAGATGCAGCTGCAGGATGTGGTTACGCTGTCGCTCAGCATGACCAGCCGCCACCTTGAGCCTCGCCGTTCGGCAAATGTCATCGGCGAGCTGCGTGGCACCGATGCCGCTGACGAAATAGTGTTGATCGGTGCCCATCTGGATTCATGGGATCTCGGCCAGGGCGCGGTGGACGATGGGTCCGGCGTGGCTATCGCCATCGAAGCGGTACGCCAGATTCGTGAAGCGGGATTGCGGCCACGCAGAACAATCCGGGTCGTGCTCTACGCCAACGAGGAATTCGGCGTCAGTGGCGGCAAAGCGTACGCCGAAAAATACTCGGATCAGGTGGCGCAACATGTCATTGGGCTAGAGGCAGACCTTGGCCCGGGTAAAGTCTGGCGGTTCGATGTTCGGGTCGCAGCAAAGGCCCTTCCGCTGGTTGAGGAAATGCACAAACTGATCGAGCCGCTCGGAATTGCGCGAGGCAATAACGAGGCCTATGGCGGCGCCGACCTTGTTGCGATGCGCGACCTGGGGATGCCGGTACTTGGGCCGCGCCAGGACGCAAGCCTCTATTTCGAGGTGCACCACACGGTCAACGACACGCTGGACAAGATTAGCCGTGAGGGTCTCGACCAGAACGTGGCAACTTATGCCGTGCTGACCTACATTGCGGCCGCGATTGAGCAGGACTTTGGCAGGTTGCCGCCCCCGGATTCGGAATAACCGGACCGCCGGCGGCAACCATGGCGACTCCGCGCCGGTATATCAGTCGCAGAATCGATGTGGCTGCTGACCGCCGGTCGCGGCGCCCGACGCGGTCAGGCCGCGGCCGCGAGACGCGCCGCATGCGCCCGCTCGATGACCTCGACTCCCGCTGACCGGTCCGCGCCGCCCTCGCTCAATGTCCTGCGCCAGTAGCGCGCGCCGGGTTCACCGGCATACAGACCCTGAATATGCCGGGTCATCGAATGTAACCGCACACCGTCGCGCAGTTGCCGTTTCACGTAAGGCAAATAACTCGCAACCACGTTGTCGCGCGCCGGCAGTGGAGTATCGAATAGATCGTTCTCGATCAGGGCGAGCACGTACGGATTATTGTAGGCCTCGCGACCGATCATGACGCCATCGAAATCAGCGAGATGACGGCGCACATCCGCTACCGTTCGCAGGCCGCCGTTCAACACGATCTCCAATTCGGGAAATTCACGTTTGAGCCGCAGCGCGATGTCGTAACGCAACGGCGGCACATCGCGATTCTGCTTGGGTGAAAGACCTTGCAGAATCGCCTTGCGCGCATGGACATAAAACGTCGGGCAGCCCGCGTCGGCCAAAGTCGAGACGAATTCGCGCAGGAATTCATAGTCGTCATGATCGTCGATGCCGATCCGGGTCTTTATTGTCACAGGAATAGTTATGGCTTCAGCCATCGCGCGGTAACACTCCGCTACCAGAACGGGCTCCGCCATCAGGCAGGCGCCAAAACGGCCCGATTGCACACGGCTGCTCGGGCAACCGACGTTCAGGTTGACCTGGTCATAACCAAATTCTTCGACGATACGCGCGGCAGCGGCCAGCAAGCCCGGGTCGCTGCCTCCCAGTTGCAGCGCGAGCGGATGCTCCGACGCATCAAAACCCAGCAGCTGCTGGCGGTCACCGTGGATCACTGCCTGCGCCACGACCATCTCGGTAAACAGGCAGGCATGCGGAGCTAACAGGCGATGAAAAACCCGGCAATGCCGATCGGTCCAGTCCATCATCGGCGCGACGGCAATTGGCGAACAGATTCGCACCTCAGGCTTCTGGGTCATATTCTGATTTTAAATCAATAACTTATTGTTGACTATTTTGTACCGATCTTGGGCCCATTGTCGCCCTTTTGGATCGTCAGTTCGCGCAAAGTCGCACTTTGTCGCACCATGACTCGATTAGTCGCGGAGATTTTAGGGCCACAATCAGAACCCGACGCTGGAAAGATGGCAGTCTAGCGTATCTCACCGAAATTCGAACAAAGCGAGACGGCGAGATTGTCCACCGCGAATCAAAGACGTTTGATCGCAAAGGCCAGGCTCGAGCCTGGGGGGAGGGAGTGTCGCGAGAAAAGCGTTTGGCGAAAGTTCAGCCAATCAGAAAGCAACCTCGCACGCTGGGAACTGCCAAGCTCAAGGCAATATTGCAAAATTATCGAGCGGAAGTATCTGAGGTGCGACCGATGGGTTGACCTGCCCCCTGTTTCAGTACCACGTTATTCTTAGCACAGCCGTCATTGTGAAGGTCACCCCGATGCCGAGCCAGTCAGCCTGAGAATTTCCGGCCTGCATTGGCCATTTCGGCCGCGTATTCCCCGGCGTTCGATGATTGCGAGCCTTGTGAGGCCGACTCACTACAAGGGGTACGGTCGATTATGAATCGCATCATGCCGGGTGTTTTAACGTCGCCAAATGTGCCACTGCTTTCGCGACATGCAGTAGTTTTTATGCAGTGCGAAAACGTCGTGGCTACCGCACACCTGCTTTTCTTGCAGGGATCACGCGTCAGCGACCGCCTTAAGAATGCCAGAGACGGCTGTCTGGGCTATGCTCGTCTTAATCAGATGCCTGTTTCCCAGGAGGTCCACTGCGGTGCAATGGCGAATCAGAAGAAACAAATCAAGGCAAAAATTCCACTGGCGGGGCCGGGGCGCAATCGCAGCGCTCCTGATCTCGCTGGTGCTAACCGGCACAGCCCCTGCCCAATCCACGATAACTGGCGCCACAGCTGACTCCGGATCAGCAGACAGCTACAACGACTGGATCATCTACCACATCATGGTCGGCTACTTCCGCAACGGCAGCCGCGCCAACGATGGGTTCGGATTGCGCAGGTGGATGCATCGCAATTATGCCGGAGGCGACCTTCAGGGCATCCTGCAACAGGTCGACTATCTGCAGGGTCTCGGCATCAACGCCGTCTGGCTGAGCCCGATCTTCATGGCCGAGACCTCGCACGGATATGACGTTACAAACTACTATCGGATCGGTGACGCCGTCGCCGTGCCACGCGAACCCGAAGCATCGATGACGCTGTTCCGCGAACTGGTTACCGCACTTCATGAACGCGGCATTCGAGTGATTCTCGACCTGCCTCTGAATCATGGCAGCCGCAGCTACGACAAGCGCCATGGCGATCCGAACAAGCGCAAGCCGCGCTATACCAAGGCGAAACAGGAAGCAGAAAAAACCTGGGAGGGGTGGGGAACGAACTACGCATACTGGAACTTCGAAGATGAGGACACGCGAGAATTCCTCAAGGAGGTGGCGCTGTACTGGCTGGTCGAGGAAAACGTCGACGGTCTTCGAATGGACTATATCCGTGGAGTGCCGCATGAGTTCTGGGCGGAATTGTATGCGGCGGTAAAATCCGCCAAACCCGATGCGTTTCTGTTTGGCGAAGCATGGCAGGACGCGGCCATGCAAGAGCCCAACGCGCGTGATATTGCCGAGTACTACGAACCCGTCGAAGGGCGCCGACAGTTCGATGGCCTGCTGGATTTCCCGCTGCAGATCACCATGATCGACGTGTTCGCCCGTGGCGGCCCGGTCGAACAACTGCAAACCTGGATCGAGCGAACCGAATCGCTTTATGGCGGTCTCGGCACGCCGCTGTACTTTGTCGACAATCATGACCTGGCGCGCTTCATGTCCTGGGCCGGGGCCCCGGCAGACCGGCGTTTGTTGGCGGCGCTGAAATTTATGAGTGCGCTGTCGGGGGCCAATGTGCTTTTCTACGGCACCGAGACGGGACTCGCCGGCGGCAGCCCGCAAAGAGGCTTTATCGACAACAGCCGCGTGGCGATGCCGTGGTCGAACATGAATGAGGAACTGATCCAGAAGACGAGCGACATTCTGGATCTGCGTGGCAGACACCCTGCCCTGAGCCACGGCGAGTATGTTCCCTTGGTGGCAGATGACAGTGCGCTGGCTTTGCTGAAAACACATCCGCAGGGCGACGTGCTGGTCGGCGTCAATATGAGCGATAGTGCGCGCACCCTTCACTTCGCATTACCCGGGCGCGATATCGCCACGGCACAAAACCTAAGCGGCCGCGGCGTGCCGCAAGCCAGCGGAGACGGAAACCTGAGCTGGGATTTGCCGCCGTTCTCCACCGAGCTGGTCGATCTCGGCGGCGCTGCAACGGCGGAAGGCGGCGACAACTGACACATGCGCGCCTGGCGGCAGCGCCAATACTCAATGCGACAGGGTGAGCAGCCGCTTTCCGACCACGCCGTGGATCGCGGTTGAACCCACGATCCTCGTATACCCGTGCGCCAGGTGGCCGTGCAACCAAAGGCTGGGACGGCGGCGTTCGATGTAACGATCAAAGGCCGCGAATCCGCGGTGGACCCATCCTTCTCCAGCGCTGGTGCAAAGTGGCGGGGCATGCGACAGAAAGATGTCCGACGGGCCGAGCAGATAAAGCCGGCGTGCGACCTGCCAGTCCATGAACTGATTCGGACCGGCGCGATACCGGCGAGCTCCGCCGAATCCGGCGATCCGCAGGTCCGAGACCTCGACTACGCGACCATGGACATTGACGATACCGGGAAGGTCCGCTTTATCGTGATTCCCCGGTACGCCCACGACCGGAATTCCGCGTCCCCACCAGAGAATCTGCTCAATGACGCTGGGAGGTATATCACCGAGCGTAACGATGAGATCGAGTTCGTCGCGCGGCTGCAGCGGCAATACGAAGTCGCCGGGAGAATGCACGTCGCCGATAGCGAGAATCCGCCATGGGGATCCCCCGGCCCGGCGCCGCCGTTTTCCCGATCTGGATCCGCTCCGGGTCAG
>Ga0102958_1000319_pt1 | contig 11532 bp, 7 predicted proteins | sample SalPonF2_B_D1_MG_FD_84513 | JGI IMG/M metagenome (GOLD analysis project Ga0102958, IMG submission 84513) | Salt pond soil microbial communities from South San Francisco under conditions of wetland restoration - Salt Pond MetaG SF2_B_D1_MG ...
CGACAGGAAAACCAGCAGCGTCTGCGATGGCCATGATCTTGGTGCCTTTGCCGCGCTTTGTCTTGCCGACAGCAAGACCCCTTTTTTTGCCGGCACAAAGGTCCCGTCGATAAAGGCCTCCCGGATATCAATGCCGCCTCTTTCATACAGGTCTTGCGCAAGCTCCTGGGCAATGAGTTTGAAGGTCCCTTGTCTTACCCATTGCTGGAATCGCCTGTGGCATGTTTGGTATGGCGGATACCTTGCTGGTAGATCTTTCCAGGGTGCGCCGGTTCGTAAAATCCATAATATCCCGTTCATCACCTCGCGAGGATCTCGTTCTTTTCTACCTCGCGGGTCCTTTACTGGGGTTGTTCTAAAAATTATGGGCTCTATCCGATTCCATTGTTCGTTTGTAAGTTCCATCCTGATTTTATTACATATTCAGGATGTTATGTCTAGTTGTTTTTTTAATTTATTTTGAGATAGCTTCTAATAAAAGAGAAGGGCCATTGCTGGCCCCAAAGGTAGGTCATCTTGATATTTCCTTTTAACTTTTTATTTGGTAATAAATACAGTTTTCGATGTGTAATTGCTTGTCCCGCCATCATTGGTAACAGTGAGGGTAACTGAGTAATTCCCGAACTTGAAGTCTCTATGGTTGGGATTTCGCTGAGTGCTAGTTTTCCCATCGCCAAAATTCCAGAACCAGGAAGCAACTGTACCATCTGTGTCATTACCGTTATCGGTGAATGAAGCCACTTTTCTCTTTATGGCAAAGTTATAATCAGCAGCAGGTGGATTATTCCGAAGGTCGTTTTGCCTGACGTAAATATAACTATCGGCTGTACCTTGAAGCCCTCCAAAGTCATATACCGTCAATCTGAATTTCAGATTCTTACCATGCTGATCTGACTTTGGTGCAGTAAAGTTAGTTACGGCTGATGCGGGATCAGCAATGGAGACGGGATCTCCATCAACCTGACTCCAAAGGTGAGAGGCAATACCATCATCAGGATCCATTGAGGCTGCTCCATCCAATTTAACCAAAGTCTCTTCTATAGGTTCCATGTAGTTTGTAGCAACAACTGCAGTTGGCGGTTCGTTTTGCCAGCTGATATTGACAACACATGAGTCAGTATTTTCGAGCCCGCCGGTATCTGTTACGGTAAGATTAAAGGTAAGGGAAAAACCATCCGGACCAACATCCGGTGCTGTAAAGGTCGGCTGGGATGACGCTGGGTTTGAAAGAGTGACCGTTGGAACTCCAATTTGGGTCCACAGATAAGAGGTAATGCCATCGTCAATATCTAAAGAAAAAGATCCATCCAGAGTAACAACGAACCCTTCATCCACAGTTTGATCCTTGCCGGCATTAGCCTGAGGCGGCTCATTCTGCCATGTTACGTTCACAGTGCACAGATCTTTTCCCTGATTTCCGTTGGGATCTATAACAGTGAGTTCAAAGATCAGAGCAGCGCCTCCTGAACCCACATCGGGTGCTGTAAATGTCGGTTGACTTACATCAGGATCAGATAGATTTACTGTAGGTTCGCCAATTTGAACCCAGTGATAAGATGCAATGCCGTCATCCGGGCCGGTCGAGTTAGAACCGTTCAACAAAACAATCTGCCCTTCATTAACAATCTGGTCCGGACCTGCATCTGCCGTCAGTGCTTGGTTAGTTACGCCCAATGGTTCATGACACACCTCGTTGGAATTTCCGCTCTCTAACCTTTCGGTATCAAATGCTCTTACCACGAAACAATATGTCTTGGTTTCATCCAAATCGTAGATTGTGCAGTAGCTGTCTGTTCCTTCCCAGGATGGATTTGCATAATCGTAAGATTGGCTTTGCTCGCGGCAAAAAACTCTGTAGCCGGCCAAATCCGGTTCATTGTTCGGAGCCCACTCCAGAGATGTCTGGATTGACGCTAAAGAATTATAACCAGGAAGAAATAGGAGAGCCAGTGTTGAGAAAATAAACCAAAAAAGAAAAGAACCAATAAATGGATGTTTTCTAAATATTATGGCCATAATAGATGCCGCTCTATTTTTATTGGATGGCTTTTTTGAGAGAAAGGCACCTAAAATAGTCTATCGCGCTACGCTTTCAATTCCGTGCGAAATAAGTTCTACAGGATTTCGGCAACCATACTGTCATGGCTTTTCAGCTTTAGACCTATGGCTTTGCGTCTCAGCTTTTCAACGAGTTTGCCCTTTCACTTTGTATTCCTATCCAATATTGTATGACTATCTTAAATTTTGTTAATGAATGCCTATAACCCTTTAAAATTAGCCTCTGGCATTTGCCTAAACATCAAGGGACAAGGGTATTAAATTTCCAGATCCTTTAAGGACGAGATAAATGCGTATATCGATGCTGTTGCTCGGGCCTTGCTTTCGATATTGTATGAAACAGCTTTAAAACAATATACAAATAGAGCTCGGCAAAAGATGTGCCAAATTTAATAAAAAGAAGTAAATTGAGTTTAATAGCAAGAAATGAAACAGCAGAATCTCTTTCATAGCAAACACGTCGATGATTTGTTGAGCTACATATTACTGTTATTTAGATATTTTTTACAAGGTTCTGTAGGTGAATCGGCTGGAGGGTAAGCTTGTGATCAAAGTCATCGAAAGGTTCAGTTTAAAAATGGAGCTCATTGAAAGACATATTCGACCAAAGAGTGTTATTCTATTACGTGTGACATGGCGCAGATATGGTTGGCACAATCTGTGACATGACACACCCGGTTCAATGGGGTTTTGTAATAAGGAACGTTATTGAATAGAGTGCTTGACGTTCAACGTTCAATATTAGAGTTACAGGTCATATTGAGATTCGCAAGATTGGATGCATAAACTTGTAGCGCCATGTCATGGTCCTAATACTTTTGTACTAGATTTTGTATTTATGGAGTTAAAATGATGCGGAAAATTTTATATGGTAAGTACGGATACCTCAGTATCCGGTCTACAAAAACTTTAGCAGGCATTGTGGTATCTGTAAAGATTTTTGGCTTGAAATCCCTGCGATAGAAGTGATCGCAAGTTCCGAATTGAGAATTTATATCTAATCAATGGAAGATTCGATGTTCCTTTTCACGAGGTTCCTCTAAGTTAAACACAAACATCGTTTTATCATCAACAACTTTAAGGGTTACAAATCCATATGAATAATAGAGATAGCCATAAAATTTTCCATCTGGCCCTAAAATCTCGTTGAGCCAAGGTTCATACTGAGTGTTCGAATAAATCCATTTGGTCATCTCTATCAAATCTTTCTGGTCCTTGACCTTTTTCCAGCGATCACCCACCAGTGTTGTTTCATTATTTTTCGGATCGAACATGATCCCCAGAGTTGCTCGAGGGTTGTATCCTTCATATATGTCTGAATAATAAATATTATAATCATTCCATTTGTCTATTAGATTTTGAATGGTCACCTCGTTCCGGCTTTCAGGTAAAATTCTGAGTTTTCCGTAGTTCTTTTGCCATGAAGCACAGCTGTAGATAATAAGGGTAATTAAAAAAACACTTAGGAATCTATATTTTTTAATTATTTCCATTTTTTACTCCTGACAAATTGTCTTTCTTGGAATTTGTGAAATAAAAATAATTCATTATGTGCACATAAATACTCACGAAGGAATAAATGTCAATTATAGGTATTATTTTTTTAGGAGATTTAGAAGAGGAGAAGTTGTGCTTTCTTGCCATTAGATGAAATTTGCTAAATTGACATATATCAAATTGGGACTGTTAATATCAAGACACGGTTGAGTTAAAAATATCGTTTTAAGATTTCATGTATCGTTTAAAGTGAATATCTTGGAGTTATCTCACGATTTTTAAGCCTCGAAAAGCCTGTGATCAGTAACAGATATTCAAAGTATGGATAACGTCGAGCTCACCTGACGCGAGGCCGCAGGCCCTTGTGGTCAGGTGGAGCGATATGTTGTGCGTTCGGTCCATAAATATTAAGCAAGATAGCTAATCTGCATTATAGCCGATACCATTCCATTACCCATACATTTATACTCATGAGGACAATTGGCCTGAAATTGCAGGAATTCGCCTTCATTTATCTCGAAATTATTTCCCTCTACAGATATCTGAAGCCTTCCTTTAAAAACAAATACGTACTCGAAAACATTACCTTCGTGAGGTTCCCCTGAAAAAGCCGTGCCTGGATCAATTTCAACGTAATAAGTTTCAAATGATTGCTGAGGTTCAAAGGGGATTAAAGGAAATAGGCGATAATGTTCAGCTTCACCTGTTAGTGGTTTCTCCCCCCGAAAAGATCGTACTTCGGCCTGAACAACTGGTTTTCTTAGCAAAGTGGTAAAAGAAACTCTTAAGCCATTGGCAATTTTCCAGATCGTCGCGATGGTCGGGCTAGATTTGCCGGTTTCAATCTGCCTCAACATACTTTTGCTAACACCGGTGAGCTCAGAAAGCTGATCAAGGCTCAAACTACGATTTTCTCTAATATTCCGAAGATTATTCGCGATTGCATCTATTGGTTGTTTCATATAACAAACACCTTGACAATATATTGCACGATGATTAATATAACGCTCATATGGATGTTAAACAATACAACAGGTCCAATATCTTTTCAAGAGGTGTTTTATGAACATCGATATGATCCCTCTAATTTCATTTGTGATCGTGACAACTTTTACCCCCGGCCCAAACAATATCTCCAGTGCTTCAATGGGTGTAATGTATGGCTACAAAACAGCCTTTAATTTCCTGGTCGGCATTGCATTCGGGTTTTTCGTTGTCATGATCGCTTGCGCGTATCTCTCCAGTGCTCTACTTGCTGTCATACCGGTTGCAGAACGATATTTAAGATGGATTGGCGCGGTTTACATTTTATGGCTTGCGATAGGCACACTACGTTCCAGTTATTCATTTTCAGAATCCGACGGGTTATCGAAGGCATTCACAAAGGGTTTTATTCTTCAATTATTTAATCCCAAGGTTGCAGTGTACGGGCTGACACTGTACTCGACATTTCTTGCTCCGATCTCCAGGCGCATGGATTATCTTTCATTATCAGCACTGTCATTTGCATTCACTGCATTCGTCGCCACATCGACTTGGGCTTTGTTTGGCGCGGCCATTAAAGAGAAGCTTAAGAATAATTCGTTTAAGAAAATAGTAAATACATCCTTATCCATATTGCTGATATACACGGCAATCGAATTGTTAGGGATCTGGAAATAGTGAGGCAAATATTATTTCACAACTAGTATTATGCGACCTAAAAATATGGGCAAACACGTACATTTATTGACGCGTATGCCGCATAGTGAATTATAGAATTCATGCCATTATTTTTGAATGATTACCTAAATTTATTTTGATTTAGACCTAAATCCTCTTTGCGCGATAGGCGTACAGAAAATGACGCATAAGACGCAATTGCAATATTACAATTTTGGGATATCTTGCCATGAGTGCAGGTTTAAGCACCTCGATTAAAAGTTCATATATCGTATTTCTTACAAAAATGCAAAAAAGGCAAACCCAGTGAAACGGATTTGCCCTCATTGAAAAACGATATCACTACAATTTTTTATAGATATGATACTTGTGTTTTATAGCAGAACTCACAAGATTAGCTCAGGTTGTGATATCGTATTATGGTATCACAAAAAAAATAGGCCCTTGATACTTTCTCGTTATTGAAGATATCTGCACCTAAGCCTTCAGAGATGAATTGATTGTATCACAGGTTTCACCCCAATCCCTACACCCCAATATGTTGACTAACCGTTTAAAAAAGAAAAGCGTGGAATTTTATCATCCATCCACGCTTTATCATTTATAAATTTGAGCGTACGATGGTAGCCGTTTTAAGATTTCCGATGGCGTCAACTTCGTATCGTAATGTTGAGTTTCCAGAAACTACAAAAGTTTATGATTTGGAATCAAACCTTGAATCTTTAGCGTTGTGTTTTTGCATAACATCAAAGCTATTATGAAAAAGTGATTAAGAAGATAATATCAGGTCAACTCGCTGGATTTGACCATCCTCTCTTCGAATCTAAACTCCAAGATGCTTAAGAATTTTCAGCATTGAACTGTTTTCTGCCAGCATATATCCGATAAATTTACAAATTCCATTTTTGCATGCAGAATGAATTAATAACTTCAGAAGTTCTGTTCCCAGTCCTAAATCTTATATGCATCAATTATTGTTATCGAAAATTCTACCGTGTTTCGTATAATCTTCTGCAAACTCTCATCGATCAGCCTCTGTAAACCGGGAAACGCCCGTCTAAATAAAAAGGAGAAAGCGCATGCTTCCTCCTTTTTATTGTTGACCTCCGAGTGGAGAGAACGTCGGACGTCTGGCCGGCGTATTACCCGGGTTCAGATGTTGATGAAAAACACCACTTTTTCATTAATCATCCTCTTCTCTCAGTAGCCGAAGTTTTGTAGAAGATCGTGTTTCTTCGCTGTGATATTCATTTTCTTTTTTATTCTTCTTATGCTCATGATGTTCATTTTTGCTATGATGTTCATTTTTGCCATGATGTTCATTTTTGCCATGATGTTCATTTTCTTCATCGTCAATCTCGTCATCAGGTTCCACATCGGGCGTTTGCTCTTCTTTAATGGTCACCGTTGAATCGGCAGTTGCCGTCAGGCCGCAGTCGTCGGTTACAGAGAATGTAACCGTCGTAGAACCCACCGGAAAATCAGCCGGTGTATTGTTTGTAATGGAACTCAATGGAAGATCACCGTCTTCGATATCCGCAGCCGTTGCGCCGTTAAGGAAGGCCGCGATGGCGGTATCTGTTGCCGGTACCGAAGTTGTTCCGGAAGGAACTGTTACGGAGAGCGGGGCCGGGCCGATGACAACCGGCGCGTTGTTCGCGCCTGCGACCACGACCGATGAAACATCTGTGGTTGTGGCGCCGTTGCTGTCGGTAACGGAAAAGGTCACCGGCGTCGTGCCTATGGGAAGTTCAGCAGGCGCATTGTTGGTGATCGAGGCGGTGACATCGTCGTCCTCGGCATCGGTGGCTGTTGCACCTTTCAAGAACACGTCGATGGCCGGATTCGTAACCGGCACCGAACTCGCACAAGGTTGGGCATCAACGGTGATTGGATCCGGTAAGATGAGGACCGGCGCAATATTTCCGCCTTCTTCCTGGACCGTTACTGTTGAAGCCGCGCTCGCCGACACGCCGCAACTATCCGCGACCGAGAAGGTCACTGAAGTCGTACCCACCAAAAATTCAGCAGGTGCATCGTTGGTGATCAAAGCGGTGACATCGCCGTTTTCGACATCGGTGGCTGTTGCACCAGTCAGGAAATCGACAATGGCCGTATCCGTGGCAGTTAGCGAAGTCGTTCCGGCCGGGACCATAATGGTGATGGCCGTTGGTGCGGTAACTGCCGGTTCGGTGTTCGGGTTTTCATTCACAGTAACCGTTGCGGTTGCCGTACCGTTGGCGCCGAGGCTGTCAATGGCAGTGAACGTCACTGTTGTTACCGTACCCACCGGAAAATCGTTGGGTGCATCGTTGGTGATGGAAGCGGTGACATCGCCATCCTCGGCATCGAAGGCCGTCGCTCCCTTCAGGAAGGCGGCAATTGCCGAATCCGAGGCTGTTATTGAAGTTGCACACAGCTGTGCCGTAACCTCGATTGGCACCGGTGCTGTCACCCCAGGCAAGTTGTTGTCCGCCACCTCGATAGTCACGTTGGCCGTGGCTGATCCCTGATTGTCACAACCATCGGTTGCAAAGAAGGTCACCGGTGTCGTTCCTACAGGAAAGTTGTTCGGTGCATTATTGGTGACAGGCAGATTGCCGTCTTCGGCATCCGTTGCTGCAGCACCATCGAGAAAAGCCTGAATTCCGGCGTCCGATCTTGACAACGGGCCGGTGTTCCCCGCGGAAAGCGTGATCGTCATATTCGCCGGCGCGGTTACCACCGGTGCATTGGTATCACATTGCGAAACCACTTCAAATTCATTGGTAGCGATATTTACCCATCCATGATTTGCAGCGAGCATGTTGGTGGTGTCCGGTTCAAAGTTGGATGCATTGGTTGAAGTCGAATAGCCGTACCATGAAGCGGACAAGGTATATATTCCGGGACCCGTAGGTGCTGTTGCGATGAGTTTTATCGGTCCTGGAAACGTGGGGCCACCTCCCCGCCCAGAAGAACCGGTACTTCTGGCCACCTCGTTTCCGTCCTGGTCGTAAAGAATCAAACGAACCCAACCCGACTCATCATTGGTTCCACCGCTGATGGAAACGGTAATCGATTCACCGGGTTCGTAAGTAAGTTTATTCGTTATCGCAGTAAAATTCCCAGTTCCGTGTCTATGACACCCCGCGCATGTTACCGGGGCAGGATTATGGCATACAGAGCAGCTGTAATCTGTGTAAAAATTTTCTTTCGCAGAAGAATTGGGCACCCAAATGCAAAATGCCATCAGGGCAATAAAACAAATTAAAAGAATTGACGTCTTTTTCATAAATCCTCCTTAAACTATAAATTTAGATAAGCGTTGATGATATTCTCTAATTACGCTCCTTTTATGTGCTATCCAATTGAGCAAGATATATGCCACTTTGTTCCATTGTTTTCAAAAAATTTAACCTGTTGAAAAATAAAGATTTCGCGTAAAAGACCTTTGATTATCTGTATCTGCGAGAGGAGGGGTGAATACGAAATTGTATTCCCGGGTTCAAAAATGTAGTAAAAAGTACAAAAAGCCTATTTAAAACTTGTAGGAAATTTTCAGGTAAACAACATTGACTGTATAGTCTCCCGGGAGAGTTCCCATGAGATAAGCGCCGTTATAATTATTACTCGAGTCTGTTGGAACATTTGTAAATCCTTGGGTGTTAAAATCGTCATAGTCGAATTTCTCATAGCAGTATCCAAGGGTAAAAAGCCAGTGCTTCCAGGCCCTGTATTCGAACGTTGTTTGTAAGATATGCAGCGTTGTATCATCCGCTGTGTCGAAGTTTGAAGTTTCAACCGCAGGGGTGAAAAAGTCGATTGTTCCGTCGACCTTTGAAAAGGAATAAGAAACATCGAATGCGAGCCTGTCGGGAATCAGTGAAAGTTTTATCCCTGCACCAAGGGTGTTTACGATGTCCTTGGTTCTGGCAAACCAGTCGGCGTCTACTACCGGAAGGCTCGGAACTTCACCCCGGTCCTTCTGCCTGGCGACGTAGTATTCATAGTTGTAAAAGGTGTGGAGATTCAGTCTGTCAATGGGTGAATAATCAATGTCGAGAGAGAAGATGTGGTGCTTGTCGTCAAGGAGTCCATAGGGTGATTCATTGAATTCATCTTTGCCGTAAATAAAAGAAGTACTCACCATGAAAAGATCCGTGGGATATACAGTGGCAATAAAGTTTATTCTGTCCCTGGACATGTCCGCCTGGGTATATTTTCTGAGACCCGATAACTGTTGAAGATCTTCCCCGGCTTTAAGGTAAACATCGTAGTTATAATTACTGATGTCTCTTTCCGTTCTTTTATAAGACAATTTCAGGTTCATCCATGAAAATGCTTTCGTGTCAATAGCAGAACCGAATATATGATCTTCCAGCTTATCTACTTCTCTGTTTTTTTGATCTGTCCGTTCGAAGGTGTAATCCAAGTTGAGCCTTGTTTTTTTGGTAATGTCGAAACCCACCTCTGCTCCAGTCGTTGTCTTTTTATAACTGGTGGGAAGATTCACGATGGGATTGTCAACCCAGAAATCATCAGCGTCTACAAAGCCTGGAAATTGTATCTTTTCGGTGCCGTTATCATAATCGAAATATCGAAATTTACCCTTGACGTGCATGAAGTCTAAAGGTTTTGATGTTAGCAGGACGTGGTATAAGGAGGTGTTCACCCTGGCATCAACATTGTTTGCGGGGAGGTTTGCGGGATCAAAAGCATCAAATGGCGCATTGTCGAAAGCTCCGGTGGTGATGGCGGTATTTGTGGTGTAAGGAACCAGTTCATCATCCTGCCTCATCCATCCCCATGCGGCATTGACGGAAACCCGACTGTTGAGGGGAAGATCCAGGTATGAGCCTGAAAGTGATACATTATGATAAAGGTTGTCCGGTGCAAGGTCTATCAACCCCTTTGATGGTTCGAAAACAGCGTCGGTTGCCCGGAAAGGATTGTCGAATGTGAGTGTGTCGGTATTGTTGTTGAACCTGGAAAAATAATAACTTGCACTGAAATTGAATGCATTTAGGTTATACTCGCCGATAAACTTCATGTCGCTTGTATCAAAGTCTATGGGTTCGGGTATCTCTATGGTATTATCGAGGCCGAATGAACCAAAATAGGGTCGGGTGCCTGTCTTGTTTTCGCTGCTGAGCTCAACCCGAAAGTTAAATGGATCAAGGAGGGCAAGATCCGCATTCATCTTTACCTTTTTTCTCTTTAGCCCGATTTCTATCTCCGATGAATTCGTTAAAAGCGTATTTAACCGGTCAGCCCGATCTGCAAAAGGGACATTTTGTTTGGTACCGTTTAAAATAAGATTGCCGCTTCCGGTTCCAAGATAGAGCGTTTTTGCGTTGTCTGAAAACCGATGGGGAATTTCGTCATAGCCGGCATCGATCTTGAATTTATCGTAATAGTTTGTCGTAAAATTATAGTACTGGTCGTCCCTTCCGATATTCTTTCCGGTGAATGTTGAAAAAGATTTATCTTTTTTTTCATATTTAATCTTTACATCTCCGTGAACCGATGTGGAGAAATCCCTATATTCTTCCGCCTTGGATGAGTCACCGTCTATATCTTTATTTCTTAAAACAATACCGGCTTCACCTGAAAAAGTACCAGGTGTCTTCTTTTCAGCTCTTTTTTCAGTCTCAAGAGCCTCAAAACCGGCGATTAAATTTTTGGCCGTGCCCACAAGAAACCCGCCTCCAAGTTCATCAGGCAGTTTTATAAACGTCAAGTCGCTCGAAGCGCTCGATGGAGGGTGTTTAATAGCAAAGATGCCCGGCATTTTTATTAGCTTCTCAAGTTGATTAGAATCAATTTCAATCTTCTTGCCGGAATCAAGCGTCACGGAAGCTGCCATGGATATTGATGGTAGAAATATAATGAGTAGAAATCCTATCACTTTAAAAAAAATGATCTTGTCTCGAAGTTTGTACATTTTATGGCCTCCTCAAACACGGGTTTGTCTGAACTGTGACAGATTTGGTTTCTGTTAACATGGAAATACAGTGATAGGTCACTTCGAATAGTTTGTTAATACTTTGTTTTTACATTCTTATCTATCTCACTAAACTTTTCCCGGAGGGATGGTTGCTACCGTGGATCTGAACATGACAATTCAGACAGGCACGATAAAACCCCGCGTTATTTAACACTCGATATACCGGTTGGTTCGATTCATCTGCTCTCCTCGCTTGTAGCTGACTAGGGTGGGCAACATTAGAATGACATCTCTGACAAAGGTACGGCGTCTTTGCCTTTAATAGCGGCGTTCGGGCAGAACCGTGCGGTGTGTGGCAACCGATGCAGTCTTCCACCACAGGGGGA
>Ga0102958_1000324_pt1 | contig 11432 bp, 13 predicted proteins | sample SalPonF2_B_D1_MG_FD_84513 | JGI IMG/M metagenome (GOLD analysis project Ga0102958, IMG submission 84513) | Salt pond soil microbial communities from South San Francisco under conditions of wetland restoration - Salt Pond MetaG SF2_B_D1_MG ...
CTTAAATGGAATAACCGGGACGTCTATGACTTCATGCGTTTTGGAGGCTGGGGACGGAATCCGAAGAAAAAAGAAAAGAGTAAAGGTCAAAGAAAAAAGAAAAGAGGAAAGAGCAAAGAGTAAAGAAAAAAGAAAAGAGCAAAGAGTAATGGGCAATGAAATAACGTTTTTTATTTGCTTTATTTTTTCATTCTATGTCTAATGTTTTGAATAGTGATTATCTTTGTCTATCCAGCGATCGGTCGGAGAGTGACAGAAGGATGACATCAGATTTATGGGGATAGACAACTCTTTGTAAAAATCGCTATAAGTGGTTTCAAAACCTCCCCTCAGGCCCAATTCCTGTTTTGGACCGAGGGATTCAATACTCGAACTATTAAATATATTCCTGCGTTTGAATCTCTCGGTCCGCCTTGACTTTAAACCTGATTGAAGGTTTTGAAACCACTTCTAACCAAAATCAAAAATTGACGGTTTAACCCCTTACCTGAATAGGAGGAAAATATGGCGACTCGTAAAGCAACTGCCAGATGGAATGGCACGCTGAAAGAAGGCAACGGCGTAATGAAATATGGTGAAGTTGAAGGCCCTTTTACATTTGCATCGCGTTTTCAAGAGGGCAAAGGCACAAATCCTGAAGAGCTTGCTGGGGCTGCCCATTCCGGATGCTTTTCAATGTTCCTTGCCGCTATCATGAGTGCGGATAATTTTACACCTACAAGCGTGCAAACAACGGCTTCAGTTCATTTGGGAGAAGATGACGGCCCGAAGATTACCAGTATTGACTTAGATTGTGAAGCAGAGGTGCCCGGCCTTGATGCTGATAAATTTGCTCAATATGCTCAAACAGCCAAGGAGAAATGCCCAATTTCAAGACTTTTTGCCGGCACAGAAATCAATCTTTCAGCGAAATTGATTGGATGATCTTTAGGTGCTCATCTTACACCGCTTCGGAAAGTGATTGGGGTCAAACCCTGATCCTTGATTATCAGCCTTCGCTGTAAGCTTCCGACTTCGCTCTGCGAGCTTCGACGAGACAAGAAGACGTATAGACGTTCAGGGGGCAGAAACCGAAGAAAAAAGGAAAGAGGAAAGAGTCAAGGGCCCCGGTTAAATTCGCTCCGCTCGTCTTCTTTGAAGAATTTAACAGGGCAAGCAGGGATCGGACCAGGGATTAGGGATTAGGGGCTAAGGATCAGGGTTCAAGGTTCAGGGTTCAAGGTTCAGGAGGCAGGGCCTGCCCGCCGATGCTTTGTGGCAGGCTCAGGGAAACGAAGCATTTAAAAAAAGCGATTTGTTTAGCCTTACTTTTGACGTACCTGTAATCAATTGATATTTAGATATTGGCAACTAAACACAAGTTTGATTTCGGTTAGAAACTTTCCATTTTGGGCAATTTAAAGTGTAGTCACATTATCGTTAATCAAGTCCCTCACTTTCACCCTGATTTAACATAGGTAGGGATCAGGGAAGTCCTTTTCACCACCGTACCCCTATTCCGTGGGCTAATATTATGTAAAACTTTTCATAAATCTTATGGAGCATACCTCATAATTTCAGGTGTTTTCAGTATATATCTGTACTGCCAACCAGACCTTTCAATTAATGTAAATCTCTAATATTATTGCAATTTAAATTGAATCGTTCCATAAACAACTGATTTTGCATGGTTTTTGCATATGACAAAATAAGATTTCTCAAACTTAAAGTTTCATAAGGATAGCTTGCAAATGTTCGAGTTAATTAAAATTGGAAATCACAACGTAATCGACTTGGCCGAGCGTAGATTTAAATCAAAAATCGTTTCAGGCGAATACCACAGTGTTCAGTTCTTTTTAAATGGAAGTGGGCTATCCCACCTATTTAGACTACGATATAATACCTCAAATGGGCCATATCTTCTTGTAAAACAAGATTCCTCTGTGTTCAAAGAATTGAAAGTTGGTGATTTAATGGACATGGAATACAATCGGTCTGAATCATTAGGTGGTAGCAAAACTTTTAAAACTCTAATAACTTCAAAAATTCCAGATGATCATTATACAGGGTATTCTATTGTCGAGTTATCTATCATCAATAATCAAGAAGAAAAATTAAATTAAACCAACCTATTACTATGATTAAGAATATACAGAAAAATTCCTTAAAAGAAATTAGAGAAAGTCTTTTGATGAGTAAGTCCGAGCTTTCCAAAAAGGCCAGCATTTCACCCCTCACCATCTCACGAATAGAACAAGGTAAGCCATGCAGAATGGAAACAAAACGAAAAATCCTTTTAGCGTTAGGTTTGAAATTAACGGATAAGGACAAAGTTTTTCATTAGGTTAAAGAATTATACCAAATTGTAAAAGAAACCCAAGAAATAGAGATGTCAGAAAAATACCCAGAATGCCCTTTGTATAATCACAAAAACTGCAAAGAGATTGATAACCGGAAAGTCTGTGCTATTGTACGTAAAGACAAAATCTGTCTTAGAAAGCTTCCGAAATCGGTAAAGGAGGTTAAAAAATAACCCGTAACCGGTATGTTGTCATTGAAGCATTAGATATCACAATACCTGCTAAATTATTTATTGCCCAAATACTATCAAGGTATCTGTAATCTACGCACTCCTTATCTCCATCGATACCCATCATCCATTTGAGTTGCCTGATAATACTATGTAAATAATGTAATAAATTTATGTAATTTACCCCACAATTACATAGATCTTTTTAGATTTTTGCATACTTATTTGTCATCCAGCTTGCAGGAACTACCTGATATCTCTAATATTAATGGACAAAACGTTGTTCTTGCACGATTTTTGCATAATTTTTAATAAATAAGCATAATTATCAATTGAAGAAAAGCCAAAGTCCGAACTATCGGCAGTAGTTGGACGTAAAAGGTTTAAGAAATAGTTGGGCATGAACCATATATTGCCCGATTACGGAGGAAGAGTGGTTAATGGCGTGTTAACTTATCTTCATAACTCCTCCATAAGGGCGGTCTAAAAGGACCGCCCTTATTCTTTGTTAATTCAAGGAATTCCAAACGCATCTGACTTTTCATGCCAGCAGCTTTATTTATGAAAACGCCCCGATTCCTCCCACCTCCGAAAGCATCGAACCGATAGAAATGCCACAAGTGTTCCTTTCTTAATCAACAATAGCGTTGCCTTTTTTGCATTTCTGTAAGAAATAGGATATCTGTAAAGAAAATATAGATGCTTGGACCTGTGGTTTTGGTACATGTAATTATAGAAAAACGTATTTCACATTCAGAAGAAGCTCCATCCAAGTTAAAATTCCCGCGTATCCTTCTTTAAAAACAGACTGAGCAATAGAGCATATAGTACCATTATTTATTGAAGACTTATGTTTTTCCAATCCTGATCAACTGAAGGAATATTCCTTCGCTTTATAACCATTTATTTACAGACATTTGAATCATTTTTTCTATCAAGCTCTTTTGCTCACCGTATGATAATTCATTCATTTATTCCATCTGGTTTTCATCCAATAACTATAAATATACTATTAAACAGAGGGTTATATCTCTGGCATATCAATTGCAAATAAACATATTTAGAATCGCAGCGCAGGTGGAATGAACTACATTTGGAGGCGGTTCTTCAAATAGAATAATTATTGTGCGCTGTACTTGAATTGAAGCTCCCTACAACCCCGCTAAAACGAAATTCCTGCTTCTCTCCAATAAGCTGCGGGGAACGCGCTTGCTTTTGTAGTTCAATCTTCCTTGCCGATGGTGAATCATGTCAGTAAGAAAGTTCAGGTAAAAGGATCGGTGCTGGAAAGCAAAGGGCAGAAACAGATTTACGTTTCAGCCTATAGAATCATCAAAGAATAACCGCTTCATCAATTAAGGGCGGCAAAGCAAAAAAGGGGAAAATTTCCCCCTCCAATAAGTAAATTTGGTGATGCCATGTACCATATTTTAGTCATTGATGATGAAAAAGCGATATTAGATGTCATTAAGATAGTATTATCAAGAGCCGGCTTTAAGGTTGAAATCGCCTTGGAAGGCCAAGAGGGTATCCAAAAATTTAATAGCGGTCGATTTGACCTTGTCATTACAGACATCCTAATGCCGGGACTGAACGGTCGAGACGTTGTTGATCACATCCATAATTCCGATAGACCTTTTACTCCAATCATAGGTATCTCTGCTACTCCTTGGCTCTTCGAGAACATTCAGTTTGATGCTGTTTTCACAAAACCATTTCCCTTTGAGGATCTGGTAAATTCAATCCGTCATCTCTCCATGCAGGTCGACTAAGATTGTGATTTAATCTAAATTGAGCGCTTTGGATTAGTTGCACCAATACCTTGGCGAAAAATATGCTTTGTAAGACTCAATCGGATGAATCTATTTTTCCGCTAATTTCAAAAGGCATTTGAGATGAAAAAAATTATAATTCTAAGTGACACCGATGAAACCCGTATTGATCTGGTTTCATATCTCAAGGAGCTATTTCCTGAATGTGAAATCCAGATACTCAAATACCGATCCAATAGTATTGAAGAGGGTATTATCACCGAAATAAAGGGTATCAACCAAAAATAATCAGGGGAAACAGTCACTTAAACTCCTCATTCAAACTGAAAACGAACTATGGCCATCTACTTAATTCCGGAACCTGTCAGCATGTTTTTGTTGGGCGTCGGCCTTGTGAATCTTGCACGGTTCGGCCGGATGTTTTTTAAAAAACATAGCCCGAACGAAACCCTATTATCGGATAGAGTGAAAAAGCTACGGCTTAGAGACAGTTTGAAGCTTAAATTAGAAATCATACAGAAAAAAATTGAGAGACTAATATTAGAATCTAAAGAAATATTATCTGCAAAAGAAACAGCTGATAACATAAATAGAGATAGGCGTTCAGGTATTGAAAGGCGCCAATTCTCATATAACGGATATATACCTGAACGCTGGTCTGGCAAAGAAAAAAGAAGTGGGAGAGATAGAAGATAAAAATTAAGAATACTGCTACATTAAAAATAATTTAAAAGGCAGGGTCATTTGGCCCTACTTTTTTTATCGTCCATACTTTGAATAAGTGAAATTTTTATCAATACATGTCTATCCCGAGCCGGACTTTTTTGTGTAGCTACTTGTTCTCTTCTATAATGGTAATCGAAAGGGCTACAATGGACAAACACCCCCTGAACTGCAAAAAATTTGATTCCTATACTTCACCATGTACAAAAAGAGACAATGAAGCGTTAAAAGAACTTAGAAGACTAATTAATGTTGGGGGCACATATCCAGGTGACATTTTTTACAAAGCAAAAGCCGTATGTATGAATTGTAAGAGTTTTGAACCTGAATTTTTTTAAAATGTTTAGGTGAAATATGAGACCAGTAAAAGATATTGAACCAATAATAAGGAAAATATGATATCTGTATATCAATGGTTGTTGTGAATGGTGCGGAGATTGACAAGGTACCAGATATCACAATGCTCGGTAAGTTGTTAATAAGCTAAATATTGGCAAGAAAGCGCGAGTTTGATTTCAGTTGTAAGCCTTTTTCAATTCTTTTATTCCGATTTTCCCAAAAAGGAGTCAAAATTCTGACATCATTGTAATTTGACGCCAAAATCTTACCATTTTATCCCCTTGAAACTCCATGTTACCATCTCTAACCAATTGTTATAAAAGATATTAATTTTTCTCACACGTTTTGGCATAGTTTCTGCTTAAAAGTATAAGCGGTAGAGTGTTACTAATATAATTTGAGATACCTTAAGACACCTTACGTTTTTGTTTTAGGTCCGAATTTTAATAAAATCTTAAATTAATACAAAACGGCCTCTCAAAAAAATTAAATAGGAGAACACAATGAAAATAATTAAAATATTTTTCATGGTATCTATGACCCTTCTACTCTTTTCATCAACAGTCGTAGCTCGAGATTTTGACTGGACCAGAGATTTAAATATCCAAGCTGAAGCGAACGAATCAGGATTTCGGGCAAGACTCGAAACTCGTTTTAAGATAGGTGACGCACAAATAAAAATCGTGCTCAATAATATTGAAGAACCTGCGGACGCCTATATGGTTCTCAAGCTCGGAGAAATGTCAAATCAGCCAATGGAGAACGTTATTGAAGAATACAAGTCTGGTAAGGGAAAAGGCTGGGGAGCACTTGCGAAAAGTCTCGGTATAAAGCCCGGTTCAAAGGAGTTCAAAGCACTGAAGCATGGCCATGATCTTTACAATGAAAAACCTAAGGTTAAGAACAAGGCAAAGGGTAAACGCAAAAAATAATGGTTAGGACATCAACTCGTTGAATGAGCTTATGAATGTAAATAGGTTCAACCAATCATTTCGTTTTGATTATTTGTAAAAGTTGAGATTAAAAGAATCAATTATGATCGAAGCTCATCACTGTTAGGTAAAATGATACGAAAACTGATTATAATTATAGCTTTTGCAATCGCAGTGGCAGTAATAGCCGACTATTATGGGGTGATAACGCTTCCTTCTCTTGAAAAACCAGCTGTCTTGGATAACAGAGATCAAATGATATATAAGACAAAAAAAACAATAGAAGATTAATAAGGTGATTTTGTTTTTTCTTTTTAAGGTGAGCCATGAGCAAAAAACATGAATATTGTGGGGAATGCATATTCTGTGCTTCTGTTTGTCCTGAGTGTGGGTCATCTGATGTGGATGTATCAGGTCTTATAAGCTTTTCATACAGCAACCATCAACAGAATGATATTGAGATGAGTCTAGAATTTGACTTTATTAAGGGATTTTACTGCAATGAATGCCAGACAGATATAAATCCAGAGAAGCTTGAATATGCAATCACTGAGACTTTACCAGACACTTTAAAGGCAAAAAGAAAAGATGGGGATATGGTCACTATTTCGATGTAAATCATTAATCCCAAACAGCTGATACTTTTACCACAGGCTTCCGATCCATTTTAAAACTTGTGCTATCTCCCCTACATATCTGTAACTGCATTAGATATCAAAGGTTTTGACAAGACTTTTTTTGTAAAATAGTCTCAATAGATTACAGATAGCTTCAGACCTGAGATAAGAAAACGATATCTGTAAAACAATTGTGTTTTGATATTTACAGTTCGAGTTTGATATTTATCGGTTTTAATGTCTTTCAGGTCGTAGCAAGAAAACAACGGTTTAATTGGGAATGAAATTCTTACTTTCTGTTAATTCAATTGTGGGTATGAAGACTTAACTTTTCAGCTGTTCTAAACTTCATCCGATGAACTTGGTCGTTTTATTTTTCTTTCAGGCAGTATTCGCGCCACAGACAGTCTTGACGGTCACAGTATCCATCTGCCTCTCCAAAACATTCCGGATTTCCTTCGATACATTGAATGCTTCGAATGAACCGTTTTAAATCCTGGAAATGGCCTTTAGGCTCATTGTCAAAATCGTCTGCCATTAATATCTCATTCGAGTGCCGACAATCTTCCGATTCAGTGGCATCAAAAGCGAAAATAAACCTAAATAAATTTTAGATTCATTTATCGTTTATCATTGAGTTGTATGAATAATAAAAATCCTGGCCCATCGATGATCCCGCATTGCGGATCAGGACCAGGATTTCAATTTAACAATATTACCCTCTTTTCTTCTTCTCAGGTTTACCATGGGCACCGGTCTCTACCGACAGGCGGTTCTCAGTCCGTATTTAGCGGCTTTCCGAATCGCTTTTCATCATCGTTGACTCTTTTCGGCCATGGTTGGATTGATTTAGAATTAGGCTGAATCTACCAAGTTAAAATATTCTTCAATGGGCAACATCCGAAAGACTTCATAGTTTACATTACCTTGTTGGAGAGTTTGTACCATCGATTTGACACGTGCATCGTGATCTGGAAATTCACTGATGATTAAGTACTCCCCTTTGCTAACAATGTAATATGCATCTAATATCTTGCCACCGAGTTTCTCCACCCCTCTTTTCCCTTGCTCGAAACGCTCTCGAGATTTTTTAATCTCTTTGTTACCTGCCGCAGTCATTTTTAAAAAAGATGCATAAATGGCCATTTCTCCTCCTTTATTCAATTTGAGTTTCTTTACATTGGAAAATTACAAGCCCATTTCCTTCATTCAAGACAACTATCCTCTTAAATTAATTAAAACTATTTATTATCGATTATGCTGGTCTTGTCCATAGGAGTATGGCTTCATTTTCTCTGGGGAAACTACCTATGCGGGAATTTCTCCCAAACGGGAGAGAAAAACGATGATGATCTGATAGAATCGAAACTCAAACCCGGCGATCACTGCAATAGAGCATAGATCCGAACATGCGCAAATATTTTATGCCCAAAAAATATACCTGAAAAAGGAGCAAAGTTGGGATCACTAATGGTGAGCACAGGATTTTTGAACGTTATGGAGCCTGCACGATCTCCAACATAACGCAAATAAGCTTTAATTGTCGATAGCTCGCAATGTATCTAAAATCTTAACAGTGGGTTCAGAGGTTGTGATATCGTCAAAAAAATATAGAAGCTATCCCAGAATAATCTTTTGGCCTCACCTCGGCGTTGGCGCCTCGTTTTAATTCCTCGACATACTTGAGTATGCCTGTCGCAGATGCCGCTTTCTGTGCGGTGCGGTATATTACTACAGCGGCACCCTTGACGTCTTGGATTTGCAGCACTCTCTATTTTTGCATCGTTAGAGTCAATTTAAAATGCATTTGATGAGCAGAAAGTATCGAGAAAGAAATCCTGACAACATCACCGGCGCATCCCCATGACATTACCGTCCGGTTGGAAAGTGGTGAAGTTGGGCGAGTGAAGGAAATATGGGACTGAGAAACATTTTGTTTTTTTAGAATCTTCCCATTTATCTTTTCGGAATGGGTGCAGATGCTAACACATCATGAATGGTAAAGGATGTATTTCCCCTAAAAAAAGATTTTGCAATTTCCTTTCTCAAAGTGTCGTAATCCTCAAGATCTTTATTCTTGTGTTTTAAGCCCCCAAACTCATTGCGCGACATAAACATTGCATAAGCGTATTCGATAAATGAATTGTCAAAACCTGCCAGTTGAATGGACGTGCTTATCTCTTCTTCTGAATATCGTTTGTGTTTTCCGTATCTCTTTTTTAGAAATAAAGGCAGTTGCTTTACGTATGACTTAAGCGTTGTTCTTTTTTTGATCCAATTAAACAATTTAATAATCCTTTCGATAATACGAGGTTTTTTTCCGACAATGGGATTAACTGTTAATAGGGTTTAGGAAGATAACATGGTTTAAATATCTTTCATATCCATAACATCAAACTGTATCATGAATCTGATGAGGTCATAACCGTCATCATCATCGGTATTGCTTTTCAATAACAGCATCGTTTGAACAGCATCTTGACCGATACTTTGCAATTTTAGCAAAACATCGAACAACCCTTGGTATTCCTCTGTTTTGAGTTTGAATAAAGATTTGCTATAACCCAAATATTCTTGGTAATCATTGAATCCGGTTAACTGGGTTTGAACCGGAGAAGTTTCGAATGAATTCGTTAATATTTCTTGTTTTTCGATCATTTTCCTGTCACCTAAAAAGTATAATTGTTTGATAATTTCAAAAACAACCCATCAGAAAAAAGCCTCTTCACGGAAAATTTATACCGGCAAGACTTTTTCTTGATTCTATTAGTCTGATGGAGCAGAAGCGAATTTCGGAATATTTGTGAGAATAGAAGGGCTTAGAAAAGAATGGTCACAATATACGCGAAAAAATGTCCGCATAGTGTTTTGGTTGATTCAGAAATCCTGCAATATATTCGCTGACTTTAAAATAAGCAAGAAAAATCTTTAAGAGGACTGGAATATTCTATTAAATGGAGACTTGGGGAATTTCCGGGACATCCGTAAATGGTATCGTGTTTTGAATTGTGAATAATATTAATATATTCACTATACAAGATTTGACACCCTTTCTTTTTTGATTTTCTACTATTCTTAGGACGATCTATATGTTATGTTTTTCTATCATCATTCCCGATTGATCAGAGGATTTTTCAATGACCAGAAGACCGACTTATAAAGAATTGGAACAAAGGGTAAATAAACTAACAGGCGAAACTCTTGAGCGTGATCGAATGGAAGAAGAAGTCGAAAGAATTTTTAATTTTTCCATAGATATGATCGGTTCGGGTAATTTGCAGGGTTATTTCACCAAAATAAATTCCTCCTTCATGGAAGTACTTGGTTATACACAAAAAGAGATACTTGAAAAACCGTTTATTAAATTTGTGCACGATGATGATGTCGAAAAAACAAAGCAGGCTTTGGCCGATGCTGCAAAGGGAAAGAAAGAAATCTACATAGAGAATAGGTATAAGTGTAAAGATGGTTCACACAAATGGATAGAATGGAAAGTTCTATCGATAGTAAAAGAAAATAAATTTATTGCCGTTGGAAGAGACATCACTAATCGCAAACAGAATGAAAAAAAACTACGGGAGAGCGAGTCGAAATTAAGTGCAATGTTAGCATCTGTGGGCGATCACATGAGCATGATGGATAAAGATTTAAATATTCTCTGGGCCAACGAAATCGCTGAAAAAATATTCGGAAACGATATCATTGGAAAAAAATGTTATGAAGTATATCATAAAAGAACAGAACCCTGTGAGCCTTATCCTTGTATCACGCTTAAGGCATTTCAGAACGGAACGATTTATAAACATGATACTCAAATAATTGACAAAAATGGAAAAACGATATTTTTTAATTGTACTGCGAATGTAGCGTTAAGAGATAAAGAGGGAAAACCCACTGCAGTATTAGAAATCTCTAAGGACATAACCGAAAAAGTTCAGGCTGGAAAAGCGCTTCATAAAGCCAAGAATGAGCTTGAGTGCCGAGTGAAGGAACGAACCAGAGCGTTGGAAATCAAGACAAATAGTCTTGAGGAAATAAATACGGCAATAAAAGTTTTATTGAAAAAAAGGGAAGAAGATAAAGAAGAACTTGCATATAATGTATTAACAAACGTAAAAGAACTGGTTGGGCCATATTTAAAAAAAATCAAAAAAACCAAATTGGATGATACACAAAAAACTTTTCTTAGTATTATGGAATCAAATCTAAACGAAATTATATCTCCATTTGCTCGAAAAATGTCGCTGAAATATTTAAACCTTACACCCACAGAAATCCGAATCGCAAATCTAATAAGGCATGGCAGCCCCACCAAAAAAATAGCAGAACTTCTGAACCAATCTCCGAGGACCGTCGAGACTCACCGGAAAAACATCCGAAGAAAGATTGGTTTAGGGGGTAAGAGAGCCAACCTCAGATCTCATCTTTTATCTTTCGATGATTAGGTGTTTTCCATACACATTGAATGCCAATTAATCCAGTCTTAGGCAGAAAATGAATTCAAATCTTGGCGGGCTGTTGCCCAAATGTAAAGAGTGAA
>Ga0102958_1000328_pt1 | contig 11395 bp, 7 predicted proteins | sample SalPonF2_B_D1_MG_FD_84513 | JGI IMG/M metagenome (GOLD analysis project Ga0102958, IMG submission 84513) | Salt pond soil microbial communities from South San Francisco under conditions of wetland restoration - Salt Pond MetaG SF2_B_D1_MG ...
CTCGCGCCGGTCGGTTCGGATTGGTAATCGGCGTTGACCGCGCCGCCCACGCGGCCAGCCTGACCCAGGCGGGCGCGGACATGGTGATTGGCGACCTCGGCGAAATCGACCTGGAGAGGTTATGTGACGAATATCTCGGTAACTGATAACCCGCGACCGTCGGCGCTGGAGCATTTCGCGGACCTTTCCCGCCGCCTCGCCGGGCACCGGCCAATCGTGTGTCTGGACTTCGACGGAACGCTCGCCGAGATCGCCCCAAAGCCCGAACTCGCGCACATGACCGGGGCGATGCGATCCGCGCTCGAGCAAGTAGCGCGCCGCTGGCGCACCGCGATCGTCAGTGGCCGCAGCCTTGAGGACGTTCGCCGTCTCGCCGCTATCGAGAATCTGGTCCATGCCGGTAACCACGGCCTCGAAATCGAGGGCCCGCCAGGCTCCGGAATCTCGTACCGCCTTGGCGCGGAATACCGCGACGCGGTCAGGCGCGCCGCGACAGAACTCCGCGAAGCGCTGTCGGATATCGACGGACTGCTGGTCGAGGACAAGGGCTACTCGTTGTCAGTGCATTATCGGCTGGTGGATCCTGCCAGGTTCGCGCGGACCGAGGCAGCGGTCGACGCGATCGCCGCGCGCTTCCCGGAACTCGAGAAAAGAGACGGCAAGATGGTGTTCGAACTGCGGCCGCGCATCGACTGGGACAAGGGACGCGCGCTCATGTGGCTGCTGGAATCCCTCGAAGGCGATGCAGGCGACGTGCTGCCGTTGTATATCGGCGACGATGTCACCGATGAGGATGCCTTCGCGGCGATTGCCGACCGCGGCATCGGCATCCTCGTCAGCGGGCGCCCGCAGAACACCGCCGCCAGCTACCAGCTGCGCGACCCCGGCGAAGTGTGTCGTTTCCTGGAACGTCTGGCCAACGTCGGCGGCGCCTGATGGAGTGGTTTTTCACCGCCGGGTCTTACGATGCTGCCCGGGAAGGGCATCGCGAGGCGCTCTTCGCGCTGGGCAACGGCTACTTCGTCACGCGCGCCGCCGCGCTGGAGTGCGACGCTGACGGCGTTCATTACCCGGGAACCTATCTCGCCGGCGGCTACAACCGGCTCGCTTCGTCGATTGCCGGCCGGCGGGTCGAAAACGAGGATCTCGTCAACCTGCCGAACTGGCTGCCGCTGCGGATTCGGATCTGCGGCGGCGAATGGTTTTCGGTCGACCGTTTCGAACTCCTCGAATACCGGCAACAGCTGGATCTCGAGAACGCCGTGTTGTTGCGAACGATCTGTTTCGCCGATGCCGACGGCCGGCGCACGCGCCTCGTGGAAAAACGCCTCGTGCATATGCGGCAGCGGCATCTCGGCGCCGTGTCCCTCGAACTGACCGCGCTTGACTGGTCGGGCACGATCGATGTCCTTACCGCGCTCGACGGCGGCGTCGTCAATGAAAACGTCGCACGCTACAGCGAGCTGGAGAAACGTCACCTGCGACCGCTCGAGAGCGATGCTGCCGGTGAAGAACTCTACCTGAAGACGGAAACGAACCAGTCCGGCCTTCGCATCGCGCTCGCCGCAAGGACGAGAATCGTCCGACTCGGCGAGGGGGTCGAGACGAACTGGGTCTGCGAGGTCGATTCCGATCGTGCGGCGGCGACCGCGAGTCTGGCCGTGACGGCCGGCGAGCCGGTCTCGATTGAAAAAATCGTCGCGCTTTACTGCTCGCGCGACTCGGCAATCAGCGAATGCGGCGAAGCGGCGAGACAGGCCGCGCGGGGCGCGCCGGACTTTGCCTCGCTGCTGGCGAGCCACTCCCGGGCGTGGGAGCAGCTGTGGCGCCGGTTCGGCTCGGAGGGAGACCTCGCGGATGTCGAAGCCGCCGACGATCTGAGGCTCGCATTGCGCCTCCATGTCTTCCACCTGCTGCAAACGGTATCTATCCACAGCGAGGATCTCGATGCGGGCGTGCCCGCCAGAGGCTGGCATGGCGAAGCCTACAGAGGGCATGTTTTCTGGGACGAGCTGTTCATTTTCCCGCTGCTGAATCTGCGTATCCCGGAGATCACGCGGGCGTTACTCAAATACCGTCACCGGCGGCTCGAGCAGGCTCGGCATAATGCCCGCGAGGCCGGTTTTCCGGGAGCCATGTATCCGTGGCAAAGCGGCAGCGATGGCTGCGAGGAGAGCCAGACGCTGCATTACAACCCGCGCTCGCAGCGCTGGATTCCAGATCACAGCAGCCTGCAGCGCCACGTCAATATCGCGATCGCCTATAACGTCTGGCAATACCATGAAGTTACCGGCGACGAGGAGTTTCTTGCCTATCACGGCGCGGAGATGTTTCTCGAGATCAGCCGTTTCCTCGCCAGTCTTGCGAGTTTCAACCCGCGACTCGACCGCTACGAAATCCTCGGCGTAATGGGACCGGACGAATATCACGAGGCTTATCCCGGAAGAGACACGCCGGGGCTCGACAACAACAGCTACACAAACCTGATGACGGTATGGGTGCTGGAGCGGGCGGGAAAGTTGCTCGCACATCTGACTCCGTACCGCAGCCGGGAATTGCGCGAGGAACTCGGCCTCTCCGACGACGAGCTCCAGCGCTGGGACGATATCTCGCACAAGATGCGGCTGGTTTTTCACGCCGACGGGGTGCTCAGCCAGTTCGAGGGTTACGAGGACCTTGCCGAACTGGACTGGCAGCATTACCGGCAACGGTACGGCGACATCCACCGGCTCGATCGGATTCTGGAGGCTGAGAAGGACAGTCCCAACCGATACAAGCTGTCGAAGCAGGCTGACGTGCTGATGTTGTTCTACCTGTTGTCGGCCGGCGAGATAGGCGGACTGATGAAGCGCCTCGGCTACGACTTCGACGACTCTGGAATCGCAAACAGCATCGACTATTACCTCGACCGCACCGCGCACGGCTCGACGCTGAGCCGGGTAGTCCATGCCTGGGTGCTTGCGCGCAGCGACAGACCACGATCGTGGTCGCTGTTCAGAGAGGCTCTGATGTCCGATATTGCGGATTCCCAGCAGGGCACCACCGCGGAGGGAATTCACCTGGGAGCGATGGCCGGCAGTGTCGATATCCTGCAGCGCTGCTACACCGGGATTGAAACCCGTGCCGACGCGCTCTGGCTCGATCCGTGCCTGCCTTCGCAGATGGACAACCTGGTGATGCGGTTTCGCTACCGCAACCACGTCCTGGTCCTCCGTCTGGCTCGTGATAAGCTGAAGCTCGCAAGCCGCAAACACGACTCCGCGCCGATACGGGTCTGCGTGCAGGGACGCGAGTATCTCCTTGGCGGTGGCGAAGTACTCGAGGCCGAACTCAAGGACCAGACCGCGACGCGTGCAGGACGTTAATTCGAATCAATGAAACAGTCTCTGGAACTAGGACTGATCGGAAACTGCCAGATCGGCGCACTGATCGATGGCGCGGGGAGCATGGTATGGGCATGTCTTCCGGGTTTCGACGGCGATCCGGTGTTTTGCAGCCTGCTCGGCGGCCAGAGTGACAACGGGAACGGCGGCCATTTCTCGGTCGAGATGATCGATTTTGCGCGCTCCCACCAGCGCTATCTTCACAACAGCGCGGTGCTCGAAACCTGTCTCTATGACAAGACCGGCGGGGGCGTCCGAATCACCGATTTTGCGCCGCGATTTCGATACCTGGGCAGGATGTTCCGGCCGTCGATGCTGGTCAGGACAATCGAGCCGCTCGGCGGCGCACCACGGATCAGGGTCAGGCTCAAGCCTTTGTTCGAATACGGCGCGACCGCGCCCGAGATCACCCACGGCAGCAACCACATTCGATATATCGGCCCTGAATTCGCGATTCGCCTGACCACGGACATGTCGCTGACCCAGGTGCTGGAAGAGAATTCTTTCGTGCTTGAAGACACAGTGACGTTGTTGCTCGGGCCGGACGAATCGGTGCTCGAATCGGTCCGTAAAATCGGCCGGGAATTCTACGAGCAGACGCTGGACTACTGGCAGGAATGGGTCCGCGGCCTGAACATCCCGTTCGAATGGCAGGAAGCGGTAATTCGCGCGGCCATCACGCTGAAACTCAGCACGTTCGAGGATACTGGCGCCGTCATCGCCGCGATGACGACCTCGATTCCGGAAGCGCCCGACAGCGGCCGCAACTGGGACTATCGCTATTGCTGGCTCCGCGACAGCTATTTCGTCGTGCATGCATTGAACCGGCTGGGCGCAACGAAAACGATGGAAGCGTTTATCCGCTACATCGTCAACATTGCGGCGACCGTCGATGGCGGACGGCTGCAACCGGTCTATGCGGTAAGCGGTCGCGCAAAACTCGAGGAGTCTACCGTCGCGTCGCTTCCCGGCTATCGCGGCATGGGGCCGGTCCGCGTTGGCAACCAGGCCTACGAGCAGATTCAGAACGACGTCTACGGGGCGCTAGTACTTGCGGCAACCCAGGCTTTCTTCGACCGCCGTCTTTCCAGGCCCGGCGACCGCTCGCTGTTCGAGCGCATCGAGCACATCGGCCAGCGCGCGGCCGAACTGTACCGTGCGCCCGACGCCGGGCTATGGGAGTACCGGGGCCGTCAGCGCGTGCACAGCTTCTCCAGCATCATGTGCTGGGCCGCCTGCGACCGCCTCGCCCGTATCGCGGCTCACCTCGGCCTTGCGGAGCGCGCGACCCACTGGCGCGACGTGGCCGATTCGATCCATCGCGAAATCGACGCCGAGGCCTGGAGCGACGAAGCCGGCGCCTTTACCGAGGCATTCGGACGACCCGAACTCGACGCCAGTTTGCTGCTGGTTCACGAACTCGATTTCGTGTCCGCCGACGATCCCCGTTTCCGCGCCACACTCGAGGCTGTCGAGAAACAGCTGCGACGCGGCAATCATCTTTTCCGCTACGCGGCAGCCGACGACTTCGGCGAGCCCGAGAATGCATTCAATATCTGCACGTTCTGGTACATCGACGCGCTGGCCGCGGCCGGCCGCCGCGACGAGGCACGCGAACTGTTCGAGCACATGCTTTCATGCCGGAACTCGCTCGGACTGTTGTCCGAAGATATCGACCCGACAACCGGGGAGCTGTGGGGGAATTTCCCGCAGACCTACAGCATGGTGGGGATCATCAATGCCGCCGCAAGGCTCAGCGTATCGTGGGAGGACGCGTTGTGAGCCGACTCGTCGTGGTATCCAACCGGGTCGCCGTTCCGGCGTCCGGTCAACCCGCGCCGGGCGGGCTGGCAGTGGGATTGCAGGGTGCTTTGAAGGAAGCGAAGGGACTGTGGTTCGGCTGGAGCGGCGAACTCACCGGGACTGAATCCGGCCAGCCCGAAGTAGTCCGTCGCGGCGGCGTGACCTACGCAACCATCGACATCAACGAAAAAGACTACCGCGGCTATTACGAGGGATTTTCAAACAATATCCTGTGGCCGTTGTTCCACTATCAGCCAGCCTTTCTCCGTTATCGGCGGCGTTATTTCGAGGCCTACAACCGGGTCAACGACCTGTTTGCAAAACGCCTGCAACCGCTGCTCGAGCCGGATGACTTACTCTGGATACATGACTACCAGCTGATTCCACTGGGCGCGGCGTTGCGCCGGCTCGGTGTCGATTTGCCGATCGGGTTTTTTTTGCATATCCCGTTCCCCGCCTACGACCTGTTGCGGGTGTTGCCGGTGGCAAAAGAGCTGTTCCAGTCGTTGTGCGTTTACGATCTGGTCGGGTTCCAGACAGAGATGGATCGCGCGGCATTCCTCGAGAACGCGCGGATGGGGCTTGGCGCCGCGACCGAAGACAACCAGACGCTGCAACTCGGCGAGCACCGCGTGGCGACAGGTGTCTTCCCGATCGGTATCGATGTCGACGAAGTCGAGCACCAGTCGCGGCTGGGCCAGGGGGTCAAAGCGGCGCATCGCCTTACATCGAGCCTTCACGGCAGCAAACTGATCATCGGCGCGGACCGGCTCGACTACAGTAAAGGTCTGCTCGAGCGGCTGCGCGCCTACCAGCGCCTTCTGGCACGCTATCCCGATGTTCACGGCCAGGTTGTGTTCCTGCAGATTGCGCAACCCTCCAGAACGATGATGATCAGTTACCAGGAGATCACCCGCAATCTGCAGAAGATCCTCGGCCGTATAAACGCGCGCTATACGCATTACGACTGGGTACCGATACGCTACATGGAAAAAAGCGTCGGGCGGCAGACGTTGATGGGGTTTTTCCGTGTCTCGCACGTGGGCCTGGTCACGCCGTTGCGCGACGGCATGAACCTGGTCGCCAAGGAATACCTGGCGGCGCAGGACCCGGACGACCCGGGCGTGCTGGTGTTGTCGTCGCTGGCCGGGGCCGCCCAGGAGCTCGACTCCGCGCTGATCATCAATCCGTACGATCAGGACGCCGTCGCCGACGCAATGCAAAAGGCGATAAACATGCCGCTTGCAGAGCGCCGCGAGCGGCATTCCGCCGCGCTCGCTGTGCTCCGGCGCAACGACATTCACGCCTGGCGGCGCGGATTCATCGAACGGCTCGAGGCCGCCGCCCGTGCCACTGACTCCGGGCTGGCGACCGCACCCTGACGGGGCGAATTCGGCGCGCGCTCTCCGCGAGCCGCCCCGCCAAGACGATTCCTCCGCTGGCTCGGCGCACCGTGATCCCGAACCGCGGGCGAAGGTCAATGACCACACCCCGGCAGTCTTTCGCGAGTCGGCTGCCTACCAGCGATAGTTCACCCGCGCGAACAGACTGCGTCCCGGCCCGGGAAGGCGATCACCCACCGTGACATCGCTGTCGGCAACACGGTTGATGCCATTGGTATGGTCGCGGTAGACCTTGTCGAACAGGTTGTTCACGCCTGCACTCAGCGTCATCCGCTCACGCCAATGGTAGCTCCCGAACAGGTTGAAAATGCCGTAGTCGTCGGTTTCGCTTTCCTCGTTCGTCGCCGAGACTTCGTTCTGCTCGGCCGCGAACATCCCCTCCGCGGTTGCCGACCACCGATCCTGCGTGAAGCTCAGGCCGACGATACCGGTCAACGGCGGTATCCGGTACAGATCGTCGTTGATGTCGCGGCGCTCACCGCGGACGTAGCTGAGTACGTCATCCACGCTCCAGCGTGGCAGTACCTGCCAGCAAAAATCGGCATCGATTCCGTAGAGCTTTGCATCGACGTTATTGAACTGCAGCGGTGTCGGGTCACCCATCATCGAGCTGAACATGATCGCTGCCTGGTTATCGGTTGGTGTGCCCTGGATGTAGTCGTCCACCTGCTGATAAAACACCCGCGGTGCGATAAAGGCGGCGGCGCCACGCCACTCCAGACCCAGCTCGACGACGCTGGCGCGTTCCTCGTCCAGCTCCAGGTTACCGATATAGTTCTTGCCGTCGGCCAGACCCGCCGTTGCCTGCATCGGCAGCCACAGGTACAGCTCCTGGTATGACGGGGCACGCTGTTTTTGCGCCACACCAAAATCAACCCGGACTGTCGGCGTGAGTTGGTAAAACAGCTTCGCCACGACGTCGTAGATGTCCCAGTCGAGATTGCGGTCCGACCCGTTGAACTGGTCGCGCAGGCTCTGCGCGGCCGGATTCATCATCGCCGGCGTACCGTCAACCAGGCCTGCGTCGGCCTCGACCCGGTTGTACCCCGCGCCTAGCTGATAAGTCCATGGTTCGCCGAACCGTGCGCTCCACTCGAGGTAACCGCCAGCGCGATCGCGGTCGAGCATATAGCCGCTCGCGACGACAACGTGAGGGAGCATCGCCATGCAGCCGAGCAACGTCGCCAAACGGCACAAGCGGGAACCGGGATTTCGCAACCGCACAATCACCCGCCAAGTATTAGCAGGAACGAATATTGGACCTATAGGTACAACTACGGCCTCCCCGGCGGCACCGAGTCGACCGTTTCCCAGACAGTCTCCTTCGGACCGTCCAGCGGGAGGAAGTCGCTCTTACCCACGGCGACGACCGTCATCTGCTCGATGTTCCAACCCGCCTGCCAGTCGAGTTTGCGTTCCTGCTTGTCGGTCGCGCTGCGGCACACCCCGTTGGCGCTGGCTGGTTGGCTGAAGTACACCATCTTCACCGTGTAACCGGGCACGGCCGCGTTTTCCTGCGGGTTCATTGCCCAATTGGCGACCGCCTCGGAGCTCGCGCCGACGATGCGGCCAAGCCTGTTGCCCTTACCGTCGTCGACGCCAAGAAATTCCCCTTCGGAAGAATCTAGACGCTGGACGCCGCGTTTGCCGCGCAATCCAAAAATGTTTTTTTGCACCGTTTTGGCGCCGGATTGCGGCAGTGGATATTCCGTAAGGAACTTGCCATGCGCATATGAAGAACCGATCCGGCACCGGTCGCGCCTAGCTGACTGCGCGCGCCACCAGTCGCGCCAATGCCGCCAGCCGTCCGTCCGGATCCACGACGAGCCCCTCCGAATAGTCGACGACGGCGAGTTCACCCGCTGCCGCCCGCAGTGCCCCTGGCGCGAGACGGAACCTTGCGCTGCCGGGGCCGATGACCTCGGCATCGGTCTGCAAATGCGCTTCCACGATCAGGTAACCGCCCGGTTTCAGGCTGGCTCCGACCCTTTTCAGCAGTGGCAGGTTGGCGTAGCGGAATAAGATCGCGAGATCATAGGCCTGCGGCGGCAGGATCGGCGCAGGAATCGGCTCAGCCGACTCGAGGTCAGCAGCGACACACTGCACTGCCAGGGACTCATCTTCGGCCGACTTCGCTACATTTTGCAAAGCGACGTCCGAGATATCGACGGCATCCACCTGCCAGCCGTTGCGCGCCAGAAACAGCGCGTTGCGTCCGTTGCCGCAGGCGATGTCTACCGCGCGCGGCGACGCGGCCGAAACCTCCAGTCGCGGCAACCACTCCTCGAGCAACGGACTCGGGTGAGTCCGGTCTGCATAGGCCCCCTCGGCGTAGCGCGCGTTCCACTTGTCGCGATCTTCCCGGCTCAAACCAAGCTTCCCCTATGCAATTCAGCGGTCACAGCGATTGTAACGGTAACCGCACCGGATTCTTCCGCCATCCGCCCGCGTCACACAGATTCAGCGCACCGGGCCGAGTGTCTCACAGGGGATACGTTCCGGCGCAACGCCACTGGTATTTTCACCAAAATCAGAGCGTGATGCCGGCCTCTGCAACTGGCGCCGGGCCGCGGAAAATCCTAAGCTGTGCGCAGGATACGGGTGGCATCCCCCAAGCGGTCACAACGGTGACAAAAACAGTCCCGGCAGAACAGCAATTCGCGAACCCATTGCAGCCACGTGAACCGGGCCAGGGAGGCAGATAATGTCGTTGAGTCGAATCCTCGCAACGGTTGCCGCTATCGCCGGCATTGCCGTCATAGCGGTCGTTTTGTATCTGCTTTTCGCGGATCTCGGCAAATACCGCCCCACTGTCGAACAGGCGGTCACCGAGGCCACTGGCCGGCAATTCAAAATCAGTGGCGCATTCGAACTCGACGTGCTGCCGTCACCATCGATCGTGATGGAGGACGTGACCCTCGCCAACGCGCCATGGGGCTCGGATCCGCTGTTGCTGAAAGTCGGCCATTTGTCCGCGAAAGTCGGTCTGTGGTCGGTGCTGTTTGGCCCGCTGAAAGTTCGCGAGTTTCGCCTTCATGACACCAGTGTCATGCTCGAGACCGATGCAGAAGGCACGCCCAACTGGGAGATGCAACCGGCCGCGGCGGAACCCGAGGCGGAATCCAGGTCCGGCGACGCCGAGTTACCGGTCGTGATCGACTTTGCGGAGATTCGCAACGTCACGCTGACGATTCGCCAGGCCGACGGCGAGGCCCGGGTGGTGGACATTGCCGAGCTGACGATCCAGCCAAATCCCGCGGATAACCTCGGCCTCGCCGGAAACGGATCGGTGCTTGGACTTGCCTTCGCATTAAGTGGCGAAATCGGACCGCGCGAGGCATTGCAGGCGCTCGATGCGGTCACCTACAACGTCGCGGGCAACCTTGGCTCACTCACCTACCGCATCGATGGGCAGACCGCCGAACCCAGGAGTTTTGTCGGCACGTCGTTGCAAGCCGTTGTGGAGACCGATGCCATCGAGGAAACGCTCGCGGCGTTCAATACAGAGTCGCCACTTGAAGGCCCATTGAAAATACAGGCCGATCTTGTGAAAGACGCGGATAAGACCTCACTGAAGGTCAATGCGTCCGCGGCCGATGTGAGCGCAACAGCCGATACAACCGCGATTGAAGACACAGTGACGTTCGAGGCTGGCATAGCCACTCTGGACAAAGTCGGCGACTTGCTCGAACTCGCCGGACTGCCGGCGGAGGAACTCAAACTCAGCGGAGCGCTGGCAATAGAGCCCGAGGCGATTCAGGTGACGGAATTGCTTGCGACCGTTGGCTCCGCCGGGGCTCGCGCCAGTGGCTCCCTCGCGCGCGGCGACGGCGAATCAACCGTCGATATCAAGGCGAGCGGGCCAAGCCTCGCGCAATTGCGTCTGGATCTGCCGGAGATTCCTTTCACGCTCGATACCCGCGTGCGCATCGCGGCTGAGACTACTGAGCTATCGCCGTTTGCGCTGACTTTCGGTGCAAGCGACGTGACCGGCGACATCAGGCTCGGCAGCGCGACACCGGCAAAGACCGAAATTCGCCTGAACTCGAATCTGCTCGACATGACACCCTTCTATCAGAAAAACGTGGCCGACGAAGAAGCCAGGACCAAGAACGAAGCCGCCGCGAAAACCGCCGATGAGCCGAAGAGCCAGTACGTGTTTTCGGATGAGCCGTTTGCGTTGGACGCGCTGCGCAAAAACGAAGCCGATGTCGACCTGTCGATTGCGCGCCTGGTGCGCGACACGCTCGAACTGGAGACCATCAGGACCACAATCGCGTTGCACGAAGGCAAGCTCGATATCAGGCACGCCATGTACACGCCGGGCGGAGGTGCGTCCGAGAGCACCATCGCGGTAACCACAGCAGGCGACCAGGCGAACCTCGATTTGCTCTCGACCTTCAGCGCCATGAAGCTGAATCTTTCCAGCGGCAAAACCACTGACATCGCGCTGGTACCTTCGACCGATGTCACGCTGGACATCGAGGCCACCGGCAAAACGCCTCATGCAATGGCCGCCTCGACCCACGGCCGCCTGCTGCTGACACAGGGGCCTGGACGGGTCGAGAACGACCTCGTCGGGCGGTTCTCGGGCGACATCTTTTCGCAGCTGTTCGGTGCGCTGAACCCGCTGTCCAAAGAGGAGGAATATTCCAACTGGGAGTGCACCGTATTCGCGATCGATTTCACCGACGGACTCGGCGAAATCTCCGGTTTCCTGCTGCAGGGCGAAAAACTGATGATCGTCGGCGGCGGCGACATCGACCTCAACACCGAAAAACTCAACATCGAGTTCAATACGAAACC
>Ga0102958_1000331_pt1 | contig 11294 bp, 9 predicted proteins | sample SalPonF2_B_D1_MG_FD_84513 | JGI IMG/M metagenome (GOLD analysis project Ga0102958, IMG submission 84513) | Salt pond soil microbial communities from South San Francisco under conditions of wetland restoration - Salt Pond MetaG SF2_B_D1_MG ...
CACTTTCATTGTGCTCTGGCTCGTATACTTCTAAGGAGCTAGGTAATGATATCTTAGGCAGATCAAAAAGTTTTAAATTTCCTTTTCCTTTAACTTCTACCTTCGCTTGGAATGATTCTGATGCTTTAAGCTCTGTTTTCGACATAGTCACATTAAAACTAAAATCGCCTACGGCTCCTGAGAAATCGGCTGGTTTTCCGGCTTCAGGTAATGGTTTAACATTAATGGTTTTATTACCTGCCGATACTGTTCTGTGTGCCTGTGTCATCATACGCCTTCCAAAAATATCACGTCTATTGGTTGGCACTTGCACCGAAATATCTAAACTCAGTGGCTCAATATCTAATTTCCCTGTTTTTTGAGGATAAAGTACTGTTTTGCGCAATACTAAAAAGCGATAATCCTCACCATTATAAGTTCCTGCTTGAACCTTTTGCCCTTTCATATCGATATTCTGACTCCAAAAATCATTATATCGTGGGCTACTAATCTCTTGCCAATTATCAACGCCTGTATTAGGAGATACATAAAGCTTATATACAACAGTTATCGCTTCGTTTAAATATGGATTGGTTTTCGATATTTCGGCAACTAGGTGAATGTTTTCCGCAGCTAAATAATTTGGGTCATTAGGGTCTTTAGGAATATCAACCGCGCTAGTAACCTCAATTTTTAACGGAATAGTTTTATAAGTTTCACCATCAATATCAATGGAAGCTTGCCCAATAGTAAAGCTACCTTGTTTTTTAGGTGCCAGAAAATAACTGTATGTTTTAGTAAAGGAACGAACACCATTAACCCATGAATTACTTACAGATTGATTTGGGCCGCCTACAACAGTAAAATTATTGAAATCTGGTGGATTGAAATGATCACCATCTTTATTCATTTCAAAATCAATGCGCAATCTTTCGTTAACTCCTAACTTGTTCTTACTTACTTTAGCTTCAAATTTTACTTGGGCGCCTGCAAAGCTGGTAACGCATAAAATTAATACAACTATAATGTGTTTTATAAACTTCATAATAATTAACGATTTGGGTTTTTCAAATAACCGTTTTTAAATTTTATCAACCTGTTATTTGCGTTTCGTCATTATAACTACCAATCCTTTTCTGTTTTTACCTTAACGCCTTTTTGCTTTTGGGCATTTAATTTTTCCTGAACTTTTTGTTCTTGATTATTCATAGCCTCTAATAAGCTTTTTATTTGCTGATCTGATAATTTTCCAGGTTGTGGTTTTGGGTTTTGTTTATCTTTTTGCTGATCACCTTCTTTCCCTTTATCCTGCTTATCGTCTTTTGGCTTACCGTCTTCATCTTTTTGATCGTCGCCTTCCTTTTTATCTTGATCGCCTTTATCTTTTTGATCTTCTTTATTATCGCCTTCTTTATCTTCTTCCTTCTGGTCTTGCTTGTCTTTATTTTCGTCTTGTTGATCTTTATTATCCTTATTTTCGTCCTTGTTTTGATCTTGATTTTGTTGCTGTTGTTCTGCGCATTCTTTGGCTAAACCAAGATTATATCTCGTTTCATCATCGGTAGGATCATTTCGTAATGCACTTTTGTAGGCTTCGACGGCTTCTTTGCATTTTTTGTTTTTCATTAATATATTGCCAATATTATGAAAGGCTCTGTGTTTTTCATCTTTGGAAGTTGATGTATTTACAACTTCCTGTTGACGATACAAGGCTTCTTCGAAACTCCCTTTGCTGTAGTAAGAATTTGCTAAATTATAGGCGCCGACAGCACTTGATGGGTTTTCAGCGATTGCTTGTCTGTAAGCCATTTCAGCTTCTACAAATGCGTCTTCATTAACTAATTGATTTCCTTTATAAACAAAATCGTTAGCCTTTTTTAAAGCCTCTTTATTTTGTGCTTCTTTATCTTGCGAAAAAGAAAATGTTACGCATAAACTAAATAAAATGGTTAATACATTCTTCATATACATATTCTGTCTGCCCATATTATAATTCTCGTTTTATTTATTCTAAAGATATTAAATCTATAAATTTCAGTTAGTTAAAGGTTTTATAAATTCTCATTAAATAAATTCAATTTCTTGAGCCAAGCTGTTTTGCGTTCTAACAAGAAAATATCTAAAAATAAAAAGAACAAGGCAAACACTAAAAACCACTGAAATTGATCTTTAAAATCGGCATATTGCTTAGCCTCAAATTCTGTCTTGTCCATTTTGTTTAAAATGTCTCTAATATTATCAACAACTTCATTCGTGTTTTTACCATTTATATAAACGCCATCAGCTGTATCAGCAATTGATTGAAGTACTTCCTCATTCAAACGCGTTATAACAGTTTCTCCATTTTGATCCTTTTTATAATTTAAAACAACCCCATTGCGCTTTTCTGGTATTGGTCCGCCTTTTATATCACCAACGCCTATTGTAAAAATTCTTATGCCTTCTTCATTGGCCTCTTCGGCTAAAGCGGTGGCTTCTTCACCATGGTCTTCGCCATCTGAAATAATAATTAATACACGATTAGTTTGTTCTTCATCATCATAATATGTTTTAGCAAGTTTAATCGCTTCATCAATGGCTGTTCCCTGTGATGATAACATATCTGTATTCATATTCTGCAAAAACATTTTTGCAGCTGCATAATCAGTAGTAATGGGTAATTGCGGAAATGCTTTGCCTGCATACGCTATAATGCCAACACGATCACTAGCTAAGTTATTTATTATTTGAGTAACGAGCTGCTTAGACTTTTCTAACCTATTAGGGGCGATGTCTTCAGCAAGCATACTTTTGGAAACATCAATGGCAAATACTATATCAACACCTTGACGTTTTACAGTTTCAAGTTTAGTTCCAATTTTCGGGTTTACTAAAGCAATGGCAATACAGGCAAATGCCAAACTAAAAACCACTACTTTTAATATAGATTTAAATAATGAATTATTAGGACTTAGTCTTTTTAATAAACGTCTATCAGCAAATTTACTTTGCGACTTGTGCTTCCAAATTTGTAGCGTTATGAAGAACAGAAATATCACAGGAATAACAGCTAATACCCAAAACCATATTTTTTCATCTAATTGATACATCTTTTTTCTATTTGCTCTTTTTTATCTAAACAAAACTTCTAAAAACAGTCACTCTTAGCATAAACTCCATAAGCAATAAAATAGCTGCCAACAAAACTAGTGATCTGAATTTTTCTTGATAATTGTAGTATTTAAACTCATCAATATCTGTTTTCTCAAGTTTATTTATTTCACCATAAATCTCTTCGAGCTTCTCATTATTTGTTGCTCTAAAATATTTTCCTCCAGTTACTTCTGCAATTTCTTTCAACAAGGCTTCGTCAATCTCTACTTGAACACGGCCGTATTGAAAATCGCCATTTGGCAAAATACCAATTGGAGATAATGCCGTACCGTTAGTTCCTAATCCAATGGTATATGCTTTTATACCATATTCAACAGCCAATTCGCTTGCAATCTTAGGGTCGATAAACCCAGAATTATTAACACCATCGGTTAAAAGAATAATGACTTTACTTTTAGCTTTACTATCTTTTAGTCTATTTACAGCTGTTGCTAAACCAGAACCAATAGCTGTACCACTTTCAATGATGGTATTGTATCTTATTTCTCTTAAAGACCTTAATATTATAGATTTATCGCTTGTAATAGGTGTTCTTGTATAACTTTCACCCGCATATTCAACCAATCCTATTCTGTCATTTGGTCTACCCTTTATAAATTCAGCGGCAACCTCTTTTAATGCTTCCAGCCTATTAGGCGATAAGTCTTTAGCCAACATACTCGCCGAAACATCAATAGCCATTACAATATCAATTCCTCTTGTTGTTTTTGTCCTAGTTGATACATCCACTGTTTGAGGTCTAGCTATTGCCATAATTATTAAAGCTAATGCTAACAACCGAAATACAAATAGTATATGCTTTAATTTTGGCCACCATGAATTTGTAATCTTAAACCCCTTTAAACTTGATATTTTAAGTTCGGCGGTTTGCTTTTTGTTTGTAAGTATATACCAAAGTATAGCTATTGGAAGCAACAACAACAACCAAAACATTTCTTTATTTACAAATTCAATTCCTTCAAACATTATTCTTTCGGTTTAACAAGTTCAATTGAATTTAAAATACGATCTACCATTTGGTCTGCATAAGTATCACCTTCTCTCCAAGACAAAATAACTTGTTGTACTACATTGTTGGCATTAAAAACTAAAATAACGTAATCCCCTTTTGAAAATTCCGAGGCAGTGCCTATAGGGAAATCACCAGTCCCATAAGTTTTTAACCCTTCAGCACCATTTGGCGTAACAAATTTTTCATTTTGAACCACTATATTTTGCACACCACTATTTTCCCAACTTTTTATATTATTATCAACGACCTCATTTAGATCCACTTTATTATCTCCTTGTAAATTATATTTTGAAGTGGCTACTACTACACTAAATTGCTGTAATAAACTGCCATAACCAAACATAGTTATTTGTGCTTGTTGCGCTACATTTTTAGGAAGCTCTGGAGACATCCGCTTCAATACTTTTGGTGTTGAAATAGTAATAGGTGGCACACCATAATCACTTGTTATCCATTGCCCTTCAAGTAGCTCTAAACTGTTATGACCTATAATGGTATCTTTCACATAAACAAATCCATATTTAAGAGAAAACCCAATAAATGTGGCAATTAAAAGGCCTACTGAAATTGCTACCGTAATGATGATTTTTTTTCGTTTTTCTTTACGTTCTAGCTCCTGTTTATATTGTTCGTTTAGTAGTTTTTCTTCTTCACTTGGCTCTGGAAGTACCTCCTTTACATGATCAATTTCTATATCAATCGTATTTCTATCTAATTCAGCAAGGCCAATCTCAGGTTTAGATTTAGCGAATTTTACTAAATCCGCACGTTTTAAAATACTCTCGATATTTTTAATAGTGTCTTTGCTTAAATCAATCTGATTACCATCTTTTAACAACCTCAGTCTTGATATGAGTTGATCTGTTGTGCTTTCCATAGAATGATCGTACACCTTTTCATCAAGATATTTCCTTACTATTTGTGTTAACTCAGAATAGTATTCTTTGAGTGCATCTTGCTTTAAATAATCACTTTCCTCTAACTTTTTCAAAGCTATTTTTGCACGATCATACGGCGGAAGTAAGGCAATTTCCTCTTCTTCTGATAAAGGTTTTTTTCGCCATAAAAACCAATATATTAAACCTGCAACAATCCCAACAATTAATAAGGTATACAATACATATTTCCACCATTGACTTGGCGATTTTTCAACTTCTATAATGGGCTTAATATCATACAATCCTTGTTTTGTTGAATCAACAAGAATATTTCGCACTTCAACTTTTAAAGAATCTGTGAGAAGGGTTCTGTTCCCAATCACTATCTTTTGAGGTGGGATAGTGTAAACACCCGAATCAAATTGCGTTAAACCATAACGCTTAATGAGATTATATCTATCCGTTTGTTTTACAGTGTCGGTTTTATAAGACTCAATCATTTCAAGAGGCATAAATGATTGGCCTTCGGGAAAAACTACCACATTTGTAGTGTCTGTTTCTACCTGAATACTATAGGTTATTTGTTCCCCTATTTTTACAGATGTAGAATCGATTGTTGCCGAAACCTGAGCATTTAAAAACCAAGAAAAAAGAAAAAAGAAAACAAATAAGTATCCAGAAAACGATACACTGTAATCTGTTACTTTAGTATTTAATTTTTTAAATCTATATTTCATAAACCCTTTATGCTCTTGCTTTAAAATATCCTAATAATTTTTTTACATAACTCTCGTCCACACGACAATCGATGGTTCCTGCACCCGATTTTGAAAAACTATCTTTATAGTAATTAACACGTTCTCTATAATATTGGCTGTAATTGTGTCTAACCTTTTTAGAAGAAGTGTTCACTAACATCATTTCTCCTGTTTCTTCGTCTTCCATTTGAACCATTCCTAGGTTTGGAATCGTTTCTTCTCGTTTATCAAAAACCCGAATACCCGTAACATCGTGTTTTTTAGACGCTATTTTCATGGTATGTTGAAAATCATCAGCAATGAAATCGGACAACACAAAAACAATAGCCTTTTTCTTCATAACACTTGACAAAAACTTTAAAGCCTCAGCAATATTTGTCTCTTTACTTTCTGGTTTAAATTCAATAAGCTCACGAATAATGCGTAATACATGCGATCGCCCTTTTTTAGGCGGAATATAAAGTTCTATCTTATCAGAAAATAAAATAAGACCGATTTTGTCATTGTTTTGAGTGGCCGAAAATGCTAAGGTAGCAGCTATTTCGGTAATGATTTCATTTTTAAATTGCTCCTGGGTTCCAAAAAATTCAGAACCTGAAATATCAACCATTAACATCATGGTTAATTCGCGTTCCTCCTCAAAAACCTTAACAAATGGCTCACTATATCTGGCAGTAACATTCCAATCAATATTCCTTACATCGTCACCATATTGATATTGTCTTACCTCACTAAAAGTCATCCCTCGTCCTTTGAAGGTAGAATGGTATTCTCCCCCAAAAATATGATCAGACAACCGACGTGTCTTAATTTCGATTTTACGTACTTTTTTTAGTAATTCCTTAGTGTCCATCTCTTCATTATCGATTATAGGGTTTTGACCTACGATTTATAAATCGTCATATGTCAATCTAAAATCTGAAATTCTATGGTACTTCTATTTCATTAACAATTTTATTAATGATGTCCTCTGAAGTTACGTTTTCTGCTTCCGCTTCATAAGTAATACCTATTCTATGCCTTAATACATCATAAACAACTGCCCTAACGTCCTCAGGAATAACATAACCTCTACGTTTAATAAACGCATAACATTTTGCTGCTGTAGCTAAATTTATACTACCACGAGGAGACGCTCCAAACGAAATAAGTGGTTTTAAATCAGGTAATTTATATTTTTCAGGATAACGTGTTGCGAAAATAATATCAAGAATATATTTTTCAATTTTTTCGTCCATATAGACTTCCCTAATAGCTTCTTGTGCTTTTAATATTTTTGAAATGGAAACTACCGGATTTACTTTATCCCACGCGCCTTTCATATTAGCTCGCATTATTAATTGCTCCTCATCTAATTTAGGATAGTCGATAACCGTTTTTAACATAAACCTATCTACTTGCGCTTCTGGTAACGGATAAGTTCCTTCTTGCTCCACCGGATTTTGCGTGGCCATTACTAAAAATGGTTTATCCAATATAAAGGTCTCATCACCAATAGTGACTTGTTTTTCTTGCATCGCTTCTAGCAGAGCTGATTGCACTTTGGCTGGCGCTCTGTTAATCTCATCCGCCAAAACAAAATTTGCAAAAATAGGACCTTTTTTTATTGAGAAATCATTCAATTTCATATTATAAATTAAGGTTCCTGTAACATCGGCTGGTAATAAATCTGGCGTAAACTGAATTCTGCTAAACGAACCGTCAATAGCTTTCGCTAAGGTATTAATAGCTAATGTTTTTGCTAAACCAGGAACTCCTTCAAGTAAAATATGACCCTGCCCTAATAATCCAATAAGCAATCGTTCAACCATATGTTTTTGGCCAACAATAACTTTATTCATTTCTAACATTAGTAAGTCGACAAAAGCACTTTCTTTTTCTATCTTCTCGTTAATCGTTTTAATATCAATTGTCCCTGTTTCTTCCATCATTTTTAAATTTTTAAAAGCCCGTATTTAATATGCTCAATTTAACATTGCAAATTGTTAAAATTTTAATTGACACGCTGTTAATAATAGGTTAAAATATTTTGAGAATGCCGTTAATTATAGGTTAAATAAAAAGAGCCGTATCAATGATACGGCTCTTTTTATAAATATTCATTTTATACAGTTCTATGGAAATGTGATTTCTCCAATATCTTTAGTCATGTTTTCTTCTACTATAACATCATTAACCGTTATGATGTCTCCAATGGCAGGTGTTAAAGTTAAATTATAAGTCCCTATTGGAATGCCTTCTAAAAGAAAAACACCAGTGGTGTCTGTAGTTGCCGTAACCTCAGAACCATCAACCATTACAGACGCTATTACTGAAAGACCTTCATTGGTAATTTTACCCGTAATATCTCCTGTTTTTAAATTTAATTGAATAGCTTCTTGAATAACAGTAGTTTCTCCATTAACAACTGTTACACCTTCAACAATAGTTTGAGTATAAACGGAAGCGGCATCAGGATTAATCATAAGGTCATAAGTTCCGGCAGGAACGCCCCACAAAGCAAATTGACCATTTGCATCTGTATTTGCAGAAATAACAAAATCATCATCAGTTTCAGGTGTTCCGTTATCATCAACTAATACCGATACTACCGAAGCAACATCACTAGGTTCAACAGTACCTTCTATAATTCCTGAATTCACCTCTGTACTTACATATAGAACAGGTTTTAGAATGATATTACCTGAATTACCAGCGATGACAACAGATTTTTCAACATCAAAATCTAAAATAAAATCATACGCATAGCCTTCTTCAATCACAGCATTAACTTTAAGCTTTAAACCTGATTGTTGGGCGCTAGGCGTTTTAAGATCAAATTCTTCATCTTCTTCTAAATCATTTTCAATTACAATAGTGTTTCCATCCCCTAATACTAGACGCATTTGACTTAATGTTCCTGCTGGTATTGCAAAACGATCTACGAGCACTTTACTAATACCACCGGTAAAATCTAACAAGTTAATTATCTCATTTTCTGCCTCAAGAGAAGTCCAACCACTATCATCATCGTTGTCATCATCCATTTTAATCATAACATCAACAACCTCAACATTAACCGCTTTAAAATCCCCTGGAGCATCTACGAGTCTTACCGATATCGTAGGAGCTGCTTTTTCAACGGCATTGGTTCCTGATTCAGAATTAGAACATGAATAAAAAGATATTGCTATAATCGAAAGCAAAATAAATTTTAATTTTTTGAGAGTATTCATAATTTTCATTTTAGTTAATATATCATATACGTTGTTTAAGACTCTTTTAGATTTTATAAATAAATATAAAATGAGTAATTACTCAAAAAAAAAGCCAGTAAGTTTTATAATGCCCTTTTAAATCTCCTAAATCCAAAGTGTTCGTGATAATTTAAATACAATATTAATGTTTTAACCTTGATTTAAGTATTTTTATACTTGTAATGCAAAAAAATATATATAACAGGTAAAAAACTAATAAAAAAACTTAAAATAATGATAAAAACAGCATTAATTACAGGTGCCACAAGTGGTATAGGAAAGGCAACCGCTTATGAATTTGCAAAACATGGCATACGATTAATTCTATGTGGAAGACGTTTAGATCGACTTCAAACGATTCAAAAAGAACTAGAATCTTTGACCAATGTGCACATCTTAAGTTTTGACGTTAGAAATAATACTGAAATTGAACATGCTATACACTCCCTTCCGGATAATTTCAAAACTATTGATATCCTAATTAACAATGCCGGTAATGCGCATGGATTCGACCCGATTCAAACAGGTGATATTGATGACTGGGATGCTATGATCGATATAAATGTGAAAGGACTACTATATGTAAGTAAAGCTATTATCCCTAAAATGGTTGAGAGGCAAGCAGGACACATTATAAATATTGGTTCGTCTGCAGGAAAGGAAGTATATCCTAAAGGAAATGTGTATTGTGCCAGTAAACATGCTGTTTTGGCAATAACAGAAGGCATGCGCATTGATTTAAATCAAACTGGTATTAAAGTAGGTGCCGTTAATCCTGGATTAGTAGAAACCGAATTTTCAAAAGTACGATTCAAAGGCGATAAAATAGCAGACAATGTTTACAAGGGCTTTAAAGCCTTACAAGCCGAAGATATTGCAGAGATTATTTACTTCGTTATTTCGCGTCCGTATCATGTTAATATTGCGGATTTATTAGTGTTTCCAACAGCACAAGCAAATAGCACAACCATTAATAAAACCCAATAAGTTTACTTTTACAGACAGCTATAATGATTAATAAACGCCTACTCATAAAACATCTTTTAGCTCATAATGATGAAAATAGTTTTTATGATAAAAAGCGTAAAATAGATATTAGTCATAAAGAAGGTAAAGCTAAATTTTTAAAACATATTTGTGCATTATCTAACAGTAACCCCAAAAACAATTCATATATCGTAATAGGTGTTGAAGATGAAGATAATGATATTGTTGGTGTTGATTTTTTCGATGATAGTAAGATACAAAACCTTATTAATGCCTATTTGACGAATCCGCCTATTGTCCAATATGAAAACATTCCTTTTCCGCATTTGGTAGACGATAAAGTAGTGGGGTTGGTAACTATTAGGCCAACCGGGAAAATAACGTCACTTCGTAAAAATATTTGGAAATACTATGGTGGTTCTGTCTTTTTTAGAGAAGGCAGTATGAGTATGCCAAAAGTATTTGATATAGAGATAAAAGATATTAACTCTCAATTTGTTGAGGCCATTGAAAATCATGCTCAAAACAACATTGAACATACTTTAGATGGTGTTTTTGACTTTATGAATAAACGACAAGACTACAATCCACAATATAAAGTGTTTAAAGAGTACTTTGTGGTATGTTGGGCAGGGCAAAAAAAATTAGTGAAAAACGAGGTGTTCTACTCCAGAGTTGATATCGAATTGATCAATGAGCAGGTTCGTTTGTTTTTTTCAACTTTAGATGAAGTTTCTATAAGTTTTGATGAAAACTATTTTAAAATTATTGAATATGTAAATCTAGGATTACATAATAACTATAAATATTATCAATTAGAAGAAACCTCTATACGTTTCGAAAATAACGCCAATTACACCATTGAAACAAAACTTTTATTTACGCCACCACAATTCAACAAAAAAACGCTTCATCATATCTACAATAGTAATAATAGCATTTTAGAAAAACTTAAAAAAGGATTAAAGCTTACAAAAAACGAAGAGGCCGATTTAAAAAATTTACCTGCAACGTATTTAATTTGCTATTTAAATTTATTTCATGAAGCTATTGATAAACTTAATGAAGCACGTCCTTATTTAAAAAAACACAGTGATAGTATTTATAATTCTTACAAGGAGTCTATTCGAATTTTAAGAAAAGTAAAATACAGCTAGTAAAATAGTTTATATTTAACTATTGCTTAACAATTCAGAAACTTTCAAAAGAATTTTTTTGTGCAATTTCGCATTGCTATTAATCAATTATAACAATTAACCTCGTTTCTCCCGTAAAAGTCGGCACTGAAATG
>Ga0102958_1000335_pt1 | contig 11258 bp, 9 predicted proteins | sample SalPonF2_B_D1_MG_FD_84513 | JGI IMG/M metagenome (GOLD analysis project Ga0102958, IMG submission 84513) | Salt pond soil microbial communities from South San Francisco under conditions of wetland restoration - Salt Pond MetaG SF2_B_D1_MG ...
GAAACGCGGCTTCAGTGAGATCTCCGGCGGCGAGCAGCGCAAGACGCTCATCGCCCGCGCCATGGTCCAGCAGCCGGAATTGCTGCTGCTGGACGAGCCGACGGCCAACCTGGACCTGTACTGGCGAGAGCGGATCGTGGAGACCATCGGCGATCTCTACCGCTCCATGGAGCTGACCGTGGTGCTGGTCTGCCACGAACTGGAAGTGCTGCCCGCCTGCTGCGGCCGGGTGGTGCTGCTGGACGCCGGGCGGCTTCTGGCCGACGGCCCGCCCGCCGAGGTGCTCTCGACGCGGCGCGTGGCCTCGCTGTACGGGCCCGGCCTGACGGTGCTGCGCCACGCCGGACGGTTCGTCGTGGCGCCGGGGGAGGCGGGCCATGCTTGACTTGACCTTCTGGGCGCCGGTGATGGCGGGCGGCCTGCTGGCCGGGGGCTCCAGCGGCCTGCTGAGCGTGTACATCGTCGGCATGCGGATTCCGTTCCTCGGCGTGTGCGTGGCCCACGCGGCGCTGGCCGGCGCGGTGTTCGGGGCGCTGGCGGGCCTGGAGGGGCCGATGCTTCTGGCCCCGGCGCTGGTCGGGGCGGCCGTCACGGCGCTGGCGCTCGGCCTGTCTGACCCCCGGAAGATCCACATGGACGCCAACGTGGTCATGGGCCTGCTGTTTTCCGTGACGATGGGCCTGGCGTTCCTCGGGCTGGGGCTGTTTCAGACCTTCGGCCGCAGCGACAACGACGTCCGCAGCCTGCTGTGGGGCAGCCTGTTCTACTGCCGCTGGCCGGATGTCTGGCTGATGCTGGGCGCCAGCGCCGCGTTGGGCCTGTTCGTGCTGGCCTTCGGCAAGGAGATGCGGGCGATCCTCTTCTCCCGCGCGGACGCCCAGGCCGCCGGCGTCCGCGCCACGGCCGTGTGGACAGGCTTCCTGATCCTCACGGCCCTGGTGATGACCGTGAACTTCCAGACCGTCGGCGGCCTGATGATCTACAGCCTCATCACCAACCCGGCCGCGGCCGCCTTTCAACTGGTGCGGGACAGTCGGCGGGCCATCCTGCTGGCGGTGGTCTTCGGCGCCGTCAGCGGACTGGGCGGATTTCTGCTGTCGGCGGTGACGGACCTGCCTTCCGGCGCGGTGATCGTCCTGCTGTCGGCCGCGATCGTGGCCGTCGCCGCCGTCGCGGGCGGCCTGACCCGCCGGGCATAGACGACGAACCCGCCCGACCGCGTCTTTCGCGGGCGCCGGCTTGCCCGAACCGGCCCCGGATTCCTTATTCCGTATTTGCGTAAGAGGCTTTCCGTGCCTATCCTTCTCGTTCCATAGCGGAGTGAGACCATGAAACCTACCAATCGATACGTGAACGACATTCTGGACATGGACGCCCCCCAGGCCGCCGGAGACGTGCTGTTCCGGCCCGGCAAGCCGACCTCAGCCGTCGAGCGAAGCGGCGCCGTGGTCCTCACCGTGCCCTTCCGCCCTGCCGAACCCGGGCCGGCCGCGACCAAGGCCGAGCCCGAAGGCCGGACGCACGAAGTGCTCATCCGGGCCTATGGCGAAGGCGTGGTGCGCGTCTCGGCCGCGTTCGCCGGGGAGCTGCCCGGCGACGAGGGCCCCATGCTGGAATGGCACGAGAGCCTCAAGCCCATGCCGCTGCACGTGCGGCAAACGCCGTCCGGCTGGGATATCGCCGACGACGACGGCGCCGTCCGCATGCGGATCGACACGACCGACCCACCAGTCAAGCAGTGGTCCGCGCTGCTGGAGACTTCCGGCGAGTCGTTCTTCGCGACGGTGTTCCCGGACGGCGAAACGCCCGTCGAGTTCATGGCGTACGACGAGTTCGGCCCGCAGTGCATCGACTCGCTGCCGCTGGGCTTTGTCGAACGGGCCGGCCGGCCGCACCGCGCGGCGTTCAGCCTCCACGCGGCGCCCGGCGAATGCTTTGCCGGCACGGGGGAGCGATTCAGCGACCTCAACCTCGCCGGGCGGACCCTCGTGCTGGAGAACACCGACGGACTGGGCGTCAACAGCCGCCGCACGTACAAGAACGTGCCGCTGTTCGTCTCCAGCCGCCCCTATGGCCTGCTGATACACACGCCGGAGTTCGTGCGACTGTCGCTGGCGGGCGTGTCCACGCGGGCGGCGTGCGCGGCCGTGGCCGAGCCGGCGGTGGACCTGTTCTTCCTCGGCGGCGGCAGCCTGGAGCGCATCCTCTACAACTACCGCCGCGTGACCGGCTTCCCGCGAGATGTGCCGCTCTGGAGCTACGGAACGTGGATGAGCCGCATGACGTACTTCTCCGCGGAGGAGTGCCGCGAGGTCGGCCGGAAGCTGCGCGAGGGCGGCTTCCCCTGCGACGTGCTGCATATCGACACCGGCTGGTTCGAGGAAGACTGGAAGTGCACGTGGACCTTCGGCGACCGCTTCCCGGACCCGGAGAAGTTCCTGACGGAGATGCGCGAGCGGGGCTTCCGCGTCTCGTTGTGGCAGATGCCGAAGATCGGCGAGGACAACCGGCTGTTCGACGAGCTCAACGCCAAGGGCTACCTGGGCGCGCTCCGGGCCGACGCGAAGGCCACCGGGTCGGACTTCGCCACCACCGGGCGCGTCGGGCACATCGACTTCACCAACCCCGCCGCCACGCGGTGGTACCAGGACCAGCTCGAGCGCCTGCTGGCGATGGGGACGGCGGTCATCAAGACGGACTTCGGCGAGGACATCAACATGGACGCCGAGTACGCCGCCATGCCCGCCACACGCCTACGGAACCTCTACGGCTTGCTGTACCAGAAGGCCGCGTGGGAGATTACGGAGCGGGTGACCGGCGAGCCGCTGATCTGGGCGCGGGCCGGCTGGGCCGGCTGCCAGCGATACCCGGTGCACTGGGGCGGCGACTGCGCCTGCACGTGGGACGGGCTGGCCGGGAGCCTTCGCGGCGGGCTGCACCTCGGGCTCTCTGGCTTCGCCTTCTGGAGCCACGACGTGCCGGGCTTCCACGGCGTGCCGGACTTCATGAACTCCTGGCCGGACGACGAGCTGTATGTGCGTTGGACGCAGGTGGGCGTGTTCACCAGCCACCTTCGCTACCACGGCACAAGCCCGCGCGAGCCGTACGAATACCCGGCCGTGGCGGAGATCGCGCGCAAGTGGCTCAAACTGCGTTACGCGCTCATTCCGTACCTCGCGGACGAGGGCGCCAAGGCCGCGCAAACCGGCATGCCCCTGCTGCGGGCGATGGTCTTCGGCCACGAGAGCGACCCCACGTGCTGGCACATCTCCGACCAGTTCTTCTGCGGAGAGGCCCTGCTCGTGGCGCCCGTGCTGAACGCCGAGGGCGTGCGGGACGTCTACCTGCCGGAAGGCGACTGGGTGGACTTCTGGACCGGAGAAACCGTCTCCGGGCCGCGGTGGCTGAAGGACGTCCAGACCCCGCTGGAGCGACTGCCCGTCTACGCGAGAAAGGGCGCGACCATCCGCGTGTATCCGAATGCGGTGCAGCATACCGGCGAGATGGACCTGGGCCGGTGCGCCGCGGTCACGTTCGATGACGCGTACGAAGGCATCGGCGCGACGGTGGTCGGGAAAGTGACGGACCTGTAGCGTAGCATGGGCGTCTCGCCCCTGTGTGCCACGGCCGTCTCGGCCGTGGGTTTCTCGGTTACGGGCGAGACGCCCGTGCCACGTCAGTACGCCGCGAAGAGCCTGGCGCCGGGGTAGTAGAACTGGAGGATCCGGTCGTACGTCCAGCCCTGCCGGGCCTTGCCTTCCGCCCCCCACTGGCACATGCCCACGCCGTGGCCGTGGCCGCGGCCTTCGCTAAAAACGAACGCGTCGCCGTCGTCAACGATGCGGCAGTTCATCGAGTACAGCCGCTTTGCTTCCGGCACGCCGGCGCGGATCAGACACACACGCAGGTCTTCGGCGCGAATGCGTATCCGACGGCCGTTGGGGGCGGCGAGGTCCAGCCAGACGGCCCGGCCGTAGGGCGTTTCGCTGCCGACGGTGATCGTGCTCACGCCGTCCATCGCCGCGGCCGCGGAGTACACGGCCGCCACCGCCCGATGCACGTCCGCCTTGGAAATCCGCACCGGATCCCAGCGGTAGTGGCGGTGCTCGCGGCAGTCTTCGCACACCTGCCCGCCGGTCATAGGCGTCGGCGTCGGGCTGGTGTGCATCACCTCCAGCCCGTTGACCACCCCGCCGCAGCAGGCCGAGTACCGCGCGAGGAACAGCCGCTCCTGTCCGGGCTCGCCGTGGGCCAGCACCATGCCGTGCGTGCCGCGGACGGCGGCCCAGGCCTTGTCCGTCTCGGCGGAGAAGCCGCCGTACACCTGCCAGTTCTGGTTACTGCCCAGGTCATAGTCGTTGGAACGGCCGAAGGTGGTCTTGTGGTACATCGCGAAGGTCCGGGCCGCCACGGCCTGCGCCTCGAACGCGGTCGGGCGCCAGTGCGGGTAGAGCTCTTTGGCCAGTACGCCGGCGAGGTAACTCTCCATATCCAGGTGGTTGACGATGCGGAAGGTGTCCGGCCCGGCCGGCAACAGCACCAACGAGCCGCGATAGAGCATGGAATCCGCCCGCGCGTAGCTTCCGTGGTCCGGATCGACGTCCACCCGGCGGCCCGAGGCGGAAAGGCCGCCGAGCTTCCACTGCCCATTCTCCCGCCGCACGAGGATTTCATCCAGCCGGCCGGCGGCGATGATTTCCCGGCCGTCCACGCTCACGCGCACCGGTCCGGTGCTGGCGAGGCGCGCCCCGGAAACCGGGCGAGGGGAAAGCAGCACGCGAACCATGGGGGGTTTGCCCAGATGCAGGGGTTGCTCCCGGGCGGCCGGCGGCTCCTGCCGGCAACTGGTCAGCAGCGACGCGGTGATCAGGCACGCGGAGGCCAGCAGCGCATACGGGATGCCCGGCTCGATGCGTCTGCGGAACCGCTTGGCCGCATCCATGCTCATACACACTCCCACGCGACAGGCGGCAGGTCAGCTCGGGTCGCGGAAGTTCAGCCCATACTCCGTAAGCCGCTGCCGCACTTCATTGAGGCTCGTCTGGCCGAAGTTCTTGCAGGCCAGCAGTTCGGCCTCGCTCTTGGAGACGAGGTCTCCGAGGGTCTTGAGCCCCAGCGACTCCAGCGCCCGGCGGGCGCGCACGGACAATTCCACATGCTCGATCGGCGTGGCGAGCACGCCCTCGTTGCGGCTGGGCGGCAACATCGATTCGGGGACCGCCAGCAGCAGGTCCGGCTCTTCCGTCGCCTGGCCAAGACGCAAGTTACGGGCGGCGAGCATGTCCTTGATCTCCTTCAGCGAGGTCTCGCCGAAGTTCTTGTAGCCCAGCAGTTCCGCCTCGGAGGTGGCCACCAGGTCTCCCAGGGTGCGGATGTTCATCTTCTTCAGGCAGTTGCGGGCCCGCACGGACAGCTCGAAATCCGTCACCGGGATGTCCAGCACGGCGTTGCGCCGGGCGATGCGCTTGGCCTGGTCTTCGTCATAGAACATCGTCATCGAGGCGGACACGTCTTTGTAGAACAGCTTGGCCCGCTCGTGGTTCGGGTTGATTGCCAGGACGCTCTGAAGGCAGTTCGCCGCCTGCTCGTACTTGCCGTCATCCTCGTAGAGCACGGCCATGTTCATCAGGGCGCTGACATGCACCGGCGGGCGGGCGATGCACTCCTGGTAGAGCTCCAGCGCCCGCTCCTCCTCGCCGTGGAGGTCCAGGAAGTACGCCAGGCGGAAGGTCGCCGCCGTGTGGCCGGGCTCGATCTTGCGAGCGGCCTCGTAGGCGTCGCAGGCGGCCTCGCCGTTTCCGGACAACTCCGCCACCAGGCCGGACACGTAGTGCCAGGCGGCCGTCTTGCCGGCCTTGCTTTGCAGCTTGTCCACCGCGCGGGCGGCTTGCTCCACGTTTCCGTTGAGGGCTTGCAGTTCGGCCAACTCCATCGCGGCGTCCGCCTGGTCCCAGCCGCGGTCCCGCGCCCGCTCCATCTCCTCGATCGCCTTGCCGTACTGGTGCAGGGCCTTGTGGCACTGGGCCTGGAAGTAGTGGCGGTCCTTGTTGTCGGTGGCGGCCGACAGCGCCTCCAGGGCCGTCGCCACCCGGCAGCACATGAACCGGGCGATGCCCACCTTCAGGGCCGCGGCGCCGCGAGGCTCGGGGTTCTCCGCCTCCAGGCTCGCCAGGACGGTCCGGAACTTCCGAGCCGCGTCTCGCGTGCCGTAGAGCTGCTTGAGCATCTGCCGGTAATCCTCGGCGGTCCACGTCTCCTTAGCAAGCGTGCTGCCCAGGGCGTCTGCCAACTGCTGATCCATGTCCTGTATCTCCTCAGGCGGTCGATATATACTGCGCGTTTCCCGGCCGGGTTGCCCGGCTGCGGGAATCGCGTATTATATCCGCGGTGCGTGTGCGTTCAACCGAATCGCACCGCCGCCGACAAGGCACCCATGGCAGAACGCAAACGAACCGGTCCGATTTACGTCGTCATCAACCCCCACAGCGGCTACGGCGGCAGCCGACACCTGCTGGGAGAGTTCCGCGCCGCGCTGCGCGAAGTGGGCATCGACCCCGTCGAGTACACCACCACCGCCCCGCAGGACGCCACCCGGTACGTCCGGGAGATTCCCGCCGAGACAGGCGCGGTGGTTGTCTGGGGCGGCGACGGCACGGTCAACGAGGTGGCCAACGGCCTGGCCGGGCGGAAGGTGCCCATCCTGGCCTGCCCGGTCGGCACGGAGAACCTGCTGGCCAAGGAGCTCCGCATTCCCTCGCACCCGCACCAGCTCGTCAAAGTGCTGCAGACCGGCGACGTGGTGGACTGCGACGTCGGGCGCATCAACGGGCGAAACTTCCTGCTGATATTGGGCGTGGGCTTCGACGGCGAGGTGGTCCGCCGCCTGACCGCCACGCGCACGGGGCACATCTCCCACCTGAGCTACTTCTGGCCGATCTGGCGAACGTTCTGGGAGCACGACTTCCCGCGGATGCGCATCGTGGCGGACGGGGAGGAGATCTTCGACGACTACGGCCTGGCGTTCGTGGGCAACATTTCCCGCTACGCCGTGGGGCTGCGCATCTGCCGCGACGCCCGGTTCGACGACGGCCTGCTGGACCTGGTGGTCTTCCGCTGCCACGAGCAGACCTCGCTGGTGTTCCACGCCGCCTGGACGCTCCTGCGGCAGCATCCGCTCAAGGGCGACGTGGTCTACCACCGGGCGCGCAGCTTGCGCATCGAGGCCAGCCACCCCGTGCCCTGCCAGGTGGACGGCGACCTGGGCCCCTCCACGCCGCTGGACATCGCCGTGCTGCCGCAGCGGATTCAACTGATCGTCCCCCACCCGCACAGCGGGTGGGACTTCTGGCCCTGGAACGGAGTGAAGTTTCCATGAGCGAGCATGCGTGCAGCATCGGAGAGGTTCCCTTCGGGGAAGGCGGCCTGGCCCTGATCGCCGGGCCCTGCATGGCCGAGAGCCGCCAGCTATGCCTGGACGTGGCCGGACACGTGGCCCAGGTCTGCCGCAAACTCGGCGTGGGCTTCGTGTTCAAGGCCAGCTACGACAAGGCCAACCGCTCCAGCGGCGGCAGCTACCGCGGACCCGGCAGAGACACCGGCCTGCAGTGGCTCGCCGACGTGCGGGAGCAGATCGGCGTGCCGGTTCTCTCCGACGTGCACGAGACGCACGAGGTGCCCTCGGCCGCGGCCGTGCTGGACGCCCTGCAGATTCCCGCCTTCCTCTGCCGCCAGACGGACCTGCTGGCGGAGGCCGGCCGCACCGGCAAGCCCGTGAACATCAAGAAGGGCCAGTTCATGGCCCCGTGGGACATGGCCGGCGCCGTCGAGAAGGTGCGCAATGCCGGCGGCGAGGTGCTGCTGACCGACCGCGGCACGTTCTTCGGCTACAACCGTCTCGTCAGCGACATGCGCTGCATTCCGCAGATGCAGGCCTTCGCGCCGGTGGTCTTCGACGCCACGCACTCCGTGCAGGAGCCCGGCGGCCTGGGCAGCGCCTCCGGCGGCGAGCGCCGCTACGCCCCGCTGCTGGCCAAGGCGGCCGTGGCCGCCGGGGCCGACGGGCTGTTCACCGAAGTCCATCCGGACCCAAACAACGCGCTGTCCGACGCCGCCTGCCAGATTCCCCTGGCGGACATCGAAGACCTGCTCGCCCGGTGCGTGGAGATACACCGCGTCGCCTGAGCGGCGCGAGCGATCATGGCTTGCCTACACGTGGACACCATCGACGGCCGGGCCCGCCGCGGCGTGCTGACCACGCCCCACGGGCAGGTCGAGACGCCCGTGTTCATGCCCGTCGGCACGGCCGGCAGCGTCAAGGGCCTCACCCCGGAGCAGCTCCACGCGGCCGGCGTGCGGATGATCCTCGGCAACACGTACCACCTCATGCTCCGCCCCACCGCCGAGGTGGTGGCCCGGCTGGGCGGGCTGCACGCGATGATGGGCTGGGCCGGGCCGATCCTCACCGACAGCGGCGGCTTCCAGGTGTTCTCCCTGGAGCACCTTCGAAAGATCGACGACGAGGCGGCGACGTTCACCTCCCACGTGGACGGCGCCACGCACGTGCTGACGCCGGAGCGGGCGACGGAAATCCAGCTCCTGCTCGCCCCGGACGTGATGATGCAGCTCGACGAGTGCCCGCCCGGCGACGCCCCCCGCCGGCAGGTGGCCGTCGCCGTGGACCGCAGCGCCCGCTGGGCCCGGCGATGCCGCAACCGCTGGCAAGAGGCCCACGGCATCGGCTCGACGGGCAAGCCGGTGGCCCTGTTCGGCATCCAGCAGGGAGGGGTGCACGCGGACCTGCGGGCCGAGTCCGCCCGGCGGCTGGTGGAGCTGGACCTGCCGGGCTACGCCGTCGGCGGGCTGAGCGTCGGCGAGGGGCACGAGGCGATGTGCGACGTGCTGGACGGCCTCGACGAGCAGCTTCCCGCCGACAAGCCGCGTTACCTGATGGGCGTGGGCGAGCCGCGAGACATCCTCGCGGCCGTGCTGCGCGGGGTGGACATGTTCGACTGCGTCATGCCCACACGCAACGGCCGCAACGCCCAGGCCTTCACCTGGCGAGGGCGGCTGCGGCTGCGGAACGCCCGCTTCACCGAGGACGCCCGGCCGATCGACGAGGCGTGCACCTGCTACGCCTGCCGGAACTTCTCCCGCGGGGCGGTCCGCCACCTGTTCATGGCCAAGGAGATGCTGGGGCCGATCCTCGTGAGCCTGCATAACCTGGCGTTCTTCGCGGAGTTCATGGCGGCCGTGCGGCAGGCCATCTCCGCGGGCGACCTCCGCGCGACGGCCGATCGGTGGATCGAAACGATGTACGCCGGCGCGGAAGGAGCCGAAACCGATTGACCGCGGGGGCGTTCTGGCGCACAATGCCCCGCAACGCTCCCCCATACGGAAAGGATTGCATAATGCGCAACCGGAAATACATCGCGTGGACGCTGGTCGCCCTGCTGTTGGCCGCACCCGGCATGGCCGTCGCCCAGACCACCCGGCCGGCCGGCGACGCGCCGACGATGGAAGACGTCACGCCCGGGGAAGAGGGCAAGGCCCCGGCTGAAGAAGACAAGGCCCCCGCGGACCCGAACGCACCAGTCGATCCGAACGACCCGGCCGACCCGAACGCCGCGGACCCGAACGCCCCCGGCAACGGCGGCGGGCTGTTTGGAGGCGGGATGTGGCAGATCTTCCTGATCATGGGCGCGTTCCTTTTGCTGTATGTGTGGATGGGCCGCAGCCGCCGCAAGCAGGAAGCCCAGCGCCGCCAGATGCTGGAGAACCTGAAGAAGGGCATGAAAGTCACGACCATCGGCGGCATCCGCGGCACGGTGCTGGAGGTGCGGGAGAAGGAAGTGGTCGTCAAGGTGGACGAGCAGAACAACGTGAAGATGCGCTTCGCCCGGCGGGCTGTCCACGAAGTGGAGGACGGCGAAGGGAAGGACGAAGACAAGAAGTAACGATCCGCGGGTGCGGATAAGGCTCAAACGGCCAACCGACAACCTTCGACCAAACGATAAGAGACAAACGACAAGAAGAAGCGCCCGATCAGGGCATTCTCTTCTTGTCGTTTGTCTTTTGCGAATTGGCCTCCGGGAAGCCGGCGTTCGCCGTCAAGCGACGGCCCGGCTCGGCGAGGTCAGCGCGTCGATGATCTTGCGGCTCATGTTCGCCAGCGGGGCCACCGTCTGCACGGCGCCAAGCCGGGCCGCCTCGCGCGGCATGCCGTAGACCACGCAGGACGCCTCATCCTGCCCGAGCGTACGCGCGCCGGCCTCCTTCATGCTCAGAAGCCCGCGGGCGCCGTCGGCGCCCATGCCGGTGAGGATCACCCCCACGGCGTTCTGCCCCGCCTGGCGGGCGACGGAGTGCAGCAGCACGTCCACGCTCGGCCGCTGGTGATGCACCGGCGGGCCGCCCTTAACCTGCACGGAGTACCGCGCCCCGCTGCGCTGAAGCACCATATGGAAATTGCCCGGCGCCAGCAGGGCCAGGCCCGGCACCACCATGTCGCCGTCTTTTGCCTCGCGCACTTCCATGCGGCAGAGCTGGTTGAGCCGCTCGGCATAGGTGGCCGTGAACCGCTCCGGCATGTGCTGGACGATGACCGTGCCGGGCGTGTCGGCCGGCAGGCCCGTCAGCACCTCTTTGATCGCCTCCGTGCCGCCGGTGGAGGCGCCGATGGCGAGGATCTGGTGCGTGGTCTTCATCACGCCGCCGATCGCGCTGGCCGGCGGCGGGGCCGGCCGGGGGCGGGTCTGCTGGGCGAATCGCGCCCCGGCCGCGGCGCGCACCTTGTCCACCAGCATGCGGCTGATTTCCGCCACGGAATACGCCGAGCCGGGCTTGGACACCACGTCCACCGCGCCCAGCTCCAGCGCCCGCAGCGCGTTCTCGCTGCCCTGCGGCGTGAGGGAAGAGACCACCACCACGGGCATCGGCTTGTACTTCATCAGCTTGCCGAGGAACGTCAGCCCGTCCATGCGCGGCATTTCCAGATCCAGCGTGAGCACGTCCGGATTGAGCTGGACGATCTTGTCTCTCGCGGCGTAGGGGTCCACGGCCGTGCCGACGACCTCGATGTCTCTCGCCTTGGAAAGCTCCGCCGAGAGCACCTGCCGGACCACCGCCGAGTCATCCACAACCAGCACCTTGATCATGCCGCACACACCTTTCGCCTTCGTTCGGCGCCGCTACCGGGCATCCGCAAGCAACACCAGTCTCGCCCGCCCGGAATCCAGGTTCACGTCCGCGACGACGGCGTC
>Ga0102958_1000338_pt1 | contig 11200 bp, 9 predicted proteins | sample SalPonF2_B_D1_MG_FD_84513 | JGI IMG/M metagenome (GOLD analysis project Ga0102958, IMG submission 84513) | Salt pond soil microbial communities from South San Francisco under conditions of wetland restoration - Salt Pond MetaG SF2_B_D1_MG ...
CAGAATATTTGAATGTTAAAGATCCGGTGATCAATAGCAGTAAACGCCACAACTGTTGTTTGGTGATATTGTATTATAGTATCACCAAAAAATCAGGTGCTTGATAGTTGCTAAAAATTGCAGATATCAAAGGTGTTCAGATTAATGATTTTAAAGCAAATCGTAAAAATTCTATCATGTCTGCGACAATTATACAAGATTGGATAAAATGAAGAATGGATAGTATCCTTATTTGTTTACTCGAAGCGATTTGGATTGCTGTTTCTCAACATCCCACTTTTTTTTCGGGAAACGGATAATGTTTTGTTCGCCTATACCTTCTAATGAGATGCTGTCAGACATCGGCTCTTCTACAGTGGGTTTATGATGCTCTTCTTTACTTGAAATTTTATTGATCTCAAAGGCATCAGTATGTTGCCGGTTAACCAGCGGCCGCTGTAGCATCTTTTCATAAAGATCGATGTATTGTTGGGCGGTGACCTGATGATTGAATGTAGTGGCGCTTTCGATCATTATTCTACGGATTTGTCTTTCTTTTTGGCGAGGGGACATCAGATAAAACTGCATGGCCTGATCAATGGCCCATGACATACCGCCTGAATCGAATGTTTTGAACAAAAACCCGTTTCCCTTATCTTTAGACACGTCCAAATGGGTGACCGTATCGTGAATGCCCCCAGTATCATGAGCCACCGGAAGGGCACCGTAGATGGTCCCGATCATCTGTGGAAGACCGCAGGGCTCAAAGCTCGAAGGCATCAACACAAAATCCGACGCCGCGTAGGCCTGGCGGGCCAAACGTTCATTAAAACCGCATATTGCCACGCGATCAAACAAATTATGGTATCGAACGATGTCTTTAAAATGTCTTTGAAATTCTCCGTCTGCCACAAAAACAATCTCAAGATTCTGTTTCCAATAACGGGCAACGACATCATACAGTATATCAGCCAGCAACTGGCATCCCTTTTGAGCCGGGTCCAGACGGGAAGGCCAAAAAAAGATGGGCGCTTGTGTGTCCTGAACCAAACCCAAGTTTTTTTGAAATATCAGTTTATTGGTCTTTTTCCCCAAAACATGGTTGGTTGCGGAATACATGCAAGGCTGAACCTCATCAATGGATGGGCCATAAGATGGGTCAGGAGCATTTAGAATCCCAAGAGCGCATCCCGCGTTACATTTGTTGGCCAGCTCTTGTTGCATGCAGCTTTTCACAAATCCGTGACGGCCTTCGACCATTTCTTTCAAAAATCTCGGGCTTACGGTATTTACAAAATGGGCGGCAAAAACACCGCTGGCAAGAAAATCTACAGGAATAAAGTTTCTGGTATTTTCGTAATTGGGGGGGAAATTTTCATAAAAAAGGTTCTGCCAGAACGAAGCGCCGTCAATGCCCCTGTCCTCGATTTCAGAAAGGGTGCATTTAACCGTATGGATGTTATGAATGGTAAACAGACAGGGGATACCCCGTTGTCTGGCCATGGCCGGAATCAGGCCGGTCGTCCAGTCATTGCAATGGATTAAATCCGGCTGAACTTTGGGAACAATGTTGTTTATAACCTCCCGCTGAAAGGCCAGCGAGATTTTAACGTTTTCAAATTCATCACCGGAATAGATATGATTGCGATAGAAAAAAGCCCTGTCCTCGGCCAGATGGATTCTTTCGTCCGGAACGCTGTTCCATATCGTGCTGAGTTCCTTTCTAACAAGTGGAGACAAATTACCGTTGAATATGGATCGATAATCCGGAAGTGCTACATGGACATCGGCGCCCTGATGGTACAGAGCGCTGATTAAGGCAGCCGAAACATCTGCAAGCCCTCCGGCTTTGGCATTCAAGCCGTCGGCATGTCGCCCCATGCCATCGGGGAGATAGGTGATTTCAGGGGTCACCATCAGAACCCGGGGGTTGGTTAATACATTGATCATGATCTTTTGCTCCTAATTTAGATCAATTTTATGTCCATTTTCCCCAATAAAGACGAGGTTGTTGAATTTCTGTTTAAAAATACCGAGTTTCTTTTGAAATACTTCCCTGCCAAATGGATAGATGGTTTTAAGGTCATTAGTGTCAATAAAGATCTGATAAAAATTACTACTATATTTATTTATAGTTTCGAGCAATTCGTAGGCGGAATTTCCATCAAAATCGCCCTCCAATTTTAAATGAAAACTGTCTCGGGTTTTATAAGAAAACATTTGGAAATTTGATGCCATTGTTAAACTCCTTAATAGAAGAACCTTTTTATTGTTCGATTAAGTTAAGAAGATTATTTTGAGTCCCGAAACAATTCAGACAGGTCTGTTCGTTTTGGGGGTCTTCTTCCCACTGCCCGTCAACCAGAAACTTGTATTCGTATCTTCCGGGAGGAATCATCACACTCTTATTCCACATCCGATTTCCATTACTTTTCATGGGGTGTTTTTTTGCATTCCAATTATTAAAATCCCCCATCAGGATGACCTCTTTGGCATCGCTTGATTCAAATGAAAATGTCACCCTCCGACGTTTAATTTTCTGTTTTGAGTTGATCTTTTCCATATAAAACCTCCTAAAATAAGACTGATTGATTCAAAAATATGAATTAATTAAAAGGGAGCAAACCTTTCGCAGTCGTATGATCGATTGCAACTCTGTTTTCTTCAGAATAGTCGACTCCGGATTCTATTAGATCTTCTTTTGCTGATAGCTGAATATTTTGTATTGCCTGTAATAATACACAATCTTTATAACAATCTTCTTTGGGTTGATCGTGTCTGTGGCAAGTCTTGCACGGAGAAGAAATCATAAAAGGAACACGTCACTGCTTGTGAAAATAATTTAAGCCTGTTTTAATTTAAGGTCCTTCTCCAATTTGGTTGGAAAAGAGGGCTCAAGGAATCAATGGGAACTTGAGTCTTACTTTACTAAAATAATTCGGATATACAAGATGAGATGATTATTGGTATAATATGGGGTAAAACCCCGCATTATGAATAGGACGACAGGTATGTCTTAAGGTTGATTTTTTTGTTATGTATACCGATTTTCTTTCGAATATTGTTTCTATGAAAATCGATTGTACTGGTAGCCAAATTCATAATTTCTGCAATTTCCTTTGTGGTATTACCCTGTTTGATGAGATTAGTCACCTGAAGTTCTGTGGGAGAAAGTTTTATCAATTTAGAGGACAAGCCGTGTACAAAAGGAGAAACGATATCATTTAAATTTGATTCTATAATTCCGATATAGGCCCGTTGTTTTTCACCCAATTTTTTCATTTTTAATTTTTCCAGATATGGAAAGATCAACTCCCTGACATTCAACAACACCTTTTCTTCAAGCTCAATTTTATCTTCTTCCCTTTGCTTCAATAATACCTTTAATGCTGTATTTGCTTCTTCGAGACCAATTGTTTTTGCCTCCAATTCCATTCCTTTTTGTTTCAGGGCTTTCTCCGCTTTTTTTCGATTTGATATTTCCTTTCTTAATTCTTTGTTGGTTTTTATGAGTTCTGCAGTACGCTCCTTAACGCGTTTCTCCAACTCGTCGTGTGCCTTGCGCAAAGCCGTCTCACCTCGTTTCTTCTCCGTGATGTCTCGATTACTGGCGCGTCTTCCGAGAAAGCTGCCGTCATCACCGTAGACGGGTTGGCAAATATGAGCGATCCAGCGTTCATCGCCACTACGTGTTTTTATGCGAAATTCTATTGTTTGTGCATCCATACTCTCTATTTCATCTTTAAGATGCCGGCTGAGCAACTTATGGTCATCGGGATGGACCAACTTTTCGAGAAGCTTAGCATCTGTAAGGAATTCACTGGCACCGTAACCGGAGATGCGCTGACATGAAGGTGAAACATATTTATAAGTCCCATCAGGTGCGATCCAGGATTCCCAGTCGTAGGTGAAGTCAGCAACAGTGCGAAATCGCTGTTCGCTTTCTTTGAGGGCTTGTTCAGCTGCCATCCGTTCTGTAATGTTTCTAACATATTCGACAATACCGCTTGGATTCCCTTCCGCATCCAAAATAGGAAAAGAATACAACTCCAACCATCCGACGGATTGTCCTGATTCAACCAAAGGCACGATATCCATTTGCAGGCTGCCTTTCTCAAGAGCCCTTAAAGAAGGACAAATTTCACAACGTTCAGTTCTTCCGTGATAAAATTCATAACATTTCTTGCCCTTGAACGGCATCGCATGGGCGTACCATTTGATCATCGTATTATTGATCCGCAAAATATTTAAATCTTTGTCAAGAACAGAAATGCCGTCCTGTATGGCATCAAAGATATTCTGTAAAAACCTCTCACTTTTTCTCAATTTTTCGACGGCTTTTTTGTGGCGTGTGATATCAAAAAAAACACCGTTGACATACTGTATATCTCCCTTTTTATCGCAAACGATGTGTCCTCTTTCTTGTATCCAACGCATATCCTCAGTTTTTGATCTAATCCTGTATTCTCTTAAATAAGATTTGTCTGTTTTTAGAGCCTCAATAAAGCGTACTCTGGCAGCTTCAAAATCTTCCTCGATGATTATATCGGACCATTTCATTTTCCGAGCGTTAAATTCATCAGCATCATAGCCAGTCAATAATTCAATCTTTCGATCAAAGAATTCAACAGACCAGTCTTTATATCCTTTATATACAATACTTGGGAGATTATTTACCAACAGTCTGTATTTTTTCTCACTTTCCCGAAGCGCCTCCTCAGCTTGTTTGCGATCAGTGACGTCCCAAACAGTTGATATCATCAAATGTTTATCAGGGATCGGTATATTTTTCGAGGTAATGAAAGATGTTTTGCCCCCTTTACGGACAATCGGCACATCTATCCAATACATGCGCTCCGGCTCACCACTGGCACAATCGTCTAACACCCTCTTCTTAATCTCTTCCCTAAATTCCGGTTCCTCGTAAACAGCATCCCAAAAAGCGTCCGGATCTGAAAGTGCCTCTCTTGTTGTTTGGTAGTAATTGGGAAAGTTGTCGTTCATATATTCAAATTTAACAGCAGGATCAACAGAGTTCACAGCTATACCAATAGGAAGATTGTCCATGACAGACTTAATAAAGACTTCTCTATCCCTCAACGCTTCCTCTGCCAATTTGCCTTCAGCTGCCTCTGCCTCTAACTTTTTGATTCTCTGTTCCAGTTCTTCATAGGTTGCTTTTTTGGACATTACAAAATCCTCCACTAAAAAACGAAAAGGCTCATACTTTAGTCTATCTAAGTACTAAACATAAGCATTCACATATTATATCGGGTGTAATTCCTGAATCTGCCAAATATTATATATAATTTATGTGATATTATAAAATCATAGAGCAATTAATATTAAACAGAAAATAAATCAGCTCAGAAAAGGTATCAATAAGACATGAAGTTCGATGGAAGAGATGATATTTAGCAATTAAATTTTAAATATCACAGAATGGATGGTATTTTCAATTTTTTTGATCTATGGAATAGTATGTTGATCTGATTGAGTAATAGGTCACTTTTTAAAGGAATAGGGGTTTTCCACTCACTTTTGAAGATAATCTTTGACCTTTGATATCTTGCAACTATCCTTGTTCACAGGTAATTGTGATACGGTATTATGATATCACAAAAATTATACCCTGTTTCTTTCTTGGAATATCTTGCCATAGTGCACGGTTGTTCACACCAAATTTATACTGGACATTTCAATCGATATTCCTCAATCGAAATAAACAAGGCGGATACTATATCTTGTGGTCCGCCCCTCACTTCAAAAATTACATGTTTCTTGCCAATACCTGAACCATTTACAACAACAACTGATATGCAGATATCATAAAAAACAAAACCCCACCTCTATGAGAAATGGGGTCTTAATATTCAGTCCATGGTAACCTCTCGGTTACAGGTTATCTTTATGGGTTCCTTTCTATATAACGCTATTAAATTACAACAAAACGAAATGCAATAAAAAATCCCTGTCAGAATTATTTGTAAGTGTTAATGTATTGCCTAAAAAAGGGTCTTCTGGAACATCTTTATATCCCCCACTCTCCTATAAATGTTCTTTCACTCCAGAAGACCCAAACATTAACCGTCAGTCGATTCTTCAACCACTATAATAAAGTGCAAGCAGGACGGCATAAATAATTGAGATGCCAAAAACTAAAAACTTTACTATCATGTAATTCCTCCTATAAACATTATCGGAAAATATACTCAAAATCTTGACACAAATTGCTGCGCATGGCGAAAGAAGAACCGAGGATGGGTTTTCGGATTTGTTCTTGGAAATACAAAAACCCTCCGAGAACTTGCACGGTATCATAGACACGGTACCCTCGGGGGATAGAAGGGGAAAGAACATTACGGTACGGTCGGAAAAAACCATAATGTTAATTAATAAAATACAATGCTATAAAATGATATGTAAGCAGATGATATGATTCATTTTCGAAGGGATTTACCCAACAAGTAGGTATTATCCCTACACTTAACCCAGGTACTAAGAAGCCGGAACCGTTACCCGATGAATCGATGAAAAGCAATGGGGGTTTAGATTGAAGATACCTTGCCACAAGTGCAACCCAAGGTTGATCAACTCCGATTACATATATCGCATAATTAACAAAATCGCAAAAAAGGCAAATCCCGAAAAAGGATTTGCCCCTGCTTTTTTAAGAATAATTGAACTACTTGAGTCACAATAATTTACAAATCATCAATCGAATTTTATCTATCCTGTTATATTTATAGTCTCCGCCGATAGTAAACTGGTGCCAACAAAAGTTATCGTTCACAATGAAAACTGACCTGATCGGACGGACGCGTAAGCGTCCGCACTGTAAAGAAATTTAATGAAAGCTGTTTTCGTCCCAAGCATAACTGGACTGGTTATAAATCCCAAACCGTTGGCATCCGGTTCATGATTGGGTTATACGATAAGAATAGATGTAATTGATTAACACCGCTTGGCAGTCGGCCTCTAAAATAGTGTTATTTGTTGTCTATTTATATGCCTTTATCCATTCAATCTCAAGCTGGAATTGACCTGCTTGATTATCTGCTATCAAGAATCCAATCTGATGAATCATTTTGGGTGAGATTGGAGCTACATTATTTAGTATACGGCCTCGGAAAACCGGTACACATTCATTGAAAGGAACTTTAATCGTCATCCATTGACTGATTTCTGTTGTGAATTGATATCGATAGGCAACTCCGTCAGATCTATCATTGGTTCCTATACGAAATTGGTATTTTTTCCCATCACCTTTTAATCGAATGAGAATGCCTTTAAATTCATCTAACTTAAATAAGCGAGGTCTGGTACGCGTTGATGTAAATCCTCCGTTATTTTCAAGAGATACAGTTCCCCTAAAAATTGCCGTGTTACTATCACTAATAAAAAATTCACTCTTTGAAAGACCACCCATAACACTATCATTTACGATTATCCAATTTTCATTTTTATCTGAATTTTTAAAATCAAATATTACCATTTCATTTTGCTCCATTGCATTAAGAATTGGCAACACCCAGGATACTTGGATAAGAGAAACTATTATAATGGAAATTAATTGAATATTGAATCTTAAATAGTTCATTGTTGATTACCCTATCAGTTAGCTTTAACGGACGAATTAAAATTATCTTAGTTCTTTTGCCACAATAAAATGCAGCTATTTTAATAATTGCAGTGATATTGAGATTATCAAAGCCCACAAGAAACCTGTGATATCATACAATCCAGCATCAAAATTGGTGCTTTTCCATACTTGTGATTTCTTGCCAAAACCACAAGTCCAAGCATCTCAATTTTCGTTACATATATCGTATTTCTTACAAGATTGAAAAAAATCGGCGTCAGCCGCGCGAAGAAGCAAGAAAAGCGCCGCTTGCGAGCGTTGGTTGCACGCCGGGGTTATGTTCCAATAGCTTTGGGCTGCCCTAACGAAAGGAGCAATCCTGCCACCAGAAGTAGCGCACCCACCACAGGAGCAATCCATGGTGGAGTGGCTGGTGTATTGAGCCCAACATAAAGCATTGCATAGAGCGCTCCTGCAGAGATAACCAGTCCCCCAGCAGGAATAGCCCATCGTACCCATACAATGCCTTGCCTGAATGGGACAAACAGAAGAATCAATTCCAAGACGACTACTGCGAGACAGGTGCCCCCAACAGCTTTCATCAAAGCCAGGATAAGTACTTGGAAAGAGAAGCCTACCTCGGCCCAAGGCATTCCGATAGCAACAGAGTGGTAAGGCATGAACTCCGATCGAAAGAGATATATGACCCCGAATGCGGCCACAATCAGTATAGCCAGAAGATGACACCCAAACGCGATTTTCATTCTTGTGCTCATAGGATCGCTCCTCTCAAAAGTGATGGGGCATATCCATTTTTATGCAACTTAAAAATATCGACAAACACGTAAATTTATGGACGCGTATATCGCATGGTAAAATACAGATGGAGATATCTTAAAATTTCGAAGCCTCAAAAAGCCTGCGATAAATAGCAAATAGCACAAATAATAGACGGTGGCTCGACTCCCGCTGCCTCAACTATAAATATCAAGCTAATTCAATAAATTAAACTGATATCGCTTTTTTGTTGGGTATTCCACATATATCCCCACCCTAAGCCCCATGCCCTAAGGTATAGTCTATGCTATTTGTATCAATTATTTTCCCTGGTGAATTTTGCAAAAATTTATTATATCTTTTATTTCGGCCAATCTTAAATCTAACCAACAAGATTATCACAACCGTTAAACAAAGATAAGGTAGGCTTCTTTTTAGTTCAAAATTTGATAATGGTTGAGAAAAACCAGTAACTATCCTGTCAATAAAATGTGAAGATAAAACCACAATCATCACCCCAATACCCAACCAAAACTGAATACGAAGATGTTTTATCATTTTATTTCGTTTGCGATGTTTTCCAAAATAATAGTGAATATTTTTTAAATCATTTTGTAAAAGGAATTGTTTCTCAATATTAGCTATTATTACTAGATTTCTATTGTACCAATATCCTGCGTCAAAAAGATGTGCCAACAACCAACCTGCTATTATGATAATGAGAGATGTTGCAACATCAATTGAAACAATCTGTTTTTCTGTTAATGCAAAAATAGCAAAAGCACCTATTAATACACCCACAGATTGCCACACAACTGTAATATGACGATTAATATCATTAAAAAGCTGATCGTACATTTTTAACAGCAGCTTGTTCCTATTTTCTGTGTCATTCATCTCATTAACTCATTAAACAATTTTTAAAACCATTTCATATTTCTAAAATTCTCAATTCGATCATATGGTTTGAGGCAGACTATATTATTATCTATTGATTTGATCCCTGCCTGATTTGTTAAGTAGTAGGCAATAAAATTTCAATTAATCATCTCGTATGATTTCCATATCCTATTAATATTAATTATCGAGTCCTCTAAACATTTGTAATATCCACCGATGGGGTGTGGTCGAAAAATTTCACCATCGAAATAGTCTCCGTATATTGCATCTAAAGTAAATCTATTACAATCGAAAGATATTACATCCATTTTATCTGCTAATCTTCTTTGTACTTCTGGCCTACCACCTAATAGGTGAACCGGACGTTTAAATCTTTTTGGTGGGATTTTTGTCCCCCCATATTTTGTTGGAACGCTATAGCCAAAAATAAATTTTGATGGAATTAAATCTTCCATCACATCTGCGATTTTATTATCTTTTGGAACTACAACAACAGTTTTAGCATATCTTGATAACAGTTCAGCCTGTTCAATTATCTCATCCAATTCATTTTTAGATTCAATGTCTTTTGCTACAGTAAGCAAAGGTTTTTTTTCTTTAGCAGTATTTAAATGCATTTCAAAATTATAATTTTTCCAGTCTATATCTAAAAATCCTAACTGTTCAAATTCTTTAACATCTCGAAGATTTGTATATCTAGCACCAGGTAACCAACCATGTTCGCATGCTATTTTTATTGCCTTTTTACTATGTGAGACGAATTTCAAAAGAGCCATTATCTTTTCTTATCATTAGTTTATTATATTTTCTTTTGTCTTTACCTTCTCACTTTCATGTTTTTTAACGATATCTGTAAAAATATTGGGCTTAAAATTCTTGCAATAAATTGCAGATATTCAAAGTATGAACGGGCTCTTCAGCGGGCGCGGTATTTTGCTCTCCGCTGGAAAAGCCTTGTTAGGCCTATCTGCGCATATCATAGACTTCGTCCCCTACGACCATTTTGAAATCATAGAAGGACTTTCCTTGATAGGTGATTTCTTTTGCAAGAATCACTGCTGTTGGTCGATAGGCGTATTGATAACCATACTCTGCACATGTTAGTGTCTTACCATCGGTAAATACGATTACTCGACCGTGACTACAACCGTTGAAAGAATCATCTTTTTCGTCTTCGTCATACCACCGTTCGACCGTCTTACTGGCAATAATTGTGTATCCAACTAAGTCTTCCAACTCGTCCGCCAAATCTGCATATGCAGGAAGAGCCATAAAAACAATTACAAGAATTGTAACTATAAATTTCATTGAGCGTTTCCCCCTCTTAGACCTAACATATATATTATGTAGAACCGTCTTTTGATCGCTCTTATCTTTAATAAAACAATTTTCAGCGAAAAGAATTTCGACACCTACGACCTAATCAACTCGCAGATATCTAATCGGTATCAACACAAATACAAAACCCCACCTCTCTATTCTGAGAAATGGGGTTCAATTCATCACATATGTTCTCCCTATATGTCTAAGGATTCAAAAGACCAGATTGTCAAAGTACCAGGTAAGACAAAATTTGGTTAACTGCAGGTGCCAGCAGGTAAGATATTGGTAGAAAACCAAACTGTAGATGCAGGTTAATCGATTGATAATAGGAACATTTCCATTTATTATTTCCCACACTTATGCTAACCTGTCAAGATCATTATACAAAAGGAACATTGTGGCAGTAGGAGCTTTTCGTTGATATTCAAATTAATAATGAGATAAGTATGTTACACTTCCAAACCAATACATAAGGAGCACCTAATAATGACCCTTACAAAAATTCAGGTCGTAGAATCAATCCAGAATCAGACCGGTTTTCCCAAGAACAAATCATCAGAAATTGTAGAAACCCTCCTTGAGATCATTAAAAGAACCCTGACATCAGGTGAGAATGTTTTGGTATCAGGGTTTGGAAAG
>Ga0102958_1000340_pt1 | contig 11117 bp, 6 predicted proteins | sample SalPonF2_B_D1_MG_FD_84513 | JGI IMG/M metagenome (GOLD analysis project Ga0102958, IMG submission 84513) | Salt pond soil microbial communities from South San Francisco under conditions of wetland restoration - Salt Pond MetaG SF2_B_D1_MG ...
CAGAGGCACGGGTCATGCTGGCCCAGGTCCTGGCGCGTCACGGTGTGACCACGGCCGTCGCTATCCCGGATATCTCCACCAAGGAGGCCGCGCAGATCGCCGTAGGCCTTGATGCCGCGAAGATGAAGGCAGACAAGGCGCGGTTCCTCGAGACTCTGGCGCCCGAGTGGGATGCCGCTTACAAGGCGAAATACGGCAGCGACTGACCAGGACCCCGATTGAGGTGAGACCGACCGGCCTCACCTCACAGCTCGAAGCCCCCCCGCCGCATGGCGGGGGCCTCTTCTTTTCTGCGGGCCATCGCAACTGCGCTTTACGGGCCGACCCGGGCACGGGGAGACGCCCGCGGCGGAAGTTTCAGTAACGGTGGAATTGCACTAGACACTACAGAGAAAGGGGTTTTCGTGTGGTGCCCGGGGCCGGAATCGAACCGGCACGGTATTTCTACCGAGGGATTTTAAGTCCCTTGCGTCTACCAATTTCGCCACCCGGGCTTTTCTTTTATTTCAATCCCAGCGACAACCACGCTAAATCTCGTTAACTCTCTGGTTCACTTTCGGTACTTTCTTTCGGTATTTCGTACAGATATCTCGCTTTGCCAGACCCTTTAAGCAAGACACCCTGATCGCATCGCGGTCTATGGTAGCGACATACCCGGCTACGTGACAGACCTAGGCACCGCGAGGCGCTACGCTTATTTGAAACACGTCATCACCGAGAGCTCCCGGCCGGACTTGATCACGCGAAACTTCTCGTAAAATAAAGTATCGACCTTCTTGCCGTGACCCGAGGCATCGGGCCGGCGATAGCGATCGTAGGCCCGTGGGCCGCCATTGTAGGCCGCGTAGGCGGAACGGGCGAGATTGTCCACGCCGCCAGTCGTCTCCTGTTCACGGTGGCGGATCGAATACTTGATCATGTAGTTCTCGAGGATGTCGGTCCCCGCTCTCGCGTTGTAGACCATGTCCCACCTCAGCCCCTGCAGGTCGTAGAGTCCCCGCCACACCCGTTCGTTAATCTGCATCAGGCCGATGTCGCCGCTACCGGACTTCAGCGGCACGCGTTTGGCGTCCTTGACCGCGAACTGGCGCCAGCAGCTCTCCTGCCACGCGGCGGTCAATACGAGCTGCCGGAACACCTCGTGGAAGCGGGGATTCAGCCGGTCCCTGCCGAGTTGAATCCTGACGGCATCGTTGAGCACGTCCGCAACCATCGGCAGGTAGGTGTCCATGTCCTCGGTCTTGGGGACCCAGCTGTTGAGCTTCTTGACCGTCGCCGGGTCGAGTCGCCCGCGGGCCACCGCCGGCGAGACTAGCCAGTCCAGCCAGGCGGTGTCCTCCATGGTGTCAGTCAACGGCAACGGCTCGCCGAGGCCCAGAGAGCGACGCAGTTCGGGGTCCACGTCATCGCTGTGCCGCAGGGGATCGTCGGCGTCCTCCGGCAAGAGCATTCGTGCGAGTCGGCGCAGGCCGTCTCGGGAGATTTCGACGCCGGTCGCCGGGCCCAGCGCATCGAGCGACCGCAGCATGTCGCCGGCGCCGATAAACGTGAGGTAGCGCAGCGCGCTGTCGTGATCCGGTTGCTGCGCCGCCATCTCGTGCAGGACGGGCGTGAGGCGATTCCACGCCTTGACGAACAGCACACGCGCCGCATCCTCGCCGCCGGAGCCCGGGTCGCTCAGGCTGGCGACCAGGTCGAGACGAATCTCCACCAGCGCCTCGAACAGCGCCGCCTGAACGTCCGCCGGGTCTCCCGTCAACGCGAGATGCTTGACCAGGTAGGTGGCGAAGTCGTCGACCGCGCCGAGCCGCTGTTGCAGCAGCGCCAGCTCTGCTTCGCTCAGCTCGGGCTCGGCAACCGCGGCGGGCGGAAGCCTCGCCGGGGCCTCCAGACCGAGCGTCACCGTGACCCGGTCATCGTGAACAACGACGTCGTCGATCGCCAGGCTGTCTAGCGCCACGTCCGCCGAGGGCGTGCTGTCCCGGTCCAGGCTGAGCGCCAGCAGTGCCTGCAGCTCGGTCAGAGGCTGCTCGAAGCTGACGCGTGTTTCTTTCAGACCGAGCGGCATGAACTGCTCGAGCCATCGCCCTATGGTCGTGGAGACCGTTGCGGTTCCGCCGTCGGGCGCGAGGACGCGCCAGGACTCTGTCTTCAGGACGACACTTTGGCCGTCAGCGCCGACGAGCAGTTGCTGGATGAACTCCATCTCCCCGGCCCAGTCCAGCAGGAGGATGCAGCTATCGCCCACCGCGCGTCCGGCCCGCACCGAAACGAGCGCGCGCAACCTGACCCTGGCGCCGCCGGTGCTGATGCGAGGCTCGCGCAGTTCCAGAAACTGGCAGCCGCTGCCGTCGTCGTTGATGCGAACACTGGTGCCCGGCGCGGTAAAAACCGCCTCGCGCAGCAGCGACTCGATGAAGGCCGGCTCCATATCGAGCGGAACGTTTAGCCGTTCCGCCATGCAGTCGGCGGCGGTCAGCACACTGAAAACAAAGAACAGACCAGCGAGAGGCGAGATCCTAATCTGAATCTGCATCATATTCGATTTTCCTCGTCCCCCGGCGTGGGCATGCTCGATTCACGAAACAGTCTGTCGGCTCGACACACGGTGCAGATCCCGCTTTACCCAGTCGCTGCCACCGGATCGGGTGCGGGGGAAAATCACCCTCAATTGAAGCGAACATAGGTCGTCTTGAGTTGCGAGTATTTGTGCAACGCATGCAGCGATTTGTCACGCCCGAATCCCGATTGTTTGAAACCACCGAAGGGCACCGTCACGTCGCCGCCATCGATGTTGTTGACGTTGACCGTGCCGGCCCGCAATGCTCGTGCGACGCGGTGCGCGGTATTCAAGTCACGGGTCCAGACACTGGCCTGCAAACCATAGATCGAGTCGTTCGCGATCCGGATCGCCTCCTCTTCGGACTCGAAGGCGATCGTTGCCAGCACCGGGCCGAAGATCTCCTCCTGCGCTATCCGCATGTCATTGGCGACTCCGGTGAACACGGTCGGCTCGACGTAGAAACCACCGCTTTCCTCTTTCACTCGCCTGCCACCGAGCGCCAGCGTCGCGCCCTCCTCGTTTCCCTGTCCGATGTACCCCAGGATGCGGTCAGTCTGGGTGGCATCGACGATAGTGCCGAGCGTCGTCGCTGGATCCAGCGGATTGCCTGGCGTCATCGAGCGGCCGAACGCGACGACACGTTCGAGGAACTCGTCGTGAATGTCGCGCTGGACCAGCAGTCGCGAAGCCGCCGTGCAGACCTGGCCGGAGTTGTAAAAAATACCATCGGCTGCTGCCCGCGCTACCGCGTCTAGATTGGCGGCATCCGCAAACACGATATTGGGTGTCTTGCCCCCGCACTCCAGCGAAACCTGTTTCAGGTTGGAGCGGCCGGCATACCGCAGGAACAACTTGCCCACCTCGGTCGATCCGGTGAACGCAACCATGTCCACGCCATCGTGCAGCCCGATCGCCTGTCCGGCCGTCTCACCGAACCCCGGCACCACGTTGAAAACCCCGGCCGGGATGCCCGCCTGGTCGGCCAGCGCCGCAACCCGAATCGCCGTTAGCGAAGACTGTTCCGCCGGTTTGATGATTACGCTGTTACCTGCGGCAAGCGCCGGTGCGAATTTCCACGCGGCCATCAGCAGCGGAAAGTTCCATGGCACCACCGCGGCCACCACGCCGAGCGGCTCGCGTGTAATCAACCCCAGGGCATCCGCCGGGGTTGGTGCTATTTCGTCATAGATCTTGTCAACGCATTCCGCATACCACTGCACAGTGGTGACGACCGCCGGCAGATCATCACCGAGCGACAGCGAAATCGGTTTGCCCATGTCGAGCGTTTCGAGTAGCGCCAGTTCTTCCGCGTTGTCGGCGATCAGTCTTGCGAATCGCAATAACACCGACTTGCGCTGACGCGGCGCCAGACCGGACCAACTGCCGCGTTCGAACGCACCGCGCGCTGCGCGCACAGCCCCCTCAATATCGGCGCTTCCGCATGCGGCAATGTCTGCAAGCGTACGTCCGTCGATCGGGCTGATGCAGGGCAACGTTGCCGCATCGCGGGCCTCGACATATTTGCCGCCGATAAACGCACGCGTTTCGGGCTGGATCGACCGGGCTCGATCTGTCCACTCTTGCAAAGTCGGTGACATTGCCATGGTTCACCTCTAAAAATGTTCGGTCCTGGAGCATGTGGAGCGAATTCCATTGGTCTCGCCGTTACGTCCAGGACACACCTTTACGCCGCTTGCAACAGGTATCTGCCCAACTGAAAACCTCAGGACTGCCTACTGCCCGCCGCGCAACTGCATGACCAATTGCAACAAAGACGGATCACTGCGGTGCCTGGCAAGACCGCCTTCGGCCACTTCCAGCGCCTCGTCTGGACGCCCCGCCGAATTGAGGGCCACTGCGTAAACGTAGACGAAACGGCTGCTGTCCGGATCGAGCTCCGCGGCCTTCTGCAACTCGGACAGTGCGGCCTCGGATTCACCCTTGCGTACCAGCAGCAAACCCAAACTGTAGTGCAGCGCCCCGGATTGCGGCTGACGCGCAAGACCCTCGCGCAGCAATGCCTCCCCCTCGTCATCGCGGCCCTGAACCCTGAGCATATCCGCCAGATTGGCGGTAGCCGGGGTGAAAAGCGGGTCAATGGCCAACGCCTGGCGGTAGTAATCCTCGGCCTGGACAAAATCCCCCCGGGCGCTATAAAGATTTCCGAGATTTACCCGCGCCTCCGGCCTTTCCAGCGTGGTTTTCTGGGTCGCGATATATTCCTGGATCGCGCGCTGCAAGCGACGTTGGTCTTCGGGTTCGAGCTGATTCAGCGGCACACTGGCAAGACCGCTGGCCGCCTCTATACGGATCGCGAGCAAGGGATCGTCGAGCAGGTGCTGGGTGAGCTGCCAGCGCTGCGGCAGCGGCAACAATCCGGCAGTCTCAACCGCACCCAATCTCACCAGCGGTTCATCGTCGAACAGTGCGCGAGTGAGATCGGGCAGTGCGCGCTCGCTGAATACACCCTGCAGGTCGCGCACGGCCGTGCCCCTCGCAATCGCCGACTGGCTGGTGTCAGCCATGACCTCCACCAGCCGCGGGGTTACGTTCGCCGACCCGCTATTCAGGGCCGCAAAGGCCCGTGCGAAGCTCTGGAACCCCCCCGGCTCATCGCCATACCACTCGCGCGTTTTCGCCGCCGCCCATTCGCCGTTTTCCTCGGTGTGACAATTGGTACAAGCGTTTGGCACGCCCATCGAAACCGAACGGTCGGGGCGCGGTATCCGGAAACTGTGATCGTGGCGGGGGTCAACCACCATGTAATTACGTGGTGGCATATGACATTCGGCGCAGCTCCCGCCTTCCTGGTCCGGGTCGTGGCGATGGTGCTTTCGCGCATCGTAACTGCTTGCCTGATGGCATTGCAGGCACACCCCGTTACCGGGCGCATGCAACTGCTGGCTGTGCGGATCGTGGCAGTCGCTGCAGGTGACGCCGGCCTGGTGCATCTTGCTCTGCAGGAAAGAACCGTACACATACACTTCATCGCGTATCTGGCCATCCGGAAAATACAACGGCGCGCTCAGCAGCGAGGGCAAATGTGTTTGCATCAACGCTTCGCCGTGAACATAGTCCTCACTGAGTTGCGACCGCCGCGAGTGACAGCGGGCGCAGGTTTCGATCTCCTTCGACGTGGTTCGCGGTTCGCTTCGTCGAGCATTGCCGGTGGTCACATCAATCACCCAACTCACGCCTCGACGTTCGTCGAAACTGACCACCAGCCCGGGGCCCGGCAGTGCCGTATCCCCCCCGCCCTCGGCGCCGGCGCGCGCCCACGCGACGTGCTCCGATCCGGGCCCGTGACAGGCCTCACAGGAGACGTCGATCTCCTTCCACGTCGTGTCGAAACGATCCTGTTTTGCGTCGTAATTTTTTCGCAGCCCCGTTGAATGACATTCGGCACACATGTAGTTCCAGTTCTGCTGCGGGCCGGTCCAGTGCAACGGATCGTCGTGGGCAATCTCCTCGTTACCGTAAACATGAAACCAGCGTTGACCGCCCTGCCCGGCCGGGCGGCTGTCCCAGGCCATTGCCAACGCCTGCAACCGGCCGTCGGGAAAGGGGATCAGATATTGCTGCAACGGATATACGCCGAATACGTATGCGACCTCGAATTCCTCGAGCTTGCCCTTCGCGTTATCCGTTTTGACGAAAAATTCATCGCCACGCCGGGTAAACGTCGAGCGCACACCATGATGGTCGAACACCGAATTGGTAAAATCGCCGAGCACCGTTTCAGCGGTTGCAGGCTGCATCGCAAGATCATGGTGCGAACCCGTGTGCGCCTTGCTCTGCTCGGTATGGCAGTCGACGCAGGCGGCCTTGCCCACATACTCCGGACTGGCAGGCGACTCGGCGGCCACTGCCAGCCCCAGGAACAAGGCAACAATTTGAAAAATCGAAGAGCGCGACCGGCCAAAGGCGCCGCGACCCTCAAGAATGGCATTCCGAACGAAAAGTCCCAATCGAACAACTCCGGTTGGATCGTCATCGCGCATCTTAACCCAGTCAAACATCGTCCGAATCTCGGGTAAACTGCATCCATCGCTAAAATGCCTGCAGGGGTCAACCGTGACAATAACCAGAAAGGAGATTGTCTTGCATTCGAATCGATGCGAAGCGAACCGCACCGGACTCATCGTCGCGCTTGCGCTCTGCGCCGGTCTCCTGATGACGGGCGCAATGCCGCTTTTGGCACAGGACACCGGCCCCTCGACAGTTTCAGCGCCACTTATCGAACAACGTATCAAGGAGATCGAGGCCGCGTCCGATATCGACGACGAGACCAAGCTCCGGCTGGAGGAGCAATATCGCCGCGCCCTCGGCTATCTAGAGGCTGCCGAGGCCAGCAAGCAGACCCAGCAACAATTCGCAAGCGCGCGGGAAACCGCGCCGGAATTGGCAAAGAAAGAGCGCGATACGCTTGCAAAACTCGAGGAGGAGCAAACCGAGGTGCAGCTGGATATCTCGGAGAACGCTCCGGCCAGTGATATCGAGCAGCTGCTGAACCAGGAAAAAGCCAACCGTGCCGCTGTCGATGCCAAGCTAAACGATCTCGAGCAACGTCTGAAAACCGAGGCCAATCGGCCTGCCGAAATCCGCCAGCGTCTGATCGATGCTCGCGATCAGACCGGGAAACTTGCCGATCAGCTGAATACGCCAGCGCCTGCAACCGAGTCCGCGCGGGATACCGAAGCGCGCAGATGGGTGTTGCAGACCCAGGCGGCAGCGGTCAGCGCCGAAATTCAGGCGCTGGACCAGGAACTACTCAGCCAGCCAATGCGTATTCAGCTTTTGCAGGCCCAGCGCGACCGCAGCGCGCGAAGCCTCGGCCGCATGGATACCCGGGTTAAGCTACTCGAGGAGGCGCTCGGCAAGCGCCGCAAGACCGAAGCAGACGAAGCCGTCGATGCGGCCAAAATTGCCGGAGAAGATGCGGAAAGACTCCATCCCCTCGCCAAATCGCTGGCGGACAAAATTACCGAACTCGGCAACGACCTCAAGACCCTGACCGACAATCTCGAAGCAACTTTGCGGGAAGACGCAACTACGCGAGAGGAACTGAAGCGGCTAGAGGACGAAAACACGGCCGCGCGGCAGAAGCTCGAGGTGGCCGGGCTCAGTCAGACACTCGGCGTCGCGCTGCAGGAAGTTCGGCTCGATCTGCCGGACGTCCGGGTTATCCGCAGACAATCGCAGGCACGCGAGAACGCCATTGCAAATGCCGGCCTCAAGGGCCTGCAGTACGAAGAGGAACGCCGCAATCTGCGTGATCTCGGCGCCTACGTAGACAGCCTGTTCCAGCAATACGAAGAGCAACAGCTCGAGCTGCGCCGCTCCGGTGACCCTGGCACAAATTCACCGGAACAGGCGCAACCTTATGATCGCGAAGCTTTGCGCCAGCCCCTGCTGGATCTCGCCACGAGCTATCGCGATCTGCTCGACCGGGTCATCGACACCAACGATGACTACATACGCGCAATGACCGAGCTGGATTTCGTCAGCCAGCGCCTGCTGACCACATCGACGGAGTTCGAACGTTTCCTCGACGAGCGCCTGCTCTGGGTACGCAGTGCCGACCCGGTTGACTTCGACTCGGCACTCAAACTGCCCGGAGAGATTGTCAATTTCCTGGCCCCCTCGCGGTGGACCGGACTGGTAGCCACATACTGGTACGAGATACGTCATTCACCGTTGTTGCTTCTGGCAATACTCTTGTTTATTGGGCTGATGGCAATGACGCCCAGACTTGTTGACGCCATACGTGCGACGGCCAAGAAGGTTCGGCGCATATCCACCGATGCCTACAAATGGACAGCCGAAGCGCTCGGATACAGCCTGCTTCTGACCCTGGCGTGGCCGCTGTTGAGCCTTGCCAGCGGGTGGTATCTGTATCAGTCGCTGGAGGGCGGCGTATTCGAAAAAGCCGCCGGTTTCGCACTTTTGCGGATCACCCCTGCCCTTTTCTTCCTGCGCGGATTCAGGGTGCTCTGCATGGGCGGCGGCATTGGCGAGGTTCACTTCAAATGGTCGCCTACCCACCTGAAGCGCCTGCGCGGCCAGATTGACCGTTTCATGATCATGTTCCTGGTGCCGCTGTTCATCCTTATCACGACTTTCCGGATGGATCCCGGCGCGCCATCGGACGAACTCGGCAAGCTAACTTTCGTCTTCCTTCTCGTTGGAATGGTGCTGTTCTTCGACGGCCTGTTTCGGCCGGAAAAGGGTGTATTCACCGGATTGCGCCCGGAGGGCTTCAGTCGTACCAGCCTCGGCCTGAAACGGGCGATTTATTTGGTGCTGATTATCGTGCCGATCGCGCTCGCGATACTGATGCTGGCCGGCTACATCTATACCGCAGGAGAGATTGTCCGCCGCGTGGTAACGACGATGTGGCTGCTGCTCGGCTTGATAGTGATACATGAGCTGGCCTTGCGCTGGCTGTTACTGGCGCGGCGCAAGCTGCGACTGAAACAGGCGCTCGAACGCCGCGCGGCAGCGCTGGCAGCGCAGGAAAGCGAAGAGCAAGGCGAAGGGTCGAGCGACGACATTCCGTTGCATATCGACGAACCCGAAATCGATATCGGCTCGCTCGATGCGCAAACCCGCAAACTGGTTAATGCCGGGCTGCTGGTACTCGGCATATCGGGTGTTTGGCTGATCTGGTCCTCGGTGCTGCCGGCCCTCGGGATACTCGACCAGATTACGCTGTGGTCGCAGATCGAAACCGTCAACGGGGAACCGACTGCGGTCCCGGTCACTCTCGCCACGCTCGGAAAAGCGCTATTGATCGCCGTCCTGACCATCGTCGCAGCGAAAAACCTGCCATCGCTGCTCGAGATTATTTTGCTGCAGCGGCTCGAGATCACGTCAGGCTCGCGACTCGCGGTCAGCACGTTGGCTCGTTACGGCATCGCCGCCTTCGGCACGATGCTGTTTTTGTCCACGATTGGCGGCAGCTGGTCGAAAATCCAGTGGCTGGTCGCGGCGTTGAGCGTGGGCATCGGTTTCGGGCTGCAAGAGATTGTCGCGAATTTCATTAGCGGATTGATCATCCTGCTCGAGCGTCCGGTGCGGGTCGGTGACACGGTGACCGTGGGAGATACCAGCGGTATCGTCACACGCATCCAGATTCGTGCCACCACGATCACGAACTGGGAACGCCAGGAGTTGCTGGTACCCAACAAGGAATTCATTACCGGACGGGTATTGAACTGGACCCTGACCGACGAGGTCATCAGGCTTTCGATCCCGGTCGGTGTTGCCTATGGAAGCAATGTCGAGCAGGCGCTGGAGCTCATGAACAAGGCCGCGGTGGCTCATCCGCGCATACTCGAGGATCCGCCGCCGTTTGTGATGTTCGACAGTTTCGGCGATAACTCACTGAACCTGATCGTGCGCGCCTATGTGAACTCGATCGCGTATCGGCGTGAGACGACGAGTGATCTGAACCGCGAAATCAACCGCCTGTTCAATGAGCACGGGATCGTGATTTCCTTCCCGCAGCGCGATGTGCATCTCGATACGACTTCGCCACTCGAGATTCGCCTGCATCGGGCCAGCGACGCGGCCGAGCCGGCATGAGGCGCCTGTGGCCGGCATGCCCGGTAGGCCACTCATCGCGCCCTGGCCGCCCGGGTCATCGTGTTTGAATTCATTACTCCCGAGCAGTGGCGGGCCTCCGGAGAGACGTTTAACCACGACGGCCGCGAAATTTTCTTTCGCCTCGACGGCGATGGACCTCCCCTGGTTCTTTTGCACGGGTTTCCGACATCGTCCTGGGACTGGCACAAAATCTGGCCGGCGCTGACCTCGCGTTTCCGCGTTCTGGCGGCAGATTTCCTGGGTTTCGGATTCTCGGACAAACCACGCGACTGCAGCTACTCGCTTCTCGCCCAAACCGACCTGATAGTTGCCCTGACCGAGCACATCGGTTTCAGGCGCTTTGATCTCCTCGCACACGACTATGGCGTAAGCGTCGCCCAGGAATTGCTGGCCCGCGATTTCGACCGTCGCAACGCCGACCTTCCGGCATTACTGAAATCCGTGTGCTTTCTGAACGGCGGCCTGTTCCCCGAGTCGCACCGGCCACGCCCTATTCAGCGGCTCTTGCTGAGCCCGCTCGGCCCACTGCTGGCCCGATTATTTAGCCGCGATGCATTCAAACGCAGCTTCTCCCCGGTTTTCGGTCCCGATACCGCGCCGAGCGAGGAGGAGCTCAATGCTTACTGGTCGTTGATCGAGAATCGCGGCGGCAACTACATTAGCCACAAGCTGCTCCGCTACATGCCCGAGCGCAAACGCCAGCGAGCGCGCTGGACCGGGGCACTGCAACGAGCGCATTGTCCGTTGCGGCTGATAAATGGCAGCGCCGACCCGGTTTCCGGAAAACACCTTGCCTCACGCTATCGCGAGCTCATCCCGGACCCCGATGTCGTCGCCCTGGAGGACACCGGACACTATCCGCAGATGGAGGCACCGCAGGCCGTCGTGAAGGCACTTTTCGAATTTCTGGATGTGCCGGCCGATCCGACCCCCTGAATGGCCGGCA
>Ga0102958_1000341_pt1 | contig 11096 bp, 7 predicted proteins | sample SalPonF2_B_D1_MG_FD_84513 | JGI IMG/M metagenome (GOLD analysis project Ga0102958, IMG submission 84513) | Salt pond soil microbial communities from South San Francisco under conditions of wetland restoration - Salt Pond MetaG SF2_B_D1_MG ...
ACAAAAGCTGCTGTTGGATCATACTTTAATGAAGTTAATTCTGCAATATAAAAATCTTCATCTATAAGAATCCAATCTTCTGTATCATCAACGCCATCTACAGTCGCATTTATAATTGTTTGAGTAGCAAGTTCTGTTCCACCGGTAGCTGATGTATAAATTCCTTTTAAATGCTGAATTGGAAAAGGAACTGTAACTATTTTAGCCGTAGCATCAGTAGTAGCAACTTCTAGAGTTCGTGTGCCTCCGTCTCTTGCAGAAGTTGTTTGAACCATTGGTTGAATAGTAATTTGTTTCCTTTGAGAAAGATCATCTATTTCTTTATAAACTGATGTTCCCGATTTATTTTCAAAAGGATGATTTGCAAGATCTTGAAATCTTGTAGGATTTGAAAAAAGAATTTCTCCTCTAATTGGAGTAGCATTAGAAAAAGCGCTATAATTACTATATTTTACTTGAGCTAACTGATTAGGCACAAAAGAAATTCCTTGCCCAACTGGAAGAGCTATATCATAAAAAATCCAAAGATTCTTATTATTGCTAAGAGTTCCAGAAAATGTAAATGTTGCTGTGTCAGTATTTAATCCTGACCAACTTCCTACACCCGATGTTGATTGATCAGTTGCAAAAGGATCTTTCTCTTCTACAAAAATTCTAGGAGTAGCTTTAACAACTGTGCCAGAAGGCAACTTTGAAGTTATTTGAACAATGATTTGGTCTCCAGATGCCCAATTAACACTTGCATTTACTTTATTTATATAAACATCAAGAGAATTATTAGTTGTTGAAGTTGTAACTTCGGCATAAATATCGTCTTGATCCGTTGCTGCATCTGACCAAATTTTTCTTTTACCACTAGCGCCTTCATTATTTCTAAAATCAATATAACCATTTACATCTGAATCAGCAATTGAATCATACTGTAAAGTCTTTAAAATAGAACTTTCTAAATCATTTTTTAAAAGAAGATCAAGATTATCTTCAAGAATAGATTCAAAATCAAATCCATTCAATGAACATTTATAACGAAGATCAATAATATCTGATGCATCAATTCCATCATGGAATTTTCCATCCGGCCTATCAGAAACGCCACTTGACAAATCTGCAGCATTGCCCTGTTGATTATTAAATGCTGCTGTTGGATTTGCTCCAATATCATCATAAGGAATTTGGGTTCTTCTATAAATTTTAAACATAGGAATTGCATAAGTATATCCATCAACAGTTCTCAAAGCAATTCTTGATGCTTCATCTCCGCTGCCTGATCTCCATAATCCTGGATCATTAAGCTCTCCTCCCATATTAACAAATGGAAATGCAGTTGCTTGTGGGTTTGGATTAGCACCTTGCCCTTGAACTGTAGTATCATCAAATCCAGACGCAAGATTATTTAAAAATTGAATTCCAGATACAACTCGAATTCTATATTGAAGTTGTACTCTTTGAGAAGTTTCTATTCCATTCGTTGATGGTTGAATAGCAGGATCAACAATGTCATCCGGAAAATTTGTACCCCCAAATTGAGTATTCCCATAAGCATAAATTTCATTTAAACTGGGTTTATTTTGAGCTATTTGATTATTATTTTCATCTCTTGAACGAACTTGTGCTTTAAAAACTTCTAAGAAAACAAAATCATATCTATATCCAGTTGCAGATACTGATGCTGGTTCAAGATTAATTGAATTCAATGATGTATCAGTATAATTAACGCCACCAATAGTTAGAGGCCATCCATTAACAATGCAATTTGGAATATCAATAGGAGCTTGTCTAAATGCAGACCAAAATTGAATATTATTAGCAGTTCCAGAATTATCAGAATAACGATTTTGTCCCAGTTCTAACCAACCACTTGGTGTTGTCCCCCTAATTAATTGGGAAAGGGCCTCAAAATTAGCATCGTTAAAAAGATTCCATTCACTATCTAATGCTGGTTTTCCTGTTCTCCATATTACATTATGCCATGCTCTATTTTTAGCTTGTAATGTTCTGCTAACTAACACTTCTGAAGGTGTTAATTTTTGAGCATTATAATCATTTGATCCTCCGATAGCCATAACAGCTTTCCTTTCTTATTGAAAAGTGCTTATATTCAATATAAAAATATCATTTTTATTTTTTTCTAATATTCTTTTTAATTTCTTTTCACCTGATTCTATTCCCCAAATTTCTTCTGCAAATTGTTTCATAAGAAGCCAATTATCATTAACTAATTCTACAAATTTTTCTTCTATATTTCGATCATCTATTTTTTCATCTCCCATCAGCCTTTTTAAATCAAGTTCTGTAAAACGATAATTTCCGCCAGATGTTTTTTTGGGTTTAACATTCCTTTCTTTACAAAGTTTATAAAGAGTTGGACGGGATACCTGTAAAATTTTGCAAACTTTGCCTGTATTATAAAACATATTATTTTTCTTGTTTCAATCTATTAATCACATATTGATTCATTTGAAAAAGAATTTTTGAATCAACAAAAACTTCACTAAAATTATCTTTTAATTCTTTTAATACCTTGTCTCGTAATTTTAAATTTCCTCTATAAGGATCCGGTAATTCTTTCCATTTCAATATTAAATCACCTTTATTAAATTCAACAATTTGCATTTTTTCTCCTTTTTACTAATTTTTACTTATTTAAAAAATATAAAAACAATAGAAATTTTTAAAACACAAAAAGCTAATCAGAAATATATTCCAATTAGCTTCTAATCAAAAATAGAAATTTTTAAATTAAAAATTTAAAAAATCATATTTTCTTTTAATTTTTTTAAAGTTCTTTTAAGAATTTTTCTAACATTCTCTTGCTTAAGATTTAATTCTTCTGCTATTTCTCTAAAAGTAATTTTTACTGTTGATCGTGTATTTATTCCAAAATATAATTCAACAATTTTTCTTTCTTCAGTTTTTAAATCTGAAAGTAATTCCTCAATAAAAATTTTATTTATAAGAGCTTCTTCACCCATCATTCTTTCATCAGCTATATTATCAACTATGTCTTCCCCAATTTCAGTTTCATAAATAACTGAAACATCAAATAATTTTGAAAAATCTTCACCATTCTTTTTTGCTCTTTGAACAACAAACTGCCTATTATTAGGAACTCTAACAGTTTTGCTTTGCTCTAAAATAATTCTTGAAATCTTTAAACGAATCCACCATGAAGCATATGAAGAAAATTTCGCGCCTTTATCTTTCTTAAATTTTTTAGCAGCAATAATAAGCCCAATATTTCCTTCATTAATTAAATCATCAAAAGAAAGCCCAGATTCAGAACAATTACTTTTATATCTATTAGCTATACTTATTACTAATTTTAAATTAGATAAAATTAATTCATTAAGAGCTTCTTTAGCACCTTTTCCTTCTGCTTGAATTATTTCTGCTAACTCTAACTCACGCTTTTCATCGATTCTTTCATATCGAGCTATATCATTCATATACTCACGCATTTAATTCTCGTTTCATTTAAGACGCTGATACAAGATCTTCTTCCTTAAAAACAAAACTTACTTTTTGTGTGCCAACTTTATACTTACATTCATATTTAGAATCAGCGAGTACAGTAACCACTTTATATTTCTGCGTTCCATTTGTTTTTCTTACAATATCATCAACATTAAAAGCCATAATAATAACCTCCTATTTGTCGTCATCTTCATCATCTGATGAAAATGGATCTAATGGTTTGAAATGATCTTCTTCGTTTATTTTAAATTGATCTTCAATTTCATCTTTTTGATAATTTGGACCATCATATAAATCTTCATAAAGACTAAAACCTGTAAAAATTTCATTTATGATAGACGCGATAGCTGAGCAATCTATAAAAATTGGCTTATCAGCTTTTATCCATTTACCATCCTCATTTTGATAATATCTGTTTTTTAAAAAAGGTTGGTCAATGTTTTCTTCTAAAAATTGTGGTTTTTCAAAAATATATTTATTATCAATTTTATAATATTTATTAAATAAAAAATAAAACTTTTTCTCTTCAAAATCTATATAATGTTGAACTATTTGTTTTTCTACCATAGATTCTGGATATAAACTTGGTCTTTCAAGTTCATAATTCTTTAATACATGTTTTATATTTTCTGGTTTAACTTCTCTTGATACTGTGTCAAAAGTTATAAAAATTCCCCCGGCATCAAGACTTTTACAATGCATTCCAATTTGAACAAATGCCTGCGTTTTATTTTCTTGAGTTTTATAAATAACAGCGACTGGATCATATACAGCAATTTCGCCATTATCATCATAAATTGAAGGATAAATAATAGGAATCGCAGCACCAGTTTCGTTCAATATTCTTTTATAATCTTCTAATAATTTTAATAAAATTGGAATTAATTTTTCTTTCATATTTAGCTCTTAATTAGTGTTTCTTATTATTCTTAATATAAAAAGAGTAGAAAATTCATAATTATTATATACTAATCATATTTGTTTTCATAAAAATTTTGTCGTCTTACTTTTTGCATTCATCGCAAACTATAATACCATTTTTTCTCTCAGATAACACTTCTTCATTTTTTTCATTTTCTTTTAAAAACTGGTGAACACATAAAAAAAGTCTCCATTTTTAAATTAATGTGAATTTATTTATTATATCACAAAAATTTTATAAAATGAACACTTTTTTAATTTTACAGAGCTTTGATTAACTAACGAAACTTATTTTAACTGCTAATTGATGTTTTATGTTAGAAAAGGCTCAGAATAGCTTAAAATGTAAGACGCCATACCACAACAAGTTTTGAAGTTGATGGTTTGTTCAGTACTGCCATCGTTTTATAGTTAACCATGGAGCCCCCATTTGTAGAAGTAGCGCCGGTGCCTCCAAATAATCCCATTTCTACAAGTGGCCCAACAGCTTCAGCTTCAAGATACGTAGTTGTAAAATCAATAATATTAGTACGAGTCACAGTGGGATTCCCACTAATATCTACATAAGTCTTAGAGCTGAATGTTTTTCGGGTAAGTTCATTTTCTAAAAGAGTTTGACTAGCTGTTTCTGCTGGTGGATTTTGAAGATCCCAGCCTACAGCACCCGTTCCAACAGCAAGAACAAGAATTCCTGGAACATGTTCATTAACAAGTGAAATAGAACCAGTAAAAGCCCATTCAGCTATAAGATCAGAAGCAACATCTACAATAATATTAGATTCATTAAAATCTGGTGAATCTAAGCACATTTTTCTTGCATCTGAAACTTCTCCTTCAACTAATTTAGCGAATATTTCACCTTTTAATCTGCAATAAGATTTTTCATTTTTGATTATTGAATTCATAGTATCCTCCATTTAGTTTATCGTTTGATTTCTGTTCTATTACCATTTTTATCTTCAAGAATAAATTTTACATTATCTCTTGCGCCTTTATAAGAATCTTTTTGAGAAGGCGCATTTTTCTTTTTTAATTTTTCTTGTTTGATTTTCATATTAATCTTTCTCCTTTTTATATAGGTGGAATTAACTGAATTGTTACTTTGTCTATTATTTCTTTTCCGTTAAGTTTATATAGAATATTATTAAGAATTCCATCATCTTCAATGCTTTCCGCTAAATAAAACATATTTGTCCCATACATTTTTTCTCCTTCAGGTTCAAAAGTCACTCTTTCAAAACTATCATTATCTTCTACACTTGCATAAACATCTTCTAATTCATTAATTATTGAAAAAGAAACTTCATCACAAACAAGTGGAGCAAGAAGATCTTCAGGATCGTTAAGAACTGATTCTACATCATTTAAAGTGAATTCTTTTGTATTGCAATATGCTGTTACATTTTCTGAATAATTATCTATTTTTATTGATAGAAGATCGTCTGAAATAAAATCATCAATAGTACAAGCTATAGTAAATTCTGAATCATTAAGTATTCCAGGATTTGTTGAAGCTGGTGAAACTAAAAATATTAAATCACTACACAATCTTTCATGTGTCAATCCATTAATAACTGTGCCATCAAAAACAAATGCATCTAAATCTTCATCATCAATATCTTTAATAAATTCTTCAAAGCCTTTTTCTCCATTAATAAAAACATTTATTAATTCATCATTAGTTTCAACAATATCTTTTTCATTAAATGCATCAATTGTTATTGATTCTAAGCTTTCGGTTAACACTTCAGAACAACCATTCAATACATATCCGGAATTATTAAGAATTCCTTCAGTAAGAGCATCTGGGCTTATAAAAAATGTTTCTCCACATAGAGCATCTTCAGTAAAACCGCCTTTTTCAGTTCCATCAAGTTCTATTTGTACCCAATTTTCTTCTTTATCTTCAAAGTCGTCTGTTTCATAATTTCTTTGATCTATTATTTCTGCTATTTCATCATCAATTACTTCAAAATCATCTTCTGCAAAATCAAATCCAACACTATGTTCTACTTCTTGAGTAGTTCCAGAAAGATCTTCATAGGTGAAACCATTTATTTCGGTCCCATTAAATTCTATTGCTGTTAAATCTATTTCTGGAATTTCTACGAATTCTTCTCTAACATCTATTAATTCTAAAAATAGATATGGACAAAGAGTAGAACGATTAACTTTTGTTGGCTCATTAAAATATGAACCGTGGGCTGGATCAAGATCAAAATCATTTCCATCAGCTGTATAATCATTTAAGTAAAAATAGCTATTATTATTACATTTTGGAAATTGATAACTATCATCTTCTTTATATTCAAATATAAATTGAACAAAAATTTCACATATTCTAGCATGAAGCCTTGTATCAAGTTCAAAACCGCCAGTTACATTATTTACATTTTGTTGATTAAATATACTATCTTGTGTTATAACAAAATCTGTTCCACTGCCATTAATTGTATAATCATTTAAATAAAAAGTAAGATTTCTAAATACAAAATTTGAATTATAAAAATATGTTACAACTACTATATCATCTGCATTTGGTGTTACATCAATTTTGATTATTCCTTCAATAGCATCAACTTCAAGAACTGTTACTGGAATTGTATCAACTGTAACTATAACATCTGAAACGTCAGCAATATCTACTGGGTCACTATTTTTAAGTATCGGCTTATTAAATGTTGTAAAAGTATCTTCTGACCCAGTAAATTGCGAAGAAACATCTTCAACTATTGTAATAATTTGAGAATCATATTGTGAGCAGTCTGTTCTAACATCATCTTCATAAACACTTGCTAATTCATAACGCCATCTATCACATATTGCTGTTGAAGCATTTTTAGTATAAACTTGAAATCCGCTGCTATCAACAATTGGAATAGGATTTCCAAATTGATCTAATACAAGATTTCCATATTCATCAAGCAAAAATTGTGGTGTACATCCGGCTTGAAATTGCCATTTATCGGTCCAAATAAATCTTTGAATAATAAAAACGTGAGCTGGTTTTACAAGATTAAACAAATCATCAAGTTGTTCACTTAATAATTGAAGATTTAATCCAAGCAATCTATTTTCACCTATAATTATATCTGCAGTAAATATAAATTGTTCTGAAATATCAGAGCCTTCAGAGAAAACAACTTCAACTATTTGAACTTCTCTTCCCGTATATAAACTTACGCCTTGTTCTAAAGATTCTTTCGTAGAACCTTTAAAGAAAATTTCTAAAAGAGAAAGCAATAATTTTCTATAACTTTCATGTGAAATGCCAACAGTTGGCTCAGTTTGTAATAAATAACCAAATTTTTGCCACAAGAATTGTGGTCTAACAGTATCAAAATCTTGATCTAATGTTATTTTATCTAATTCGCATCCATACCTTGCTAGCTCTTTTCCTATTGCTTTATGGTGACCATAAAAATTAGTTGAATGTGAACGAGAATAATTATCAGCCATATTATCATGCATATCAGAAATAAATTTAAGAGCTTCTTTATTTATTTCATTTCTGCATGAAACAGAAACTGTAGCCGTTATACTTGGAGTAAAAGAATATGAAAATTCTGAAGTAAGATTTCCATTATTATCTGCCGCTGAAATAATTACATTGACTGGAATTCCAGTTGTATATGTAAAATCCGGAGTAGCAAATACTAAATATCCATTTTCTCTTTCAATAAATGCAAAATTTAAATTATTTTCTGGAATAAATAATTTTAGCACTGGATCAACCAACATATTTACATCATTAATTTGCAATAAATCTATGCTAGCATTTTGTTCAAATCTAGTATCAATAATTGAAGAAATATAATTTGGTTGTGCTGCTAAGAAATCGTTTACTTTTTTTATTGTATTATAATTTTCATCAGCAAAACTAATATTAAGATCCGAAACACCATCAACAGTGGTTCTTAATGTATTATTTTGAATTGTTATAGTAGCAGATTCAGCTGAACCTATATATTGTGTTTTTATTACTGGATCCGTATTAACTTTAAAATCTGTTCCATTGATATTAATTTGAATCGATTCAATATCAACTCCACTACCATTATCACTGATAAATGCAGCTATATTTGCTGTAGTAGAATTATCAGTAGAATTTGGTATTGGATATACTTGACGAATTCTTGGAGCTGATGTATCTGCTTGTTCAAAATTAAATTCTAATACTGTTGCTGAATTTCCGGCAAAATCTTTTGCATTTTTTATTCTTAAAATTTCAATATGTTCGAAATTAAGAATACCTTGAATAGGAAATATTGTTACATGATATAATGTTGGAGTTCCAGTATAAGAAAAGTAAGATGTATTTTTTGTTGAAGAATATTCTATTCCATCAACTTCAAAAATTACTGAATCAATATCTACTCCAGATAAATTATCTGAAATATCAAATTCTATTTGTGTTGTTGTTTCATCAACTATTCCATCTATTGGAGAAAAATTACTGATTATTGGAACTTCTAAATCAAGATTAAGAGTCTTTGTTTGAACTGTTTCAGTATTTCCAGCATTATCTATACTAAAGAATTTAATTGTATATGTTCCACTACTTTGAAATGTTATTGAATCGCCAGAAGGAGAATTTAAATCTGGTTCTGATCCATCAATAGTGAAAAAAGTAGTTAATCCGCCAGAAGCATCATCATTAATTGTGAAACTTACAACTGGATCGGAACTGAATCCAGTATTCGGAATATTAGTAGTTGTTACTGGTGGTTGAGTATCAAGTTTTACAGATGTTGTTTTTTCAGATTCAACATTTCCTACATTATCAACACTGAAAAAGGTAAATACAATTTCACCTTCTTGACTAAGAAGAAATGGTCCAGTAAATTCTGTAAATTCTGAAAAACTTAAATCATCTGGAAATTTATAAAATGTTTTATCAGTTCCAGAATGAAATTCTGTTACAACAAAATCTATAATAGGATTAGTTACAAACCAACCATTATCTCCATTAGGTAATGAAGGAGATGTTGAAAGAACTGTATCCGGAGGAGTAGCGTCTACAAATACTGGATATGCTGCAGTTTTTACAAGTTCTTGATTTCCAGCAACATCTACTGAAAAATATCTAACAACAAAAGTTCCAGAAGTACTAAGTACAATTTCTTCATTTGGAAGATCTTGAATTTTTGGGCTATTTCTTGTAGGAATATTTCCATCTAATGTATAATGAGTTGCAGCTATTCCGGATCCAGGAGAAAGATCAGTCGGTGTCAAAGTTACAGTTACTGGTCCTTGTCTCCAACTTAAAGATTGAATATCATCAGTTGTTGCTGGAACTTCTCTATCAAGTTTAAATGATACTTGCGCTAATTCACTTTCTTTCTGTGGGATACCAGTCGTAGGAATAGAATTACTATCATAAGATCTTGCGAATACTGTATGTTCACCATCTTGAAGAAAGAATTGTCCTTCTAATGCTGGGAAAATTATTCTATAATTTACTCTATCATTAAAAATTCCAAGAAATTTTTCTAAATCATTTTGAATATTAATTGATGTTGTAAGAGGATCAACTTGATCAAGCCCAAAATCAGCGCGTTGAATTCCAGAAAAATGTTTATAACTTACAAGAATATCTTCGCCATTAGCCGGGATTGGACCATCAACAATAATTTCATCAAAGAATCCAGATCCACCAGCTTCTACATCAATAAATGTAAATTCATCTTCAGTCGTTCCATTTTTTATAAATGTTGCTTCTTTAAAAAAGAAATTATCTAATTTAAGTTTTATGTAATCTGATGTATAAGATCCACTTCCAGTATCATCTGAAGAAATATCAAATCCAATAGTTTTTCCAATTGAAATTGCTGCGTAAGTCCCAGAATTCCAAAGAAAATTAAATATTCCTCCACCACCAGAAAGATCTGAAGTGATTTTAAAATTATAACCCACTGAAAAAGGATTATCGTTAACAGTAGTTACTGTATAATTTGAAGTTCCTGTCCCATTAAGGTTGTTCTGGATAAGAGTAGCAAGATCTAAACTGTTATACCTTAAAAAAGTTTTTACTTCATTATCTGAAGTATAAGAACTATTCTCGACAAGATCAAAATCATCAAAACCAAGCGTGAATCTTAAACTGTTATTTCTATTTGTGCCACTAGTCCAAAGAATATTAAAATCGCTAGTTCCGCCTGTAAGATCAGATGTAATAGTCCATTTTTTAGCATTAAATAAAACTGAATAATTAGAAGCGCCAGTTGAATTAAGTTGATTTTCTAATTCTATTCTAAATTGTTCTGAAGTATAAAGCCCAGGAGTTACTGTTGCTGTAAGTTCAATTCCTGTTTCTTCTTCAAAATCTATTTTATTATTAAAAATTGTAATTTCAATTGATGGAAAAAGAATATTTAATTCTGTGCCAGTAGATTCTTCAAAATCTAATCTATCATTTTCGCTTGTTTGAATTCTATAAAGAGTTACTTCAGTCGCTACTTCATCAATTCGTGTTACAACATCATCAGAAGTAATATCTGCTTGAAAACGAAAATTTTTCTTAAACCATCCATTTTCTCCATCTTCAACTGGAGCCGGAAGAATTGCTAAATTTATAGTAGGAAGATTTTTATCTATAATAATTGGATAATTTGCACATTTCGAATTTTCTTCATTTCCAGCAGCATCAACTGAATAATAACAAATATCATAAGTTCCATTTTCAGTAAGTTCAATTATAT
>Ga0102958_1000342_pt1 | contig 11077 bp, 10 predicted proteins | sample SalPonF2_B_D1_MG_FD_84513 | JGI IMG/M metagenome (GOLD analysis project Ga0102958, IMG submission 84513) | Salt pond soil microbial communities from South San Francisco under conditions of wetland restoration - Salt Pond MetaG SF2_B_D1_MG ...
ATGAATCTTTCCGATGACGAGCAGTTTTATTCCATCAGATTCAGCAAGGCAGTTCTCTGGGAATTCATCGATTCCCATCCCATTCTTGAATGGGAGTTCGGCGTTGGGTTGAGGGAATGTGACCGAAGTCATTTTTTTAAATCCCGGTTTCCCCCCCATATTCTCCAGCAATGGAACCGGAAAAGAAATGTCCAGCAAGCGGTGAAGGCCATAATTCGATTCATCTGCATCGACCAATAGGACCTTGAATCCACGGTCTTTCAAGGCCTTTGCCACAAGCGCAGACAGGGTGCTCTTCCCACTTCCCCCTTTACCGGAGATCAATATTTTCATTTCACCGATGCTTCCGGGCTTTTATGGATCTGTGCCATGACCTTGTCCACTTCCTTTTGCATGGCCCCAGGAAATTTTTCGATGGCTTCATCTAAAGTTACCGCTTCGAGCAAAGACTGAAGCATTACAGGCCCCGAGGGCGTCATCAACTGCGTTTGCCCCATATATAGGGGATGGCGGCTGTTATCCGTTGTCAAATCCGGCTTTATCGGCGTGAGTTGCCGGATGGAGGCGACTTTAATGTCGGTAAACGATTCCTCCCGGTACAGGTTGTTCCGATCCACGGTTAAATTAATCTGGGTCTTCTGGGTATCACTCGCCATGCGTTACCTCCTTCTATTGGTGCTGGTTTCGGTGACCAGATGCACTTTGGGCAAATGGTGACATGTTAGCGTTATGAAGCGACAGGGCAACACGCATTTTCGATATCAGATGGAACAGAACTTGTCCATATTTATCCATACAAAACCCGGGGCAAACGTATTTGAATCCCAACAAAGAGAGATCGCTCCACAGGCTAGGGGTGGCGGTTACGTTTTAAACTCACGATGGTTCTTTCTAATTTCAAATACGGAAGCCTATAGGTTTTCAACCCCAACTCAATTTCTGTCTGGTTCTCATCCCCCATGCCTGTTTTTTTATGGATCAACGAACGGAGCGATTCGATCTCTACTTCAGAACGTTTTCCTTTCATGGCGACGATTATCCCGTCTGTGTCCAGCAACGGCAGGGCCATCAGAACAAATTCCGGCGTTGAAGAAAGCGCACGGCTGATAATAGCATTAAAAGGGCCTGCAAAAAGGGCCTGTTGGGAGAATTCCTCGGCTCGGACATGAAAGGCCTCAATATTCTCAAGCCCCAGAATTCGGATAAGATGTTTTAAAAAACTGACCTTCTTACGGGAAGCATCGATGAGCGTAACCGATAAAGACGGCTTCAATATCTTCAATGGAATCCCGGGGAAACCACCGCCGGAGCCGATATCGAGAAGCGATGCATTCCAAGGAATCATGGAATCCGGGGCCATGGAATCCAGAAAGTGTTTGACTGCAACCTCCAAAGGATCCGTAATTGCAGTCAGATTTATCTTTCGGTTCCATTTTGCAAGTTCCATGGCATGGGTTGTAAATTGATCCACCTGGTCCGAATCGACGTGGATCTCAAGCGCATGTGCGCCGTCATAAAGCAGTTTTTTCCATTTGATGGATCCGATTTGCATAACCCCACCGAGCCGTTATCCATTTTTGTTGACCCGAACAGTCCCGATTGATACAGTAATCCTGTTTGTTCAAAACACACAGAAGATGACGTCAGAGCCGACTATGGAATCCCGATGCAAGTTTCCATGGGGATAATACGAGGCCTGACAATATTGAATCGAGCATTCTCGCCCAATGAATCCCTTATTGATGTATAAGGAGACGACCATGAAAATCATACACTATTCTGATGCAGAACCCAAGCACTTCGACGGAGATGGTGTGAAAGGCGTTACTGGACGCGTGGTCATCGGCAAAGCTGATGGTGCGAATAATTTTTGTATGCGATTTTTTGAACTGTCCAAAGGCGGGTATTCTCCCGAACATTCCCATAATTGGGAGCACGAAATCGTCGTTCATTCGGGAAAGGGTGAAGTATTAAGTGAAGGAAAATGGACGCCCGTGGCCAAAGGTCATGTTATTTTCATTCCCGGCAATGAAGCGCATCAACTGAGAAACGCCGGTGAAGATCCTCTGGTTTTCGCCTGTCTGATACCATCGGAAGCGCCGGAGTTGTAACGTTTCCGACAACATCCATGAATTCGTTATTCGTCGGATTCACCCGTGATTTAAAGGTTTGTTATTTTTATTGGTTTTTATTTTTTTAACAGCAACTTAATTAACTTTTCTTAAAAAAGGTTCTTAATGTTTGTTTTTCACTCGTTAAAAATCCGCCACCATTAAATGAAACAAAAATACCGAAATCCCCTCGTTACGGTAGACATTATCATAGAGATCGATGACGGCATTGTTTTGATCAAAAGAGCAAACCCCCCTTATGGATGGGCGCTTCCCGGCGGCTTCGTGGATTACGGGGAAACCCTTGAGTCATCCGCTGTCAGGGAGGCAAAAGAAGTAACGTCATTGGACATTAAACTTAAAGAACAGTTCCACTCGTATTCTGAACCCGACCGTGATCCCCGGCATCACACCGTAACCACGGTTTACATCGCAAAAGGGATCGGCATCCCAAAGCCGGCCGATGACGCAAAAAAAGTGGGTGTTTTTACAAAAAGAAGCCTTCCAGAACCCATTGTTTTCGATCATAAAAAAATAATCGATGACTATTTTCGCTATACGGAAGGAGAACTTAGAACCAATATTTTTCTGCTTTAATCTGAAGCTTGCACATCCCGTAAAAGACGTGTATGTTCGTTCATGGATTTTGGAGGAACACCATGAAAACTTCCAAGTCTTCAGGAGCCTTCGGCCCCTTTGAGACTCTGAAAGCTCTGCTTGAAAAAAAATCATTAAAAATTAAGCCCTTCCCCACAGACGCCCGCCCTAAAAACGATTCAAAAACCTGTGCCAAACAGTTTGGTTTTTTCAAAACAAAAAATGACAGCGGCAATAATTCCGTCCATGAAAATGATAGGAATCTATTTTTAGAGGCCATGGCCGATGTTACGCCGATGCGTCAAGGAAACCGGGTGGTGCGACAGGGGGTGTTCACCACCGAAGTTGTCGCTGGTGAGAATTCCGACAATCAAACCCTACGCCGGTTAAACACCCTTGTAAAAACCGGAGAGGGCTTTGTGGTCAAGAATACACCGGAATATATCGAGGGCACCGGACATAATGTTCACCCCAAAATTTCCACCCGGCTCCACCGTGGAGACTTTTCCATACAGGCCCATGTCGATCTCCATGGGTTTGGTGTGGAAGATGCCCGAAATGCCTTTGAAATTTTTATTAAAGATTCCATAGCAACCGGTAAACGGGCGGTTCTGATCGTCCACGGACGGGGTCTCTCCTCTCCGGACAGGCCGGTCTTGAAAACAAAAGTCGTTGAATGGCTCACCCGGGGTCCGTTGCGCAAATGGGTCATCGCTTTTTCCAGCGCAAGGTCCTGTGACGGCGGTGCAGGTGCAACCTATGTCCTGCTGCGCCGGCGCCCCCTGACAAAACGTTACAGAAAGAAGGTTAAGCATCATTGCAGCTCTAAAAAATAAGGTCTTCTTAAGACGTCAACGTTCAAATAAAAATTCAGAAAACCTATGGCAATCGTCGGTTTTTATGAAATTTTATTTGAATAGGACCCTGAATCGCTCCGGATTTACACACTTCATTCCCCTTTTTTCCACAGTCCTGTTTCTAATTTTTCATTTTTCCACCCCCGCCTTTTCACAAGGTCTGAGTGCGATCCCCACCAAAAAAAATATTCATTCAAAGGTGGAACGCCGTTTGTTGGAATTGAAAAATGAATACAAAAAGGGGCAACAGATCGGCGCCAGTTTTGCACAGAAAAGGAATATACCCGTCGACCCTCAAAACAACATTACCCTTTACCTGGTTTCAGGGCCGGAAACGCCCCTCGACGAGCGTCGAATTCGGGCTTTCGAGGCAAAAATCATTAAAAAATCGGGGAATTTGTCAAAGATTCAATGTCCCATAAATGCCATTGACACCATTGCCGACACGATAAACGGGGTGCTTTTTATTAAACTCCCGGATAGACTCCTGCCGACTTCCGTTCAGAGCGAAGGGGTGGATTTGACCGGTGCCGCAGCCTATCATTCCGAAGGCTACTTCGGTTCCGGTGTTCGGGTTGGCGTAATAGACGTCGGTTTTGCCGGCCTATCTTCTGCAATATCCAGGGGTGAACTTCCAGACACCCTCCTAGAAATCGACTGTACCGCCGCCACCTGTATATCGGGCAACTTTACGTCAGAAACAGAGTCCCACGGAACAGCGGTTGCTGAGATTATTCATGATATGGCTCCTGAAGCGTTGCTTTACCTGATAAAAGTGTCGGACACAATAGACTTGGAAGATGCTAAAAATTTCGCCATAACCCAGGGGATCAAGATCATAAACCTTTCATTGGTGGTGGCCAACACGAATTTTTATGATGGAAAATGTTGGTTCAGCAACCCCGTCTGCACCGCAGATAGTGCATACGCAAACGATATCCTGTGGGTTACGGCTGCCGGGAATGAAGCCAACCAACATTACGAGGCCTTTTTTTCGGATTTGGACAACGATGGACTGCACAATGTTTCAGGCGGTGATGAAACCCTAAATATTATTGCAGCGGCCGGCGACACCATTCATGTGTTTTTGACATGGGATGCCTGGCCCGCGACGGATCAGGATTATGATCTGTATCTATATGACAGCGCCGGCACTTTGAAGGACAGCAGTTTGAATCCCCAGACTGGGACGCAATGGCCGACTGAAGAGATTGTTTATTCTGTACCGGTGGCCGGCACCTACCACCTGGTCATCGATAAAAACAGCGGAACCGAGAATCACCGGCTTGAAGTGTACAGTGCATACCACGACTTGACCCCGGCAGTGGCATCGAGCAGCCTGTTGACCCCAGCGGATGCCCAAGGGGCCATAGCAGTCGGTGCAATTGACGAAAGCCATTGGACAACAGGACCCCAGGAATCCTTCAGTTCCCAAGGTCCCACCAATGACGGCCGTGTTAAACCGGACATCTGCGGACCGGACCAGATATCCAATGATGTTTTCGGAACCTTTTCCGGCACAAGTGCATCCTGTGCCCATGTGACCGGTGCCGCAGCGCTAATTCTATCCAGAAATCAAACATGTTCCGCCCCAGAACTAATGAGTGCTTTGACCACGTCGGCAATAGACATGGGAAATCCTGGGAAGGACAACATCTATGGGTATGGTCGGTTGAATTTGGACATCCATGCCGACATGGTTTGTTCAGGTCCTAATGAAAACGTTGCCGGCGGAAGTAACGGCGGTGGCGGCGGCTGTTTTATCGCCACAGCAGCCTATGGGTCCTCAATGGCCCCCCATGTTAAAATATTGCGCAAAATGCGGGATCGATTTCTGGCGACCCACCGCATCGGCAAGACCTTCGTAAATTTCTACACGCAGTATTCACCGCCGGCAGCCGATTTCATTGCCGGGCATGATATCTTGAGATTTTTTGTGCGCATGGGCCTGTTCCCCCTGGTTGGAATCAGCTGGGTCGCCTTGAAATTTGGCCCCGCATTCACCCTGTTCCTCATGGTCCTTTTCAGTTTTTGCCTAATTCGCCTTGTCAGGCATCTAAAATCTTCCAAAAAGCTTCGGGTTAAATAATGATTTTTCTGTAAAACTTGTTGAAAAAATATGAAATATCGCTTAAATTTAAACTTAGAAACCCGGACCGGATTAAGATTTTAAAACTTCCGGATAATAAAGCGCCCTGCCGCCCATAGAGACGGGATTTCCGCCGTAGGTTCCCAAGGGGACGGGGACCCAAAGGATAATTATTTTATTCAACTCCTTGACAAACGCATTTTTTGCAATTATTTTTCCCAGGGTATACTTGAAATTCGACACCGAGCGCATGACCTTGATCTTCCTGGAGCAGAAATTATCCCGTGAAATATGTCCGTGTTTTCTGTTTAACCGGGTGTAGTGCCCCTTTAAACGGGACTGGGGGGTCGGAGAAAGCACACGTACTTGGCAGAATTTCTTACAGACGAAGATTCCCCGCATTAAGTAGGGATCTTCAACACCGTATCAACCAACGATCCCTCATATGGTGCCGAGATGCCAATGAGGGGTTTTTTATTCAATAAACCCTATTAAATTCGAATTGTTATAGATTTTCTCGTTTTTTTTATTACACCCGATTAGGGTAAAAACAAAGATGTATGAATATCATGAAAAATTCTATCCAAAAAGTCAGAAACATCGGAATCAGTGCACACATTGATTCAGGGAAAACCACGCTCACTGAAAGAATCCTTTTTTTCACGAAACGGATATATGCCATCCACGATGTCAAGGGAAAAGACGGCGTGGGGGCGACCATGGATTCTATGGAACTTGAGAAGGAACGGGGTATAACCATTGCTTCGGCCGCCACCTATTGTGAATGGCTGAACCATGAAATTAATATTATCGACACCCCCGGCCATGTTGATTTTACAATAGAAGTGGAACGGTCCCTGAGGGTGCTCGACGGCGCCATCCTTGTTTTATGCGCTGTGGGGGGAGTACAGTCCCAGTCGATCACTGTTGATCAGCAAATGAAACGGTACAAAGTACCGTGTATGGCTTTTATCAACAAATGCGATCGAAGCGGCGCCAACCCTTTTCGTGTCATTAGACAGCTGAAAGAAAAACTGGGACACAACGCAATCGCCATGCAGATTCCCATAGGACTCGAAGCCGATCTGGAGGGGGTTGTTGATCTTGTGACCATGAAAGCGGTTTACTTTGACGGCACCAACGGAGAGGTTGTTCGGGTCGAGGAGATACCCCAGCATCTCCTTTCGGAAGCTCTGGAACGGCGGGAAGAACTGATCGATTCGGCCTCCCTGTTCTCCGATGCACTGACCGAAGCGGTTCTTGAAGAGAAAGAAGTGACAACAGATATGATACTCACGGCCGTTCGCAGGGGAACTTTGTCTCGGGAAATAACCCCGGTATTCATTGGATCGGCCTACAAAAACAAAGGGGTTCAACCGCTCCTCGATGCTGTTGTCAATTTTCTTCCCTGCCCTTCTGAAGTGGAAAACACAGCGCTGAACCTTGATGATAACGAGGCGCCGGTGCCTTTGTACTGTGAATCGAATAAACCGGTTGTCGCCCTGGCCTTTAAACTTGAGGACGGTCAATATGGACAGTTGACCTACATCAGGGTATATCAGGGATCACTTTCCAAGGGCGACTCCATCGTCAACATCCGCAACGGAAAGAAAATCAAGGTGGGAAGGGTCGTCCGGATGCACGCGGATCAAATGGAAGACATCGAAACCATTTCACCGGGGTTCATCGGGGCGCTTTTTGGCGTCGACTGTGCTTCCGGAGATACCTTTGTGGGCCCCGGTCTCAATCTGACCATGACGTCCATGTTTGTGCCTGATCCGGTGATTTCCCTGGCCATCGTACCCAAAGACAATAAATCTCAAATGAATATGTCCAAAGCCCTTAACCGGTTCAGCAAAGAGGACCCCACCTTCAGGACCTATGTGGACGATGAGACCAATGAAACCATTATCGAAGGGATGGGAGAGCTGCATCTGGAAGTCTATGTAGAGCGGATGCGCCGTGAATACACCGCGGAGGTTACCACAGGCAAACCTCGGGTGGCCTACAGGGAAACCATCACCCAAAAGGCTGAATTCGACTATACCCACAAAAAACAAACCGGTGGATCCGGACAATACGGACGGGTTGCCGGCTATATGGAACCTGTTTCCGGAGAGCATTTCGTCTTTGAAAATAACGTTGTCGGCGGTAAGATTCCCACCCAGTTCATTGCTTCATGTGAAAAAGGCTTCAGACAATGCATGCCCAAAGGGCCAAAAATGGAATTTCCCGTTACCGGCGTTAAGGTGGTCATCAATGACGGCGCATCACATTCGGTGGACTCATCGGAGATGGCATTCATCGCAGCAGCCCGGGGCGCTTTTCGTGAAGGGTATCTTAAATCAAAGCCGGTTATTCTTGAACCGATCATGAAAGTCGATGTCGAAACACCGGCCGAGTTTCAAGGCGCTGTCATGGGGCTTTTAAACCAGCGTCGAGGAATCATTGTGGGTTCCCAGGAAGAAGGTCCCATGTGTGTGGTTGAAGCCAGGGTTCCACTTGCAGAAATGTTCGGTTTTTCAACGATTTTAAGATCATCGACCCAAGGAAAAGCTCAGTTTACCATGGAACCCGGCACCTACAAACAGGTCCCCCATTCCATCGCCGAGGAATTGGCCAAAAAGGCAGCGGAAGCCAAAAAAAACACTGCCTAAATTAAGAAAGGAAAACAATTATGCTTAAAAAAGAACTCCGCCTCCAGAACCCCTTAAGGTTCATGGAACGTGAAAACGAGGATATCCTTCCTGAAGGAGGCTTAGGGGTCGTGCTTGCACGGGCGGGCGTCGGCAAAACTGCGATCCTGGTCCAACTCGCCTTGAACACCCTTTTAAAAGGAAAGAATGTTCTCCATATCAGTCTAAACGATCCGGTCAAAAAAGTCGGTTTGTGGTACAAGGAAGTCTTCCGTCATCTCACAAACCAGTATGAAGACCGGAAAACAAATCAGGTTTGGGAATCCATACTGCCCCACAGATTTATTATGACATTCAGGGTTGAAGGGTTTTCCACTTCCAAACTTGAAGAAAGGCTGACCGATCTCGAGGAACAGAATATTTTTTCGCCCCAAATGATTTTTATCGACGGGTTTCAAATTGACGATACCCCAAGAACATCCCTTTCCGATTTAAAGCGTCTGGCTGAAAAACGTTCATTACCTGTCTGGCTGACCATAAAGACTCACCGGCATGAAAAGCCCAGCGCCAACGGAATGCCGGCGCCGCTCTTGGAGGTTGTCGACCTGTTTGACCTTGTCATTCAGCTTCAGCCCGAGGGCAAAGAAATCCATGTAAAAACCTTAAAGGGAACCGGCGCCGATTCCGAGCAACCGGTATTGTGTCTGGACCCCGCAACCATGATCCTTAAAAAAACAGGGGCGTAACCCCTCAAGGGTTATCGGTCCGAACGCGGCAGGAAACCATATTTTTTGTAAATTTTCTGAGGCCCTGGGGATCTTATAAACTCCATGAACTTTTTCGCATTTCCAGGGTTTTGAGCATCTTTTAATTTGCATATATAATAATTTATCCAGTCTCTTTGATCCAGATCTTCACCCGGTTCAATCACCTCGAAGGGGAGACCCGAAGATTTTGCGTGGATCACTTCCGAAGCCCACACCGGCCCCACATCCACCGTCTTTTTTAATATCCGCAAGGGGGTTTCTCTGTGATGAACCCTGGTGAAAATGGTCGTTCCTTCGGCGCGCTTTTTTTCCATTATGCGATGAACAAGTTCATCGCCCCCTGCCTGGCGGTACATATCAACAATATGGAACGCAATATCTTCATTTGCAGGATCCGGTTGAGATATTCGGACCCCTTCCCCGCCCATATCGATAATGGACTTTATTCCAGCAGGATTACCTTCCGGAACCATCAGGGTCAGGCGGTTGTGCAGGTAAAGAAGGTAATCATCCCCTCGAATATGACCGGCCACCTCGAGGGTTTTCATTGCGTTTAGATTCACCGCTGAATAGATGTCCGGATAGACGCTGATGATTTTATCCCTGAAGATCGCTCCACCGGATAGAATCTGTTTGAGTTCAAGGCCGGGTGGAAGGGTTTCGTAATATATTTTGTCAATATCCGGATATTCCTTTTGAAAGGCGAAAACAATCTCTTTCATGGCCATGAACTGATTCCCGGCCATAAAAAGGACAAGGTCTGCGGAATCCGCAACCTCCAGGTTATGCAAATCATCCCCGCGATCAGATGGAATCATCGGAAGACCTTTTGGATCCATAGTGCGTCTCGGAAATTCTCTAATTATTTGAAATTAAGGTTTTTTATAGCTCATGATTTATTCCGGTTCCATGGAATGTTGGAATTTTGGAATAGTGGAACGTTGGTTTGAAGAAACAATATCATTGGAATTACTACAATTACCCATTGTTCCATTGTTCCAATTGTGTGCGAAATGAAATAACTTGATCTTTCTCTTTTTTTCCTTTCACGGCGGTGTGGGGGCGGAATTCTAATTGAAATCGCCAAAGGATTCCAACATCCTGTCTTATCGTTCTGAATATATCAATATTTTTTTGACACCCCAACCGACTTGTTTTATACCTGTATAGACCTATATTTACCACATTAGGGTTGAGCGTTTCGAAGGGTAACACCCTGTGGCCGTGTTACAGGGCGCTTGCGTCACCCGACTCCAGATACAGACCCCGCGCCCTTGAAAGGGGGATGGTCCATCCTAAACCTGCACAACCGGAACGCTCGATTGTCGCTCATTTTTTTCACGCACACCCATGGATTGCCAATAGGGGGCAAAAATAAAGGTTCAAACGCAATATATTCTGTGTACCAGAAGTAAGCGTAAACACCGAAAAGCCATTGAGGTCTGCCATAAATGCCGATATTTGGAGAGTTGTGACGATTATCAGCAATCTCAAGCGCCGGAGTTGGTCAAAACCCTCGACGAATTGCTCCAGGCCATAAACAAAAAAAGGCTCCGCCGAGAAGATCTGTTATATTTCAAAAAGGAGATCGAAGAACTGGCGGCACTTTTTCGGGAATAGAAAGACCGGATATGAAGATCGTATTTATCCATTATCATCTCAAAACCGGCGGTGTCACCGCAGTTTTAAGGCAGCAGGTCGAATCCATGTTTCACACATCCGATCTTCTTATACTGACGGGTACCCCTCCGGATACTTCCTTTCCCTGGGAAACCGTCCATATTCCCGGGCTCGGTTACGACACATCCGGCCCGAACAAATTTGAACCCCAAAAGGTGGCCGCCGCCATCCTTAAGGCCATTCGTTTAAAATGGGACGGTGGGTGCGATCTAATTCACGTTCACAACCCCACACTGGCAAAGAACAGAAATTTTCTAAAAATTCTCAAAGCACTTCAAAAGAAAAAAATCAGGCTCTTTTTGCAAATTCACGATTTAGCAGAAGACGGAAGACCTTTAGC
>Ga0102958_1000344_pt1 | contig 11064 bp, 8 predicted proteins | sample SalPonF2_B_D1_MG_FD_84513 | JGI IMG/M metagenome (GOLD analysis project Ga0102958, IMG submission 84513) | Salt pond soil microbial communities from South San Francisco under conditions of wetland restoration - Salt Pond MetaG SF2_B_D1_MG ...
GCCGCGCGGGCTTCGCGCCGCCAGAGCTTCTCGAAGGCGTCGCGCGACGCGCCGTCGGCCCGCTGCCATGCATCCGCCAGCAGCAGCGAAGGCCGCATGGCCGGCAGGTCTCCCGCGTGCAGGTCTTCCCGGTCGTCGCGAACCTGGTAGGCGATGCCCAGCGCCCGGCTGAAGTCGTCCAGTGCGTTGCGGAAGGCGTCTTCCGCGCCGGCCAGCAGCGCCCCCATCCGCAGGGCCACCTCGAAGGCGGGCGCCGTCTTGTTGGCGTAGATCTCCGCCACCTCGGCCGTGCGGAGCGGCCGCGGGCCGCGGGCCCAGCACAACTCCGCCCCCTGCCCCAGGCACAGCCGGCGGTGGGCGTCGGCCGCGGCGCGGAGCATGGCCGCGCGCGTCTCGGGCGGGGCATCGCACCCGGCCAGCAGGCGGTAGCCCTCGCCAAGCAGCAGGTCGCCGGCGTTCAGCGCCACCGGCACTCCGAAGCGCTCGTGCAGCGTGGGCAGGCCGTAGCGGGTGGCGTCGCCGTCTTCGATGTCGTCGTGGATCAGCGAGGCCTTGTGGAAGCATTCGACCGCCACGGCCGCGGCGCGGATGGCTTGGCAGTCCGCGTCACCTTCCAGCGCGTCATACGCCGCCGCGGCGAGCGTCGGCCGCCAGCGCTTGCCCTCCACGCACATCCAGTCTCGCGCGATCCGCTCCGTCTCGTCGGCCGGGGGGCCCATGACCTCGGCGAGCGCCTCGGGCGTGAACCATTCGCGCACGCGGCCGGCCAGGGGCTCCAGCCCCGTGGGCGCTGTTCTCGGCCCGCTATAGGCGCGAATCGTCTCCATGAGCCAGTCCATGTCCAAGGCCGTGTTGCGGCAGCCGGCGTGCAGCAGCGGGATGGCGACCGCCGGAATCGCCGCCGCCTGCATCAGCGGAAAGACCTTCTCCAGCGAATCCATGCAGCCGACGCCGATAACGACCTCCACCTGCCCGGACTCGATCAGCGAGATCACCGCCGCCGTGCCCTCGCACACGAGCGTCACGCAGCCCAGCGCCTCGGCCTCCGCGAGAATGCTATGCAGCACGCACCGCCCGCAGTGCCGGCACAGCAGGCCGTACTCGTCGATCTCGGCCGGGCATTCGTCCGCGTCTCGCAGGCATTGGGGCAGCAGCACCAGCCGCCGCTCATACGGAATGCCCGCCACGGCCGGCGCCCACGCGGCGTTGGATGCGAGCACCGCGGCGAACGGCATGTAGCGCATGTCGGCCCCGGCGGCGGCCAGCACGGCCTCCGCGTGGCGCGAGAGCTCTTCCAGCGAGAGCGGCGGGGTGAGGCCGGCGCGGCGGGAGTGGGCGTCCGCGGCCACGCGCAGGGCGCGGCGCAGCTCCGCGGCCGGGGGCACGACGTGCGCCCGGCATTCGGCGGGGGGGGGCTGTCCGGGTTGTCCTGGCTGATCGGTCATCGTTTGCGCAACGGCTCGAACCGCGGAGGCTTAACCATACGCCCCGAAGCCCCAGAACCAGTGCTTCTTCGCCAGCCGGTAGGCCCAATGGCGTTCGGGCATCTGGCGGCCTTCCATGGCGTGGCTGGGGCGCGGCGTCATGGCTTGGAGCTCTTCCATGGCCGTGCCGCGTCCGCTGCTGTCGGCGGCTGCATGTTCAACCACCAGCTTGCGTAGCAGGTCCGGGCGGTCCATCAGCACGCAGCCGCGCGTGGCGGCGGGCACTTGCTCGGCGAAGGCCCGCAGGAACGCCGAGCCGTCGATCGCATCCGCAAGCGGCCGGCCGTTCGTGGCGAGTTCCGCGGAGAACTGCACGGGCGGGCACGGCTCGATGTGCCCGCCGGGGCCGACGTGATAGCTCACGCCCGTCGCGGCCGGGCACAACCCGCGGCCGAGGTGGTCCCAGTACGCGTCGACCACCATCATCGCCGCGCGCGGGCGGATGTCCACCAGGAACCGCCGCAACCGGGCGATCTGCTCTTCGTCCAGGGCCAGCTCCGCACACGGGTCCGGACCGACCGGCCGGTAGATGTAGTACCACACGTAATGAACGCCGCGGTCGATCATGGCTTGCACGTAGCGCTCGCTGGCGAGGTCGTCGAGGTTGGATCGGCACACGCTGGTGGCAGCGCCGATGAAGAGCCCCCGCCGTCGGCAGCGCTCGATGGCGTCCATCGTGCGGCCGTACACGCCCCGCCCGCCGCGGCGCTCGTCGCTGACGGCCTCCAGCCCCTCGACGCTGATCAGCGGCGTCACGTTGCCCAGGGCGGCCATGGCGTCGGCGGCGGCGTCCGTCAGAAGCGTTCCGTTGGTGAACACCTGGAACCAAGAGCTTCGGTACCGGGCGAGCACGTCCCACAGCGGGCCGTACATCAGCGGCTCTCCGCCGAGGATGCCGAAGAAGCCCACGCCCGCATCCCTGCCCTGGCGGATGATGCGGTCAAGCTGGCCGGCGGAAAGCTCCACGTCCGGCTCCGAGCGGACCCAGCAGCCCTGGCAGCGCAGGTTGCAGCGGCTGGTGACGGAGATAAACAGAACCGGCGGGAAGCGCCGCCCGGCCCTGCGGCGGCGGCCCCAGCGGTGCATCGCTAAGGCATTACGGGCGGCGAAGTTCCACGCAAGCGACCAGAGCGTTCGCGGGGACACCTCCCGCAGCAGACGGCCGGCGTAGCTCAGGAGCATTCCCCACCGCCTTCCGCATGCTTGCGGGACACTTCGTCGAGCACTTCCGGTGGGATGCCGAGATCCTTCGGCGGCCCGGAGGAGCGCAAGCGCAGCTTCTGGAGCACGTTACCGGACCGCAGCACCCCCGGGTCCACGGCCATGTCCGGCCGGCGGAGGTCTTCGGGGGTTACCTCGTCTCCATTGATCGGCCGATCCGCGATCTTCGGGAAGATGATCGCGCCTACCGGGCAGATCCGGGCGCACGCCGGGCAATTGGTCTTGCAGCGGCGGGGGCGGATGACCTCAACCCGCCCCGTTTCATCCTTGCCGTATACGCCGAACAGGCAGAAGTTCAGGCACTGCCTGCAGTTAGTGCAGCGGCCATAGTCGATCACCGGGAACCACGGCGCCCAGTCGTCCTCTGGTGGAGTTGCGGCGAGGGCCTCTTGGGGGAGCACAGCACCGGATAGTATTTCAGTAACTACAGACTGAGTATCTCTCGTACGCATGCTGCCGACAATCGCATCAGCCGGCAGGTTTGCACCCGCCCTGTGGAACAGCCACCGCACCGCACGCGGGAAGCACGCGGCGATGCGCACATCATTCCCTTGCGCTACCTGCCCCAGCAGCGGGTCCTGCCGCGCGGCCAGCCCGCACAGGTCGTCGACGACCGTAACCGCCGCGCCGGCCTTCCGCAGGCCCTCGGCCACGGCGTCGGCGGCCTCCGGGGCAAACACCTGCGCCTGGCCGCAACGGCAGACAAGGAAAAGCGTTTGATGGTCAGATACCTTGGGCGTCATTGCAGGTTCAACCAGTATAGCCGGCCGTGGTGGCGATTGAATCTGGTTTTTACGCCCGGTCCGGTGAGCCTAAACGCTATAATCGCACAAGCATGCTCCGAACAGCTCTCGCATGGCTCGCTCCGGTGGCGGTGGGCGTCGCCGGAGTTCTCGTTCTGGGCGCCTGGCTGGAAGTGCGGCCCGGCGTGCCCATTTCCCTGCGCCTGCCGACCCGGCAGGAACTGGAGGCCCTGGAGGCCAAGGCCGAGAAGCCCGTGGACCTGACGGGCTTCTTCCAGCAGGGGGAGGGTGAGCCGTCGGACATCGGGGCCTCCTGGCCGCAGTTCCGCGGTCCGCGGCGGGACGGCGTGATTCGCGCGGAGGTGGCGTTGCGTTCGGACTTCTCGGCCGAGGACCCGCCGCCGGAGTTGTGGCGCGTGGAGATGGGCCAGGGCTACGCCGGCGCGGCCGTGCATGCCGGGCGGGTCTACGTGCTGGACTACGACGAGGAACTGCGCGCGGACGTGCTCCGCTGCCTGTCGCTGGACGATGGGCGGGAGATCTGGCATCGCGGATACCACGTGGACATCAGCCGCCAGCACGGCGTGAGCCGCACCGTCCCGGCCGTGACCGATGAGCACGTGGTGACCATCGGCCCCAAGTGCCACGTGCTCTGCGCGGAGGCAAAGACGGGCGATCTGCTCTGGGCGATCGACCTCGTGAAGGAATACGGCACGAAGACGCCCGCGTGGTACACGGCGCAGTGCCCGCTGATCGACCGCGGGCGGGCGATCCTCGCCCCGGCCGGGCCCGACGTGCTGATGCTGGCCGTGGACCTTACCAACGGCGAGGTGGTGTGGAAGGCCTCCAACCCCCGCGGCTGGCAGATGACGCATTCCTCGATCATGCCGATGGACCTCGACGGGCGGCGGACATACGTCTACGCCGCCAGCGGCGGGGCGGGCGCGGTAGACGCCGAGACCGGCGAGATCGTCTGGCTGACGGATCGGTGGAAAGTGAACATGGCCACCTCGCCCTCCCCGATCGTCGCTGGCCCGCGGCGGGTGCTGTTCGTCGGCGGCTACGGCAGCGGGGCGATGATGGCCAGGCTCGATGGCGAGCCGGTTGAAGTAGTCGAGCAGTTCCGCCTGAAGCCGAACGTCTTCGGCTCCGAGCAGCAGACGCCCATCCTGCATGAAGGGCACGTGTACGGATTGCGGGAAGATGGGCAGCTTGTCTGCGTCAGCCTCGACGGCGAGATGAAGTGGCAAAGCGGCCGGCTGAACCGCTTCGGGCCTAAAGGGCGCGGGCCGTATATCATCGCCGACGGAAAGCTCATCCTGCTCACCACGGACGGCACGCTGCACTTTGTGCAGCCCACGGGCGAGGCGTTCCGGCCGTTGGGCAGCGTGAAGGTGATGGACGGTTTCGAGGCGTGGGCCCCGCTGGCCCTCGCCGACGGCCGGCTGATTCTGCGAGACCTGACCACGATGGTCTGCCTGGACTTGCGCAAGAAGTAGCTGCGTGTGGCCACAGGCGCCTGGTTTGCGGCGCGGGCATCTTGCCCGTGTGCGCCACGGACCTCCGGCCCGTGTGCCGGTGTGCGTACGGCGCCACGAGCGAGACGCTCGCGGCGCGCATGGACGAAACGTCCATGCCATGGGTTTTGCGGCCCGCCCACAGTTTGGTCTAATAGAGCAATGGACACCCGCATGAGAAGACATCGCGGCGACACGAAGACGGGGGTGCTGATCGGCCTGGTGGTCGCCGCGGCCGTGCTGGGCGCGGGGTTGGTCATCTGGAAGGCGGACGTCTTCGGCGAGCGCGGCCCGGGCTACGGCCGGCGGTGGGAGCAGACCGTCGCCGAGGTCGGCAAGGTGGATGCGAACCTGCTGACGTGGGAGGAGGTGCTGGAGTTCGAGACCGGCTTCCGGCAGCCGCGGGCCATCTGTCACGCGGTGGCCCGCATCTACGTGGCGGGCGACGAGGCGGTCCGCGTGTTCGACCTCGACGGCCGGCAGGTGTCCGAGCACCCGTTGAGCTATGCTCCGGTCTGCATCGCGGCCGATGGGGACTACATCTTCGCGGCGGAGGCCGGGGCCTTGCACCGTTTCGAGACCCCCAGCGAGTACAGCGCTGCCGCCTCGCCGGCCGGCGGCTCCGGCGGGGGTATGCTCTACAGGGGGAACATCCACATTGCGGACATCGCCCTCACCGGCGAGAGCATCCTGTTGACGGACCTGGCGGGCAAGCGGCTGTTGGTGCTGAACCGCTCCGGGCACGTCGTGAAGGAGATCGACGGCGCCACGCCGCGGGACGACCTGAAGTTCAATGTGCCCGGGGAGTGCTTCGCCGTGGCCGTGGGCATCGACGGCCTGGCCCGCGTGGTGAACCCCGGGCGGCTCCGGGTGGAGGCCTGGACGCTGGAAGGCGACCGCGAGTTCGTCTGGGGCAAGGGCTCGAACCACACGGACGGCTTCGCCGGATGCTGCAACCCGATGCACATCGCCGTGCTGCCGGACGGGCGGATCGTGACCAGCGAGAAGGGCATCGCCCGCGTGAAGGTCTACAAGCCGGACGGCCCGAACGCCCAGCCCGGCGTGTTGGACAGCGTGGTGGCCGGGCCGGACGAATTGGCCGGCCTCGACGGCTACGATGTGGCGGTGGATTCGCGCGGCCGGGTGGTTCTTCTGGACGTGCAGGCCCGGACGGTGCGCGTGTTCGCCGAGCGGCCGAAGGAGACGTCGAATGACTGAGAAAGCGGAGAAGGGCCTGAACCGTCGGGAGTTTCTGCGGACCTGCGGGCGTGTGGCGGCGGTGGGCGCCATCGCCGCGGTCGCCGCAGCGCTGTTGGTCCGCCGGGACGCCGCGGCCAGGATGGTGCATGGCGCCGCCGAGGGCGCCGGCGGTTCGTCGGCCCCGAGCCCCGCCGCCGAGCGCTACCCCGCCGGCATCTGCGTGAACGACTCCCATTGCGGCGGCTGCCCGGCGGCGAGCGATTGCCCGGTGCAGAGGTGACCCGCGCCGGTCTGCCCGTTCGTGCAGTTTCTGAGGACTGAAGCCTGAGGTCTCGCGTTGAGCGAAGAGAAGACATCCCGGCGCTCCTTGCTTGCCTCGGCCGGCGCGTGGGGCGTGGGCGCCATGGTGGGGGCCGGCACCTTCGTGGCGCTGGCGCGCGGAGCGCTGAGGCGCCGCAACTGGGTCTGGCAGATCGACCCGGCCAAGTGCACGCGCTGCGGCAACTGCGCCACGCACTGCGTACTGAGCCCCTCGGCCGTCAAGTGCATCCAGTCTCACGTCCGCTGCGGCTATTGCGAGCGGTGCTTCGCGTTCTTCGCGCCGGAGGCGGAGGAGTTCACCTCGGCCGCGGAGAACCAGCTTTGCCCGACCGGCGCCATCAGCCGGCGGCCCACCCACAAGCTTCCGTACTATCGCTACAACGTGGACGAGGCGCTGTGCATCGGCTGCGGGCTGTGCGTGGAAGGCTGCGAGCGGTTCGGCAACGGCAGCCTGTACCTCCAGGTGCGTCACGACCGTTGCTTGAACTGCAATGAGTGCGCGATCGCCGCGGCGTGCCCGGCGGATGCGTTCGTCCGCGTGCCGGCCGACCGGCCGTACCTGTTCAAGAAGGGCTACGCATGAGACGCCTGCTCCCGGCCGCACTCATTCTGGCCCTGCTTGCTCCGCTGGCGGCCGCCCAGGAGGAGGGCGGCCCGCGCTACACGCCGGAACTCGGGCCGGACTACACCTTCCCGCAGCCCTCAGCCCCGCAGCCGAAGGGCACGAGCCATGAGATCTTCGACGTGCTCATGCTCTTCCTCTTCCTCGTGCTGGCGACGGTGCTGGCCCTCAAGGTCCGCCGCCGGCGGTGGCTGCCGGTGCTGGCGCTGCTGGCGCTGTTCTACTTCGGCTTCTGGCGGGGCGGGTGCGTGTGCCCGGTGGGCTCCGTACAGAACGTGACGATGGGGCTGGGCGCAATCGCATACGCCGTGCCGCTGGTGGTGCTGGCGTTCTTCCTGCTGCCGCTGGTGTTCACGGTGTTCTTCGGCCGGACGTTCTGCGCGAGCGTCTGCCCGCTGGGGGCCGTGCAGGACGTGGTGCTGCTCAAGCCGGTCCGCGTGCCGCTCTGGCTGGAGCACGGCCTGGGGCTGCTGGTGTGGGTGTACCTGGCCGCGGCGGTGCTGCTGGCGGCCACGGGCAGCGCGTACATCATCTGCCGGTACGACCCGTTCGTCACACTCTTCCGGCTCGCGCCGATCGGCAAGTGGGCGGAGTCGCTGGTGAGGGGCGCCGAGCCGCCGGGCGGCACGCTGGCCGTCGCCGCGCGGGTAGACCTGCTGCTGCTGACGGGCGCGCTGCTGGTGCTGTGCGCGTTCGTCGGCCGGGCGTACTGCCGGTTCCTCTGCCCGTACGGGGCGGTGCTGCGGGTGTTGAGCCTGCTGAGCAAGTGGCACGTGACCATCACGCCGGATGAGTGCATCCAGTGCCGGCTGTGCGAAGACGCCTGCCCGTTCGGGGCCATCCGCAAGCCGTCCAGCGGCAAGACCAACCGCGCCGCGGGTCGGCGGCGGCTGATCGCACTGATCGCCCTGCTGCCAGTGCTGATCGGCGCGGGGGCGGTCGGCGGGTACTTTGCCGGAAGGCCGCTGTCCAACCTGAACCACACCGTCCGCCTGGCCGAGCAGGTTCGCCTGGAAGAGACGGACCCCGCCGCCGGGCCGACGGACGCCAGCGACGCCTTCCGCAAGAGCAGCCAGACCCGACAGGAACTGTACGCCGAGGCGCTGGACCTCCGCGGCACGTTCGTTGTCGGCGGGGCGATCGCCGGAGGCTTCCTGGGCCTGGTGGTGGGGCTCAAGCTGATCTCGCTGAGCGTGTACCGCACGCGGGAAGATTACGTGGTCGACCGGGCCAAGTGCCTTTCCTGCGGGCGGTGTTTTGAGTTTTGCCCGATCGAGAAGAAGCGCCGCGGCAAGCTGCCGGCCGCGAGCGCTGGGTGAGTTCACATGCCTGAACGGAAGCCGAGCGAAAACACCCACAGCGCCGCGTTCACCGCCCTGGCCGGCACGGCCGCGGTGGCCGGGGTGCTGGCGCTGGTGGTGGCGGGCGTGCTGCTGGTGCACGCGCGACGGCACAACCGCACGGACCCCGCGCAGTCTCCCCAGATGCGGGCCCTGCAGAACGCTGTGCGGCAGCAGCCGGGCAATGCCGAACTCCAGGAGGAGTACCGCAGGCTGGACGCGGCGCTCCGCGAGGCGTGGTTTCGGCAGCGGCAGTTCGCCTCGCGCGGCGGGCTGCTGCTGATCGTCTTTGCGGGGGTGTTCGCCGCGGCGGCCGTGGGGGCGATGGCTCTGCGGCGCGGGCCGCCCATGCCGCAAGGCAAGGCGGACTACCCGGCCGAGCAGGCGCAAACCTCCGCCGCCGGCCGGTGGGCCGTGGCGGGCGTGGGCGTGCTGCTGGCGGGCGCGGCCGTGTTGTGGGCGCTGGCCACCCCCTCGATGCTCTCGACGGAACTGGCTATCGACACGTCCCAGGTCGCCCCGGGCGCCCCGTCCGACGGCGAGGGCGGCGCCGAAGCGCGGCCCGTCGGCCCGGCGCCGGACCTGGGCAATCTGGACGCACGCAAGCAGTGGCCGCGCTTCCGCGGCGTCAGCGGGCAGGGAGTCTATAACGGGCAGGACGCCCCGCGAGAGTGGGACGGCCGCGAAGGCAAGAACGTGCTGTGGAAGAGCCCGGTTCCACTGGGAGGGCACAGCTCGCCGGTGGTCTGGGGGGAGTACATCTTCGTGACCGGCGCCGACAAGCAGAAGCGTGCGGTCTACTGCTACGAGGCGAGCGCCGGCAAGCTGCTGTGGACCGGCAAGATGGCGGGCATTCCGGGCAGCCCCGCCGAGCCGCCGGACAACGTGATGGAAGACACCGGCTACGCCGCCAGCACCGCGGCCACCGACGGCAGGCACGTCGCCGCGATCTTCGCCAACGGAGACCTCGCCTGCTTCGACTACGCCGGACGGCGCCTCTGGGCCAGGGCGCTGGGCAACCCCAAGAACATCTACGGCCACGCCACGTCGCTGACGATCCACAACGGGCTGCTGATCGTGCTGTACGACCAGGGCGACACGCCGGAGGAAGGGCTCTCGAAGCTGCACGCCTTCGACCTGGCGACCGGCGAGGAGAAATGGAGCGTAAAGAGGCCGGTGAAGAACTCTTGGGCCACGCCGGCCGTGTTCGAGACGGCCCGCGGGCCGCAGCTCATCACCGCGGCCGAGCCGTGGGTCATTTCCTACCACGCGGCCACGGGAGAGGAGCTCTGGCGGGCCCGGGCGGTCTATGGAGACACCGCGCCGTCGCCGGTGTTCGCCGACGGCAAGGTGTTCATCGTCACCCCGGACACGGAGACCGTGGCCGTCGGCGTGGACGGCGCCGGCGACGTGACGGACTCGCACATCGCCTTCCGCATCGACGCGCATGGAGACATCGTCACGCCCATTACGGACGGAGAGCGGATTCTGCTAGTCGGCACGTACGGTCTGCTGACCTGTTGCCGCGTGGAGGATGGAGAGTTCGTGTGGGAGCAGACTCTGGACGGCACGTTCCACGCCAGCCCGATCCTCGCCGGCGGCCGGGCGTACCTGATGAGCGACATGGGGGTGGTGCGCGTCTTTTCGCTCGCGCCGGAATTCAAGCTGCTGCACACCAACGAGTTGGGCGAACGCGCCCACGCCACGCCGGCGTTCGTGGACGGCCGCATCTACATCCGCGGAGTCAAGAACCTCTACTGTATCGCGGAGAAGGACGGACGTGGCCGATAGCGTGAAGGCATTCGTGGATGCCGCCGTCGCCCGCATCGGCCGGGGAGCGGACAAGTGCATCCCCCTGCTCCAGGCGGTGCAGGAGGAGTTCCGCTGGCTGCCGCCGGAGGCCATCGATCGCCTCTGCGAAACCACGGACCTCACCCCCGCGGCCGTCACGGGCGTGTCCAGCTTCTACAGCCAGTTCCGCCACCGCCCGGCCGGGCAGTTCCGCGTGAAGGTGTGTCACGGCACGGCCTGCCACGTGAAGGGCGCCCCGGCCGTGACGGATTCGCTCCGGAAGCACCTGTGCCTGTGCGAAGGCGAGGACACCGACGCCGAGGGCGTGTTCACGCTGGAGAAGGTCGCCTGCCTGGGTTGCTGCACGCTGGCGCCCGTGGTGCAGATCGAGGACGTGACGTACGGGCACATTTCCGCCGAGACGGCCCCCCGGCTGCTGCGAGACTTCCTGGAGCTGCAAAGCGCCCGCCCCCATCGGCCGAAGCGCGCCCGCCGGGCCGGGAAGCCGACGGCCGAGGTGCGCGTGGGCCTGGGCTCCTGCTGCGTGGCCCGTGGCAGCGGCGGCGTGTACAAGGCCGCGCAGGACGCCATCGCGGACCTCGGCGCCCCGGCCGAGCTGAAGACCGTCGGCTGCGTGGGCATGTGCCACCAGACGCCGCTGCTGGAGATCGTCCAGGGCGACGGGCGGGAGTTCCTCTACGCCCAGGTGCAGCCGGAAGACACACGGGCCATCCTCGCCCGGCACCTGCCGGCGGCGCCCGCGCGGCGCATCGCCACGGCCGCGACGGTCGCGGTGGACCGCCTGCTGACCGACGAGGTGTGGAA
>Ga0102958_1000349_pt1 | contig 11039 bp, 7 predicted proteins | sample SalPonF2_B_D1_MG_FD_84513 | JGI IMG/M metagenome (GOLD analysis project Ga0102958, IMG submission 84513) | Salt pond soil microbial communities from South San Francisco under conditions of wetland restoration - Salt Pond MetaG SF2_B_D1_MG ...
TACTAGAAAAATAACCAAACAGGGATATTTTCACAAAAGTGTATGCTTTGTTTAAATATCCCTGATATAATATGATAAAATAAAACGCTTTTTCGCCACCTACCCTTCCGGCCATGATGTCATCACGTATCATTCAAGATCACTGCTAATCACAAAAAAACAGGCACAATTTTAGGCACAATTTATAGTGTCAATCGGCTTTCAAATTTGACCCACAATCGGCATCCAAAATTGACCCACCCCGCACATAAAAAGTTAACATTCCTATAAACTGGATAGGTTTTTAAAACTTCGTCTAATTAGATATCGAAGATGGAGGTTACTGTGCTTAGATGACATTTAATTTATGTTTCTCGATGTCCGAGTTTTATCATGCCACTTTGAAAATAATCTCTTTTATCAAAAAATGAGTTCATCTCTCTTCTTTAATGAGATCCTTAACAAACATTTATTATTACTTGACAAACATTTATTATTATAATATTTTTTGACCCTACTAAAAATGCTTTTAGTTCGTTCCAGAAACCATTTTCCCACCGGTTTAGGTGGGAATACTTTGTTTTGCTTAACGATGATTTTGATAAAATAATGTTGAAGAAGCCATGAATTGGATGAAAAGTCGGATACTCTAACCAAGATAGTCTGGTAAAAGCGATTTTTATGCTAACAAAGCATTCAATACAAACCCATGAATGACCGAGCGCAATAACAAGTTTACTAAATTTCCGCCACTGTTGATAGAAAAGTCTAAATCATTAATCCTACTTAGTGCATCTGCTTCTGTAGGGTTAATATCAATAACTCGTCTAAAACTTTGTAATCGGGTCATAATAAAACAATTTAATATCATCCTTTAAAAAGTTATCAATCCTATAAAGCTTGATAACTCTTGGTAGTATCATTTTTAACGGTGAAGGATTTTATCGTGAATGATATAATCGAAACAGCTTCTCTGCTTCCCTATATGGAGACTGACGGAACCGGGTTTCATATAAAGGTTCCGGTTGCCGAACAAAATGATTCTGCCCATCAGAAGTCTCCGTTTCCCTTTTTGGTCGTTTCTGATTCAGGACCATTTTCGCGAATTATTGAAGCAAGTATTAATACGGATGCTGAAACTCAGATTGAGCCTGTATTCCTTTTGACTCAGAAAGATGAGTATCCTTTGATAAAAGATGAACTCTGGCCTCTTGATAATCGTGCCATTGATCAATATTGGCAACGGACGTTTACATTTCATTCCAGCGAAAAATTTGGCACTCCCCCCTTGATATTGAGAGATCAAATTAGTAAAAAAGGACAACTGCTCCCATATCAGCCTTTATTTTTTTGCAAATATAGACAGATCTATTTTCAGCCATTATGTCCGAATTGTGGTATGTCGTTACAACAGTGTTATAATGACGCCATGCTTGAAGAATATGGACTCTTGCCTTATTCCAGATCCCTCAAACGCTATCTTTTTTGCCCATCATGCGTCGGCTCCAAAGAAATGCCCGATTTTTACGTTTCCTCATTGGCTGCCAATGATCCTGGATTTTTGAAAAATCGATTCGAGTTAATAAAAAAATATGGTCAATTAAAAGAAATCGAGACCCCTGATAAGCTTATGCCATGCCTTGATTGCACCAGACATCAAGAGTGCTACGGTGCCGAATGTCTTGCGGTTTCAAGAATCGCGGCCTTTTCTTTTTATCCTTTTTATATGCTGATGTTCAAGGCTGATTCAATCAACGCGCTTGATTTTATTTCTCTCATGTCTGGCGCCTCATATGAAGAAATAAAAAAACAGCTTATTGCCAAACAACAACCGGGCAGACTAAGCCGCCTGCAAGTTTTAAAACAAAAAGGATCCATAGAAACACCCTTTTTCTTCATCAATGAAGATCGATACTTTCTTGAAGTTTTATATTTAAAGCTTTCTTTTCTAAATGAGCTTTCAGAAGCCATATTTGCAGGGCTCGATACCTTTCAGTATACCGGGCTTGGATTATCCATCGATAGAATTTGGGTCAAACTGTCCGACCAGAATGGTCTTCTCCCCTCTTTTTGGAATTTCAAGATAGAACTTTTAGATGTAATTGACGCTGACATCCAATCTTTATCATTCCCCAAATTGCCTCAATCACACGGTCTTCATCTTCTCGGCGCTATTTGGTTATATACTCTGCTTGTCAATAAGAAGCAGGATGTCTCTCATGTATATGGAGCGATAGGAGACGCTATAGGAAAAAATTCTGCCAAAGATGATGTCATCTTTGAAAAATATCTTAAAAACGGTCTTCCTCAAGTTTTTTCCCCTGAAAATATTTTTTGGGATCCCGAGATAATGACTGTTAAAGAAAAATGGCATAATATTTGGGAACTATCACTTCGCATGGGATTTAACTTGATTGAAGGAAACTTACAGAATCTCAAGGGGTGGTCAAAAGAAAACTTTGGACAAAAACTAGAGCAACTTAGACAACAAATAAAGAATAACCTGTTTCCGTCAGAACCATTTGTTTCGACAAAAGAATCGACAGCGGACGATAAGACCATTTCTAATATTCTTATAAAAATTATGGACACCTGGAGAGAAGACGTTGAGACGCCACAGGATGAATTGGCAGCAACCGTTTCCCCGGCAGATACAGATATCACCGGAAATGACATAAGACATCAGGATGTTAAATCAAAAATAGACGCCAATATATATGACACAAACGTTTATAATCCTCAGGAAGACACTGACATTAAAGAAACCATTATAATTACCCCGAATGATAGGATAGCAAAGGAAACAGCTGGAATTAAGCAAGACGAAGATCCGAACAAGACAGTTTTAATGATAAACGCCGATACAAAAATTACCGACACAAAAAAAGCTGCCTTTCAGCCTAATGATCACTTGGAAGAGACGATAAGGCCCTCAAACTATGTTAGAGGAAAGGAGAGAAGACCTCCGGTCAAACCGGAAGGTGACCTTAAAAAAACTCTCTTGTTAACACCTGAAAGGCCGAAAAAACCTGATGAAAGCGATCTTCCCGAGACACTCATTATATCGCCTTTACAAAGCCCATCGGAATTTAAACAGGCTCGCTTTAGCTCTCCACTTCAAGATATTAGATCAGATGACCCTTCAAAAACCGATATTCCGCCAGATCAAGGGTTGGTCGGATTAAATCAAAAATTTGAAACGCCAGACAAAGACGAGCTTCTGGAAGAGACCATTATTATAAGGCCGAAAAAAATCGATCCAGCTAAAACAAAGGATAATCAATAGAACCATGACCGACCAGATAGCTATAGTCCAATTGGCAGATGAAATCAGGAGTGTTTATGCTTTGGACAGCCATGAGGTGGAAAAACGCATTGAACATTTTTTAAAAGAGAGACTGAAAAACCTATCCGATTCTGAAGGCTTGACGATACTCGAGAAACTTATTTCTGAATTTGGCAACACACCCCATAGCTGCGCAGACGATTTAATCTTGGAAGATGGTATAATGTCTCAGATATGTTCACTTTTACTTGGAAAAGATGTCTCCCAGACCAACCTGTCCTCAACCGAGCTTTTGAAGAGATTAACAGAATGCTTAAACACTATTTTTAATTCACTGGACCAGTTGATTAAAGTGATTAACAAGACCTTGTTTGGAGAAGGTTTAGGAAAACAAGGAACCCGTACAATCATTGGTTATAACCCGGAATCCCTGGAGGGACACCTCGGGCAGATCAATAAAGCTTTTTCCATAGCCATGAGGGCCTTTGAAAAAACTGTCAGAATCAAAGTTGTACAAATACTTCAAGCAATAGATCCTGATCAGATTTCTGCTGAAAGGGATGGGTGGTTAAATATTCCGCCATTCCAAAAGGCGGAGTATTATGAAATATTCGAGGAAAAGCATCGTGAAATTAAAAAGTGGTTCGAATCAGATAAATTCATGGAGGATTTTCGTCGAGAATTTGAGAAGAACTGCCAAAATCTATCAGAAGATTAAGGAGACAACATTGAGACATTATTCTAACGCTCTGTTTTTGTTGGTGATCATTTCGTTTTTTTGTGCATGTTCCCGACCGCTTCCACCCCCGGAATGGCTGTATGAAAAAGAGGCAATCCGGATTAATATAAAGGCTGATACAAATTTGAACGAGCATAGAGGCATGCCGCATCCACTCCATTCCTGTGTATATCAGCTAAAAGATCTGAATGCGTTTATAAAGCTTACCGGGTATGAAGATGGGCTTCGAGAACTGCTGGATTACAGGTGTGCCATTTTTGATGCTTCGGCAGCTACTCCCGTGGATGTTCAACCGGAACAAGAATTAACATTAACTCTGGATCGAGCAGAAGGGGCCAAGTATGTTGCTATTGCTGCAGGTTATTATGAGCTTTCAAAAGATCGTACGATACGTTGGATAGAAATTCCCGTGGTTACTGAGAAAAAGGGATTTATCAAGCGTAAAAAGATTCAAAAACCTGGTCATTTGAATATCGAAATTATTTTAGGTCCGAAACAGATACAGACTTTTAAAGGAAAACAATAAAATGAAAAGACCGCTTTTCTGGCACCAAGGCCTGTTTTTACAGCCCCAGCATTTTCAGATGAAAGATCGTTATGACGAGTCATTGCTGACACCTTTACACAGGTTTCTCAATCCTCATTTCTGGGGAATTGCAGAAATGGAGATTCAGCAAGCAACCTTAGGGAATTATTCCTTTAATCTTGAAAGCGGAAAGTTTTTATTCCCGGATATGACCTATGTGATCTTCCCTGATAATGCCAAAATTCAAGCCCGTTCCTTTGAAAAGGCGTGGGAAGAGGGCGGAAAAACCTTCTCTGTATATCTCGGCCTCAAAAAATGGAATGATGACGGAGAAAATGTTACGGTTTTGTCCAACCTCGACAATATTTCTGGCGTCACCACCCGGTTTGTTACCCAAACGGATCCGGAAGAAGTTCAAGATTTACATCAAAACAGCCCCCCGGCTCAGATAAAAAAAATGTACTATCTGCTACAAATATTCTGGGAAACAGAAAAGGACCTTCTTGGCGATTATGAGCTTATCCAGCTTGCGAATTTGGAAAGAGATGGGGATGAGATAAAGCTTTCGGAACAGTTTATCCCCCCTTGTATTAGCATTTCAGGATCTGAAACTCTGGATAAACATATCCGAGAAATTAGAGACCAGATCGCTTCCCGAGGGCGGCAGCTTGAAACTTACAAGCGCGAAAGGGGGATTCACAGCGCGGAGTTTGGGGCAAGAGACATGGTCTACCTCTTGGCATTGATGTCGTTGAACCGTTATGTACCGCTTTTAACGCATTTGACTGAAACCAAGAGAGTCCACCCCTGGCCCGTGTATGCGATTTTAAGGCAACTGATTGGAGAGTTATCTTCTTTTTCCGGACAGATTTCTGTAAACGGAGAATTGGAAGACGGGACCCAGCTTTTGTTCGGTTATGACCATCGCAATTTATGGGAATGCTTTTCTGGCGCTAAAACATTGATCACTCAACTCTTGGAGTTTGCCGCTGAACCGGAATATATTATCCAGCTATTGTATGATGGAACTTATTTTACTGCCGAGCTCCCGCCGATGATATTTGAAGGACGAAACCAATTTTATCTGGTTTTTGAAACTGAAACCGATCCTAAAACGATACTGCAAAATACGGAGAGCATCGCCAAGCTCGGCTCCCGTGAATCTTTGCCCATTCTGATCGCTCGTGCGCTTCCCGGGATAAAACTAGAATATCTTCCGATTCCACCACAGGAGTTACCGCGACGAGCACATTCAGCATATTTTAAAATAGACCACCATAGTGACAACTGGACCAAGGTGCAAAGAGAAAAAAATTTGGCATTGTATTGGGATGCGGCGCCGCAGGATTTGAAGGTACAACTCATGACTGTAGGGAGAACTTAGATATGCGTTTGATCGACTGTTTTATTAACATCATTTCTTTTGTAGCCTTTTTTTTGAAATCATCAGGATCAAGACATTCTTCATACGATAAAGTTAGGGCCAATATCCAGCGTCTAATCGCACAAAGCGAAAGCTGTATTGAAAATGAAAAAGTTTCCCGGGAAGATTTTGATCTGGCTCGTTTTGCTGTCCTTGCTTGGGTTGATGAAGCCATAATGTCCTCTTCATGGGATGGAAGAACTCACTGGCAACGGGAAAAGCTGCAACGCCTGTATTACCAAACCGAGGACGCCGGTGAGATTTTTTTTGATCGGCTGAACACCATCGGTCTTCAAAAAAGAGAGGTGAGGGAGGTTTTTTATATGTGCCTGGCTTTAGGCTTTACAGGACAGTACTGTAACGCAGGTGATGAAATCCTATTGGAAGGACTAAAGGATGAGAATTTAAAGATCCTTTCGGGTAACTCGATAGACATCTCTTCCCTTGAAAAGCGCGAACTTTTTCCGGAAGCATACCACGTTGAATCGGTCAGATCCAAATCTCCAAAATCACGAGGGCCTTTTTCATTTTTCACACTCATATGCTTCATTGCGCCTGTGGTTTTCATCGGAGGTTTGTTCGTGCTTTACCGTGTTTTATTGGAAAATATTGGAGAAACCATCCTTTTTTAATCGTATTGGAGACACTTACATCAGCACGGTGCCGTAAATGAAAAAGTTTATAATAAAGATACTTAAAATATTTCTCCTTCTCACTTTAATTTTATTGACCGCAGCTCTGGTTTTCGTGGTTGTAAATAAAATCGGCGGGCAATGGTGGGTAGGCCTTTGTATTCTTGTGGGTCTACTGGGTCTATGGCTGGGCATTGTTTTTCTCAAAAAAATATGGCTTAGACGCCGCGAACAACACTTTGTCAACCAAGTGATTGAACAGGATGAATTCTATCTAAAGGCGCTTGGTAATAAAGAAAAGAAAAGTTCAAAGGAACTTCAGGGTCGCTGGAAAGAAGCCATAGATACTTTAAAAAAATCTCATCTAAGAAAATACGGAAATCCGCTTTATGTGTTACCGTGGTACATGGTGATTGGTGAGAGCGGATCGGGTAAAACCACTGCCATTAAAAGTGCGCGTCTTTCATCACCTTTTGCTGAAGTTAGCCGCACGTCCGGAATTTCCGGTACCAGGAACTGCGACTGGTGGTTTTTTGAACAGGCCATACTCATTGACACAGCCGGCCGGTATGCCATTCCAATAGATGAGGGTCGCGACAAAGAAGAATGGAAAAGGTTTTTATCTCTATTACTCAGGTATAGGAAAAAAGAGCCGTTAAACGGACTTGTAGTCACCATTGCCGCCGACAAGTTAGCCGTTTCCAGTCCAGAACTACTTGAAGAGTTGGGAAAAAGTATCCGCCGTCGCATAGATGAACTCATGCATGTGTTGGGCACAAAATTTCCTATATATGTGTTGGTGACCAAATGTGATTTGGTTAAAGGAATGACCCAGTTCTGTGAACAGATTTCTGAAAAAGCCCACGATCAGGCCATGGGTGTTCTGCGTGATCTTTCAAAACATAAAAATATTGATAAATTCACCGAACATACCATACATTCAATTGGAGAACGGCTGAAAGATTTGCGACTCCTCTTTTTTCACAAACCTGCATCCAGATCTGTGGCGCCCGATCTCCTGTTGTTTCCCGAAGAATTTGAGAAATTAAAATTGGGTATATATGCTTTCATTAGAGGCGCCTTTCAGGAAAATCCATTCCAGGAAACACCCATTTTAAGAGGTCTGTTTTTTAGTAGCGGCAAACAGGAAGGAAGTCCATTTTCCCATTTTTTAAAGGAACTCGGCCTTATCGGAACAGAAGAAGTTTTACCGGGAACCGATAAAGGGCTGTTCCTCCATGATTTATTTACAAAAATTCTTCCAAGTGACAGAGCACTGTTCGAACCTACGGCGGGAGGACTTAAATGGAAAAGGTTGACCAGAAATTTAGGATTGATCTCATGGATTGCTATTTCCATTGCTGCCTGTGGGCTTCTGACTTTTTCCTACCATAAAAACAAAGAAACGCTCAAATATGTTAAAAGCGACTTTTCAAAACCATTTGTGCTGCAGGGTGAGATTATACCCGATACTGACACGATGAATCAGTTTCGTGAAGCAATAACTAATGTGGAAGAAAAAAATCGCGATTGGTGGATTCCGCGTTTTGGCCTAAATCAAAGCATTGATATTGAGAAAACTCTAAAAGAAAAATATTGCATGCAGTTTCGTAACAGGTTTTTAACCTCCTTTGACAAACAGATGGCTAAAGCCATGCAAAACTTTTCTGGTGCTACTTCCGAAGAAGTCATCGGTAGATACGTGGATCATCTGGTAAAACGAATCAATCTGCTTCAGGCACGGAGTGAAGGTCAAGGCATTGAATGGCTTCAAACCAAACCTCAACCCTCATTTGATACCATTGTATTGAAAACTGATCAGAATCTAATGCCTGAAGTCAGCAAAAAAATTACCAATTTATACCACTATTTTCTTATTTGGCAGCAAGATACAGATAAAAAAAGCCTGATTCAGAATATGAATACACTGCAGGATATGCTGGAAGATATTTTGAAACTTAAGGGCATTACATTGAACTGGCTTGTGGGCTGGGTCAATTCAGATCCATATATAAAACCTGTCATTGCCTCTGATTTCTGGAAAAATATCTTGGCAAAAGAAGATGATGTATATGTTCCTCCTGCCTTTACCATCCCCGGGAAAAAACGGATCAACGCTTTTATAGATGAGATTGAATCCTCTCTCACCAGGCCATGGCGCAATCAATCCAGACAAAATTACATTATTGAGAGTAAAAAACGGGATTTTAAAAATTGGTATACCAAATCCTATCTTCAGGCCTGGTATGATTTTTTGACGATGTTTCCCAATAGCCGTGATCGGCTTGAGAAACAGGAACAATGGAGACCGGCGGCTGAAGTCATGGCCTCGGATCAGGGACCCTATTTTGCGGTGCTTGAAAGAATCGCTCAAGAGCTGGAACCCCTGGATCTTAAAGGCATGGTCCCGGAATGGGTAAAATTTGTTTATGATTTCAAAGCAACTAAAATGCAAGCACTGGCAACAGAAAAAGAAGAAAAATTTAAAAAGGCCGGTCTTTATAAAAAAGCGACTAGAAAGGTAGAAAAAACAATTAAAAAAGCTGAAAAGGCATTTGGAGTTCAAGCCGATCAAACAATGGATATGGAATCGAGAATGCTCGCCGCCAAAGCATTTGTCGCTTATCAAAAAGCCTTGAACGAAATTAGCACAAGAACCACATCCTGGAAAGCTTCCTACGATTTAGGGAGTGAATTGTATAATAGTGAAGATTCGGACACAACCAGCAAATCGCCTTTTTTTACGGCTCAAGACGAAATGAATAAACTCGAGACGGCCTTGATAAGCCCCCAGACAGACTTAAAAAGCATCTGGAAGTTGGTAACCGAACCATTAGATTTTCTTCATGAATTTGTTTTAAAGGAATCCGCCTGTTATCTCCAGGAACAGTGGAAAAAAACGGTTCTTCTGGAAATTCCGGAAGCAGGAGATACAATGAACATCAACAACCTCCTCTGGGGTAAGGGCGGCCTTGTGAAAGAATTCATTAAAAAAACCGCGAATCCATTTATTGATCAAAACTTGTATAAAGTCTATTTTGCCAAACAAAAAATGGGTAGAAAAGTTGACTTTGAGGATGGCTTTTTCTCTTATATAACCAAAGACTCCAAAGCTGTTGAACTTCAGGAGAATTATTCCATTAACATCCATGCCTTTCCACCAGATGTCAATATAGATGCTATGATAAGACCGCATACCACCAAACTACTGCTGCAATGTGCTACAGAAAAACCGCAAGAATTGATCATCACCTCTTTTCCTGTGAGTAAAACGTTTAACTGGTCACCCAGGACCTGTGAAAATATTATTTTTAAGATCGAGGTTGGAAATAAAGTTCTGACCAAAAAATATACTGGAGATCTTGCTTTTCCAGAGTTTATATCTGATTTTAAATACGGAATGCACAAATTTTTACCCAACGAGTTTCCCGCAGAAAAAACGTGGCTTGAATGGAAGAGAATCGAATACATCATGGTAAAATATCGTTTTAAAGGACACAAGCCGGTTTTGGAACTCTTACAATCGCATTCGGGAAAGATACCACAGAAAATTACAAGATGCTGGGACTAGGTAAATTCAAAAATACTTGGGATTGGGCTGCCTGCGGTAAACACCCTGTTGCAAGGGACTATCTCCGGATTGGTGTAACCACCTCGCTTTTGGTTGCATTTGAAAGCTGGTTTGAAAAGGGTTATCAGATGTTAAGTAGTCAGAGATCTATCCAGATTGTGAATTCCTGGCGCTTCTGGGCCAAGGGTATAAAAAAAGGAAGCCTTGTTTGCGGTGTTGCAAAAGAGAGCAGCGACAGTATCGGAAGACCCTATCCGCTTCTTATTATGGGTGACGGTATTTTAGAGGGATGGGAAGAAGATTGGGATCTTCTACACGATGTTTTTGAAAAGACATGGGATCAGATTGAACACATTTCCTCAAGGCACTATGATGATTTAAAGGATTTGGAAAATGAGGTTTGCACCATTGAAAACCCAGGACATTACTGGCTGGAATTGAAATCTAAAAATAGAAACCAGGGGAAACTTCAATCTCTGGCTAACAACTTGACAATCTCAATGAGCCATGATGAAATAAGGGAAAAAGTGAGACACCTGTCAAAAAAAATGGAAGTTCACATACCCCTTGACAACCAAACGACAGGAAATTTTTCTGATATGGCAGGCCTTTGGTGTTCTTTGCTAAGATCTCACAGCTCCGGTGTGCCTAGTGCGGTATTTATGGGCGGAATCCCTGAAAAAAACTTTTTGGTACTTTTTAACCGGTCTTTAAATACGAATGATTTTGTTCAACTTTGGTCTGTTTCTTCTTTGTAATGCTGTTTGCAATAAGTTCGCCGGTTCTATGTTAATATTTCAAATACAACTCTTTTAACTTGATTTAACACTCTGTTTTTACAGTATTTGTATGCAATTTCCTGACCGGAAATCACTGTAAAAAA